>Ga0233425_10002352_pt1 | contig 37565 bp, 38 predicted proteins | sample Watercolumn_Towu_2_FD_181712 | JGI IMG/M metagenome (GOLD analysis project Ga0233425, IMG submission 181712) | Freshwater microbial communities from Lake Towuti, South Sulawesi, Indonesia - Watercolumn_Towuti2014_140_MG | ecosystem: Environmental > Aquatic > Freshwater > Lake | place... | reverse complement strand
TGCGCGGATCGGCAACTTTGCTAAAATGCTCTTCAATCGCTTCCAATGGCTTCGGCGGCATGGCTTCTCCTGGTTGACAGCCAGTTTTACCTCATTCCCGACCCATTTTAGATGCGATTGCCCTGCCACTCCCCAGCACTGAAAGGCAGGGGAGTGGGGTATAATCGTATATGGGATTTGAGTCGAATATCCGTAAACAAGTATTCCGCAATATAGAGAATTTTATTCTTGTTTTTGAAGTTTCATCCTATATCTGGGGGTCAGGCTGTGGTATGTAGTGGAGCAGGACGGAATTTATACCTGTATACATGATGTATGCCACACTTTACAAATTTTCTTGTGACATTGAAGGGTGAACAGATAGACGCCTGTTCACCCTTCAATTTTTATTGATCTTTTCTTACGGGCAATACGGGCTGAGTTTGTTCATCTCATGCACGGGGTTGTACCAACTGAATTCTTCGTTGTCGCTGAAGTAGTAGTAGGTAGCGCCGTTGGGAGCCATGGCAACCGTGATGCCGCCGTAACCAGACATGAATGGGACCCAGAAGGAGCAGGAGTATTGCGGGAACTCGGAGGGTGTCATGTTCTTTGCCCAGAAGGCGTTATTGTATTTGAAGACGGGCGTGCCGGTGGTGTCGAGTCCGCGGTCGGTGGCGTCATCCTGCATGGAGTCAGCCAGTATATCGGGTTGGAGGATTTGCGAACCGTTGGCGAAGCCATTATCCGCGTTGAGGAACTTGGCGACCTTGGCAATGTCGTCGCGCGTCCAGAACAGCCCGTACCCGCCAAAGGGCGAACCTGTGGTTGAGTTGTCGGTGCGGATGGTGCTGACACCGGCGCTTAGTTTAATTGACGCATAGACTTCGTTCTTCACCATGTTGAAGATGTCTGCGCCGGAACCTTCCTGAGTTTGCAGGTAGTTGTTCATGGCGCGGGTGACGATGAAGGTATCGGACGAGTGGTAGTTCCAGAACGTGCCGGGGTTCACCTTGAACGGGAAGTTCAAGGCGGCGTTCATTTTGTCGGTGTAGGGTTCGGCAAGGAAGAAGGTTTCCATGTAGGAACCGGCTTCGTCAGATTCGTACCCGGCGAGACGATAGTTGCCGGTCGCCATGTCGATGGTGTTGTTGAAAGTGACATTCGTCCATGTGCCGATGCTGGATGTGGTTTCAGGGACATAATCTTTGACGAGCAGGTTGTACACGCCTGTGCCGTATTTTTGTCCGAGACGCATGAGCGCCACACCTGCAAACGCGGATTTTGCCGTGGAATAGGATGGTGCGCGTAAGTTCTCGCAGAAGGCATACGTGCCATAGCGTGTTGTACAACCCGAGACATAGTTGACTCCGTTGTAGATCACACCGTAATAGGTCATATGTTGTGCGGTGACGCCTGACCCGAAGACGTTCGTATCTATCCCGGCGGATGGGTAATCGATGGCAAGATCAGTGATCGGCTTGGTGGGGAGGCGGTTGCCAACTTCCAGCGCATGATTCGCTTTGAGGGCGGCGGCGTTTGTCACAGCGTAGGGAGAATACGTCGCGGTCAGTTGTCCCCACATGTTGATCTTGTAATAGACACAGGTTTCCTGCGTGATCTGATAGCGGACTTTGGAGACGCCGCTGTTGTTGAACAGGAAGGTCATCACGCCGTTGTGGGTGCAGTTTGCATTGCGTTGAACAATCGCAAAGGGGAAAGATGCGCGGGAGTAGCCATTGTCGCTGGTTTCCTTCCACACGCGCCCGGGACCGATGATGTAATTCCAATAGGGATGCCCGGTGTAGATCAGTCCTTGTGTAGCAGGGATCAGATGACTGCCGTTCTGCACAAATTCAAAACTGAATTCAGGTAGATGCTTGCGCGGGTCGTCACCTGCGCCGGTATACCGATAGGTATCTTTGATTTCGGAGAATCCGCCGCTGGTGGCTTCGTTGAGCAATTCGAGCCTGCCTTCAAAAACATGATCGGGCATGGCGGCATTGGCGGGCAGGGCAAAAGCGCTGTCATCCACTGGCGCAGAACTGGAGCCGGTCATCAAGTCGTTGTAGGTGAGCAAGGTGCGGGTGACGTTGCCATTGCCCGTGAGCGGATCGCCCGGTACCGACCCGCCCGGAGGCGGAGTGGGTGTGGGTCCTTGCGGGGTGGCTGTGGGAGTGGGCGTATTGGTGGGCGCTGTGCCAGAGGTGCCTGTGACGGTGATATCTTCGGCATAGCAGTAATCGCCGGTGGTCGCTCCATTGCCGCGATAGCGGACTTGGAAGTTTGCGTTTTGATTTGCTCCCGCGATGTTGTTGGTCGTACCGTTGAAGAACGTGGAGTTATCCTGTCCATTGCTCAAGGTGCCGATGGCGGTCCAACCGCTGCCTGTGTTAATTTCGATATAACAATGATCCGGGCTTTCCAATGAGGAGGCAGCCATGTTCCATGTGACTGAAATATTGTTGTAACCGACTGTTGAGATCGTGCGGGTAATACTGGCGGTGCCGCGGATGCGCACCGAATTGGGCACGATGGATGGTGTGGCAACACTGTCCACGGCACCGGAGGCAGCCCACCCGGAATAGCCGGTGTTAAAGTTTGTGGTGTATATGGTGTTGGCTTGTGCTTTCACCCCTGCTGCTGGTAATAACAAAGAAACGATCAGGAGTATGCCGATGCAGACTCCCATGAAGGACTTTTTCATTTTTTTTCCTTTGACGATGGGTGACGATGAACGAAAATGAAAACGTACAGCCCCTGACACCTCCTTTATGAATGGTTGATGTGATGGAACGCCAATTTTCCCAACTGGTCAAAACCGCCCTGGGCAGTGCCATGATTTTCATAGATTGGGAACTTATGTCCCGAGTCGCGCAGTTGTTTCAAGGTTTGCGCCAAACCCAGCGTGCCATATTCGCGTGTGCGTGTGGTGTGATCGAGATCGAGTATCTCGGTCATGAAGGTTTGATTGGTACCCGCCTGTTGTAGAATTCGTCCATCCGGGTCAATGATGGTCGAGCGCCCGCCGCCCCAAGTGCCGATGCCATTGACGCTGACAAAATAGCATTGATTGAACAACGCATTTGCTCGCGCCATCACCAATTCCAATTCGCGGTCAGATGTTGGGGTCAATGTCGGCTGGATGATGACTTCCGCGCCCATCCATGCCAGCGTGCGTGAGACTTCGGGGAACCACATGTCATAGCAGATGCACAGCCCGAAGCGACCCACATTCGGAATATCGAACACACAGAATTGATCGCCTGCGGTTGTTCCGGCTTCATAAGGCAGCCACGGGAACATCTTGCGATACTTCGCCACAATCTCACCGTCGGGCGAGATCACCACCGATGTGTTGTACATTATGTCTTCGTGAATTTCCCACATCGAGCCGGGTACCAGCCATTGGCGGGTCTTGCGCGCCAACTCGCAGAGACGATCCGTTTGAGGTCCGGGCACAGGTCCGCTGTTCTTCTTCCACCAATTCACATCCACTGGCGTTTTGAATTGCACGAGCCCTGGCACCACCAGTTCGTGATACACCACCATGTTGATCCACGGCATGGATTTGCGGATGTTCAACGCCACATCCGCCATCTTCTCGAACGTTCCATCCATGTCCCATGCTTCCACAGACATTTGCACACCGGCGATTCCAAATAAACGACTCATGACATTCTCCAAGAATGGGATCTATTCCACAAAATGGCAGGCGACGAAATGCCCGCTTCGAACTTCCCGTAAAACTGGTTCTGTTTCCTGACACTTTCTCTGTGCGATCGGGCAGCGTGTGTGAAAGCGACATCCGCTCGGCGGGTTGACCGGGCTGGGCACATTGCCTTCCAAAACCTTTAACTCGCGCTGTTCTCCAACTACAGGCATGGGGATCGCGCCAAACAACGCCTGGGTATACGGATGCAGTGGCTGGTTATAGATCTTGTCCGCCGAACCCACTTCCACCAATTTGCCCAAATACATCACACCAATGCGGTCACTGATGTGTTGCACGACATTTAGATCGTGTGAGATAAAAAGATACGTTAATCCCAACGACTGCTTGAGGTCATCCAGCAAGTTGATGATTTGCGCCTGCACCGAAACATCCAATGCAGACGTGGGTTCATCCAGCACGATCAACTTCGGGTTCAACGCCAACGCCCGCGCCACCGCCACACGCTGACATTGCCCGCCAGACATTTCATGCGGGAAGCGGTCCAAGTGTTGCTCGCCCAAACCAACTTGTTTCAATAACTCAATCACCCGTGGACGAATTTCATCTTTCGCTAAAACATTATGCGTTGTCAACGGCTCCGCCACGATCTGCTCCACCTTCAAACGCGGACTCAACGACGAAAGCGGATTCTGAAATACGATCTGCATCTCGCGGCGGATCGGTTTCATGTTCTGCTTACTGACTGTGGTGATGTCTTTGCCATCGAACATGACTTTGCCAGATGTCGGCTCGATGAGTCGTAAAACCATCCGCCCGAGCGTCGTCTTCCCGCAGCCAGATTCGCCGACCAAGCCAAAGGTCTCGCCAGAGGCGATGGTCAAATCCACACCGTCCACAGCATAGACGTGTTTAGTCTGCCCAGAGAGCCAGCCGCCCGGCAATCGGAAATGTTTTTTGAGGGAGTGAAGTTCGATGAGATTTGTCATTACATGCTCCCTCTCTCTGAGGGAGAGGGCAGGGGTGAGGGTGAGGATTGGTCGATCAAAAAACAGGAGGCAAGATGACTTTCACTTACATTTAGCAATGCTGGCGATTCAACCTGGCATTTCTCCATCACGAATTCACAGCGCGGCGCGAATGGACATCCCTGCACCGCACCAGGGTTCGATGGAACGGTGCCTGGAATGGCTTGCATCTTTTTGCCGCGTGAGCCGGGTTTGGGAATGGCGTTCATCAGCCCACGTGTGTAGGGATGTTGAGGATTGTTAAAAATATCGTTCGTCGAGCCAATCTCTGCCACGCGCCCGGCATACAGCACGGCGAGACGGTCACAGGTTTGGGCAACCACGCCAAGGTTGTGGGTGATGAGGATGACCGAGAAATCGAATTGCGTTTGTAACTCACGCAATAACTTCAAAATTTGCGCCTGAATGGTCACGTCCAATGCGGTGGTGGGTTCATCGGCAATCAACAGGCGCGGCTCGCAAGATAAAGCCATCGCGATCATCACGCGCTGTTGCTGCCCGCCCGAGAGTTGATGCGGATACGCCGCCAACATGCGTTTGACATCGGGCAAACCAACGGCAGTCAACATTTGCGCGGCGCGTTCACTGGCGGCCTTGCTGTTCATGCCCTTGTGCTGGCGCAGCACGCGTTCCATCTGCGAGCCAATGGTAAATACAGGGTTGAGCGAAGAGGACGGGTCTTGAAAGATCATCGCAATGTCGCCGCCGCGGATCGTTTCCATTTCTCTGGCGGGCAGGTCGAGCAAATTCCTGTCCCAGAAAACTATTTCGCCATTCGTGATGTGCGCCGAACGCGGAAGCAGGCGCAGGATCGAAAGTCCCGTAACGGTCTTGCCACAGCCTGTCTCACCGACCAAGCCGAAAATTTCGCGCGTGCGCACGTGAAAGGAAATGCCATTCAAGGCTTTGAGCGTGCCGCGCTCCGTTTTGAATTCGAGCGAAAGGTCTTTGACTTCGAGTAGTGTAGTCATAAATTATTGTGAATGCGATGGTACTGTTCTTGATAGACCGCGGTCTGCGGTCGTTTTGTGTTTCGTGCGCTATAGCCCATCATCGATATTGCCTCGGGTCAAAGATATCGCGCAGGGTATCGCCCAATAAATTGAACGCCAGCACCACAATGAAGATCGCCATGCCGGGGAAGGTCGCGATCCACCACTGCTCGAGAATGTACATCCTGCCTTCGCTGACCATCAAGCCCCAATCGGGGGCGGGCGGCTGGGTGCCCAGCCCGAGAAACGCGAGTCCGCCCATCGCAAGGATGACCGTACCCATATCCACTGTGGCTTGCACAAGGATGGGGGAGATGGTATTCGGCAGAATGTGGCGGAAGATAATGACCGCATCCGACACACCGATGGCTTGCGCCGCCTCGACGAAATATCTCTCCCTCAAGCCGACCGCCACCCCGCGTGCAATGCGTGTGTACCAGGGCCACCACGAAATAATCAGCGCGATGGCGGCTTTATCCAATCCGCGCCCGAGAGCGGAGGCGATTGCCATTGCCAGTAACAGTGATGGGAAGGCAAGGAACAAGTCCGTGATGCGCATGATGATTTCGTCGAGCCAGCCGCCTTTGTAACCTGCCAACGCTCCCAGCGGAGCACCGAGCAACACGGCGAACAACACCACGCCGATGGGAACGATCAACGCCGAACGCGACCCCATGATGATGCGGCTGAGAACGTCGCGCCCGAGTTTGTCGGTGCCGAATACATGCTCAGCAGAGGGAGCCATGAGCGTATTGGGCGCGTTTGTCTTGCCTTTACCCTCTTCGGGATATGGCGCCACTTGCTCAGCAAATACCGCCATGAACAACACAAGGACGATGATGATAGTGCCGATCAACGAGAGCGGGTCACGCAAGATGACCGACAACACATGCCGCGCTGTGCGTGTGGACTCTGTGGAAGGGATGGGTGTGGTAGCAATTGTCATGGTGGCTTAAGACCGCTGACCATTGACCGCCGACCGCCACACAAAAGCGGTCAACCGTCCGTGGTCTGTGGTCATCTATTCATCTCAAACTAATGCGCGGATCAACCCACGCTTGTAAAATGTCTACAATCAAGTTAATGAGCACATAACCTGTCGCGCCAAACAAGGTCATGCCCATTATGGCGGGATAATCAAGATTGAGCAAAGAGCGGACGGTGAACAGCCCCAGCCCGGGCCAGTTGAACAGCACTTCAACGAAGAATGTACCCGTCAATGCAAAAGCGAAGGTCAAGCCGATGACGGTCAATGCGGGGCTGATGGCATTTTTTAAGGCGTAAAAATAAATAATGAAATATTGGCGGATGCCATACGCCTTTGCCGTGCGGATGTAATCCTGCTCGAGCACTTCGAGCATGGCGGCACGGGTCATGCGGGCGATGAGTCCGATAGGGTAGGCGGCAAGGGTAAAGGCGGGAAGGATCAGGTGTAGAAAAGCATCCTTGAGGGTGACCCAGTTCGAGGTCAAGAGAGAATCGAGCAAAATGAAGTTGGTGATCGCCGTTAGCGGATTCGAAAATCGCAGGTCACTATCCACCCTGCCCGCCAGCGGAAGTAATTCGAGATTGCGGAAAAATACGATCTGTAAAATAAGTCCAAGAAAAAAGGCGGGCATCGAAACACCCACAATGGAAATAATGCGCACCATCCAATCGAAAGGTTTGCCCTGCCAGCGCGCGCTCAACACACCGAGCGGCACACCTAAAGTGATGGCGATGAACATGCCGGAGAAAAGTAATTCGAGTGTAGCAGGGATGCGCCCCGCAAGTTCTTCGGTGATCGGGCGTTTGGTGGAAATGGACGTGCCCAGGTCGCCGCGCAAAAGTTCCTGCATGTACACCGCATATTGAACGGGGAGCGGTTTATCGAGACCCAGTTGTTTGGTGACACGCTCGATATCCTCTTGCCGCGCTTTGGGTCCGATATACAACGCCGCCGGGTTGGCAGGTACCACCCGCGCGATGAAGAATGTGATGATCGAAACGCCGATCAAAACGAAAATGGATGTGCCCAAACGACGGAGGAGGAATTCAAGTTTTTGCATGAAGGGTATTTTATAAGACCTGACAGGTTCGCTTCGCGTGAAAACCTGTCAGGTCTCTATTTAATTTATTACACCCTGATTAGTTGGCTGGGCGCAGGTCGTAGAACCAGTAACGCACATCTGGGTAGTTCAAATTGTATTGGAAACCGCTGACATGATTCGGAATGACGAAGGCAACCATCGTGTCGAAGAGGAAGGCGGCAGGCGCTTCACCCACGAGCAGGGTTTGGGCTTCGGTGTACTTGGCACGTGAGGCTTCCACATCGGTGCCGCTCAACGTGCTGGCTTCATCCATGAGGGCATTGTAGTCGGCGTTCATCCAGTAGGAGAGGTTGAACTTGGTCGCGTTCAAGTTGCCAGGCTTTTCCGGGTTGCCGTAGAACATGCTCCACATATTATCAGCGCCAGCATCTGAGTAGGTGGGCCAATACAGAAGCAGGAAGATATCCTGCGCATTGGCGGGATCGGCTTTCGCCAGTTCCCATTGCTGGGTGAATTCGAGCGCTTCGATAGTGACATCCACGCCGATTTGCGCGAAGGAGTCTTTGATGAGCGGGGCAAAGGCTTCTTCGGTGGAGTTCTCGGAGGCGTAGGTCAGTTTGAGGCTGAATCCGCCGCCTTCATAACCGGCTTCCTTCAGAAGTTCCTTGGCTTTTTCGATGTCGTAGTTATACTGCGGAACATCTTCCGAGTAGGGGAACACACCAGCAGGCACGGGTCCGCGCGCTTGTGTGCCGCGTCCGCTTGCGCCGATGGCGATGATGTCTTCGTAGGGAATCGCGTAGGACAACGCCACACGAACTTTCGGGTCATCTAATGGCGCTTTCAGTGTATTGAAGAAGGCAGTGTAGTTGAACAATGCCGGTTCGAGCGAAGTGAAGTAATCGGGGTTGGATTCAAACGAACCAAACGAATCCGCAGGAACACTGGTTACCAAATCCACTTCGCCGCCTTCCAGTAATTGCTGGCGGGTGGTGGCTTCGGGCACAAAGGTCACCAGCACTTTTTCGTATTGACCCGCTTCCCAGCCGCCCCAATATTCGGTGAACTGAGTCAAGACCAATTCCTGGTCGGGGGTATACGATTCGATCATATACGGACCGGTTCCCGCGTCCACGCCGGAGGTCCAGAAGTTTTCATCGGCAGCGGCGGCATCCAATGCCTTGGGGCTGACAATGTAGGCGGCGTATTCAGAGCCGAGAATTAATTCCAAAGGCTGAGCCCAACCTAGGGTGAACTTCACGGTCAGTTCATCCACGGCTTCTGCACTTTCAAGCGGCAGCCAGATGAAAGAAGCGCCAGCCTTCTCTTTGGCAAGCATAATGGACTTCACAACTGCATCGGCATTCATCGTCTCGCCGTCGTGGAACTTCACGCCGGAGCGCAGTTTGAAGGTCCACACCAGACCGTCGTCGCTTTTCTCCCAACTTTCAGCCAGCAATGGGGTGAACGGCTCGGCGCTTCCGGGCGGGTTGACGCGCACCAACTGCTCATACATGTTCGCCATATATGCCGCTTCGGTCGAGAACGAAGCGATGGGATCCCAAGTGGTGATGTTTGCCGCACTGGCGTACTTCAACACGATCGGTCCAGTCGGGGCTTCTTCGGTAGCGGCTGGCGCTTCTGTGGCGGCAGGTTCAGCAACAGGCGCTTCGGTTTCGGCAGGTGCGCCCCCGCCGCACGCGCTCAATACCAGCGACAATGCGACCAGCAGGGAAAGGAACAAGGTTATTCGTTTCATGGGTTCTCCTCTTTTACTTTGGTGATGCATGATGCTACCATGACCAATTTGCAAAAAGTTTGCAAATTGGGATTTTTGAAGGCTATAATTCGCCAATCAGACCGCTGACCATTGACCGCTGACCGTGGTCTATCGGCTCCGGTCAGCCGTCCACTCATGAAACCATCCATCCTCCTGCGTACAAAATTTCTGATTCCGCGTCCGCGCCCTGAACTGCTTCCGCGCCCGCGTTTGGTGGATTGGCTGGATTCGACCTCTGACAAACGGCTGACTTTGATCTCCGCCTCAGCAGGATACGGCAAAACGACCCTGCTTGCCGACTTCATCAACGCTTCTTCCCTACCCTTTGCCTGGTACACCCTAGACGCCGGAGATTCCGACCCGACCGTTTTCCTCACCTACTTAATAGAAGCCCTGCGCAGTATGAAGCGCGCTCCCGAGCCGCTGACCCATGCCATCGGTCAGACTGCTCTGTCCCTGCTCGATAGCGCCGAAGCGACTCTTTCTCCTCAACGCGTATTGACCGTGCTTGTCAATGAACTTGCCGAACAGATCCAAAGTCCGTGGCTGATCGTGCTCGAAGATTATCACTACGTCACCAGCCCCGTCGTTCACCAACTCGTGGATTTTCTGCTCGAGAATGCGCCCGATGGCTTGCGCCTGATCATCTCCACTCGCACAGACCCACCGCTGGCGTTGGCACGTCTGCGGGCGAGAGGTCAACTGGCGGAACTTCGCGCCTCATCCCTGCGCTTCCGCGATGAGGAAGTTTCAGGTTGGATGCAGACCAACCTGCCCGATATTTCATCTGAAAACCTCAACCTGCTCAGCGAAAAGACTGAAGGCTGGGTGGCGGCGTTGCAAATCATCCGCTCTTCGCTCAGCGGACGCGATGCGCAGGATGTCAATGCCATGCTCTCTGGTTTGAGCGGGTCACAGCAATTTGTCTTTGAGTATCTGGCAGAAGAAGTCTTCAAACGTCTGCCAGATGATTTACAGCAATTCCTTTTGCGCACTTCCATCCTCAGCCAAATGGACGCGTCCGCATGCAACGCGGTGGCAGGTGTGAAAAACGCCCAATCTATTTTAGTGGAACTGGAAAAGCAGAATCTTTTCCTTGCCAGCCTTGACCCACAGCGTCGCTGGTATCGCTATCACTATCTCTTCCGCGAGTTCCTCCTCAGCCGCCTGCAACGCGTCGAAACAGAATCAGTTATCGGCGTAGAGAGAAGCGCGGGGGCACACTACGAGTCACAGGGCGAGTTGGAGGCGTCGCTTTCGCATTATCTAAACGCCCGCGATTTTGAATCCGCTGCGAGAGTCGTATCCATCTTCGCCGCTGATTATGTCGAACGCGGACGTGTGGAAGTATTGCACCGTTATCTCAATGCGCTGCCCGCAGATGTGATGCAAGCCAATCCCGAATTGATCTTGCAACATGGCAATACTCATTGGCGGCTTGGGCAAACAGGCGCGGCGGTGGCGGCATATGAAGATGCGCGTTCATCGTTTGCGGCACAAAAGAATTCAAGCGGGGTGTGCCGCGCGCTTACCCGGCTTGCCGAAGTGAACCGCGCCCAGGGGAATTATCGTCAAGCAGAGATGTTATCGAAAGAAGCGTTGTCGTTCGCCGATGAAAACCACGCCGCACGTGCTGAAGCGTTGATGTCGCTGGCGAAAAGCGCAGGCTTTCTGACAGGCATGGATAACGGACGTCAACTTGCTGAAGAAGCCGTGGACGAAGCGCGGCTGGCAGAAAAACAAATCAGCGCGTTGGCGCGCGCAAACTTTTTGCAATCGCTCGGTCAAATTTGTTGGTGGCACGGCGACCCACAAGCCACGGTGCGTTATTGCCAGGAAGCCTTGCAGATCGCACCCGAAGAATTTTCACCCATTGGCGCACAGGCTTACATTTCATTGGTCACACCGTTTTTATATTGGCGCGAGTTCGAGAAAGCCCTGAACTACGCCGAGCGCGGACTTCAAATTGCACAGACGCTTCATTTGAAAGAGTTGTTGCCCAGCGCATACACCGCTTTGGGTAATGCGCTTACACGTTTGGGCGAAACTGCCCGCGCCGAAGCGAGCCTGCGGCAGGGCATGGAGATCGGTCAGCAGTTGGGCTTGGCTTCGTATGAGCAGTTGATGGCGACGGGTTATCTCGCCTACAATCTCTGCGGTCAAGGTCGCGTGGAAGAAGCCAGTCAATTGGCAGAAGGCGCGTTGTGGTCGTACACGGGCAACCCTGATACCTATGAAGCGTATGTTTGTCGCAGTGTGCTGGCTGATGTGGCGTTGGAGAATCGTCAACTCGATAAAGCCGAGCGTTTGTTTGCTGAATTGGTGGAAGTCGGCGAGCGGCGACAATTCCGCATTCCGTTGGCGATGGTGTATTTTGGGTTGGCATACATTCATCTCGAAACGAAGCGCACTGCAAGCGGAATCGAATATGCGCGTAAAGCCTTGCGCCTGATCGAAGCCTCACGCACATTTCAACTGTTCCTCGATCAAGGTATCCGCTCGCAGATTGTTAGTGAGGCATTGATCCGCGCTGGTGAAAAGAGTCCGTTTTTGGAACGGGTGTTGGAAAATTTGCCAGAGAAACCAACTCAACTTGCCGTGCAAGATCGTTATTCCGTTCGTGTGACATGCTTCGGTAATTTTCGTGTGTGGTTGAATGGGGAAGAGGTTTCACAGGAACGCTGGGTGTCTGCCAAAGCACGCGACCTGCTTGCGTACTTCGTCACCATGCGCGGCGAAAAAAGCCCGGCGGATAAAGTCTTCGACGCCATCTGGGGCGAAAAAGAACGGACGAGTCGCACTGCCTTTCACACTGCGCTCTCCCGCCTCCGCAACGCCCTCAAGGCTGGGGACGACAGCCCAAGATTGATCCTCGTTGAGGTCGGCGAATACTGGCTCGACTCCGCCCGCTTCAGCATTGATGTGGATGAATTCAACCTGTCCATTGCCAAGGCGCGGTCTGCCACGACCAGCGAGTCCGCTGCCGAATGGTACGAACGCGCGGTGGATTTGTATCAAGGCGAATATCTGCAAAACCTGTATTACGAGTGGGTTTTCCCCGAACGCCGCAGATTGGCACAAGCATTTCTGAATGCTTTGCAAGAACTCACAACATACCATCTTGCAGTCCATTCGCCAAAACAAGCCATTGCCTGTGCTGAAAGAGCCATCGCCCTCGACCCGCTCAACGAAGACCTTTATTCTCTGTCCATGCGGGCGTATGCTGAATTGAATGACCGCGCCAGCGTTACAAGAGTTTTTGTCGAGTTGCAGTCCCGCTTAAAGGCAGAGTTGAACGCCAAGCCTATGCCTGAAACGATAAAACTCTTTAATGAGTTGATGAGTAAGAGGTGATTCTCAACCTACAAACACACCCCAATACGTATATCTACCTCACTATGATCCGCGCCTATATCATCTATCCACTCGGACAGTGAAGACTCCCCCAGCGGCGGGGGAGTCTTTGTTTGGAGAGGACTATGATGTACACTGGGTAAAGAACCAGAAACGTTTTTGAAAGGAGTAGAGGAGCTATGACTCGTAGATCCACCCTTACGGAAGGAGGCTCAATGTCAGCCAGGAAATATGGAACTGCATTGTACTTTATTGGAGTATTCTTCCTTTTCGTCCACACGACCCTGCCTTTTCTCTGGAGTTTTTTCGGATCGTCCTCGGCTTATCCTCTTGCTTCAAGCGCAGGGTTCTGGTCTATACTCCCAGGCTTCACGCCGCCAATCGGCGCGCTGCTAATGCTGCTTGGCGGATTGCTCTACGGTAAAGAAACTAGGAGGCGATAAGATGAATTTTCCACTCACTCATCCTGTCTGGATGTGGCTCTATTTTGGGGCTTTTGGAACAATGGGCATAATCCTTTTCATTCTGGTTACATGGAGTTGGATGAAGTATTATGCCGCTGTTAAAGGGAATCTGCGCTCTGCGGCGCGGTGGACCGCAATCGGTTATATGTTTCTTTTCTTTGCTGAATGGTTCGCCTGTGGCATTGGTGGTCCGCCTGGAAATATGTTGAGTTCAAATCTTGAAACACATAGTTTTTTCGGAGCACTCGGTGCAGCCTCGCTCTCAATGTTCTTTTCGGTACCGGGATGGACCAGTCTCTTGATAGCCCAACGGAAGTTACTCAGTGAAGCGTAGTCTAGAGATGTTTTTTCAACAGGAGTTCAACCATGAGCGCAGTACAAATTGAATCGCAGCAAATTAATTCACGCCGCCGGCTTGTATATGCTTCGACGATTTTGGTAGTCATGATCGGTCATTTCGGAGCTCGCCTCTTTTATTCCCTGTTCAATGATTGGGCATGGCTCGGAAGTTCACTGACGTATTGGGGAAGCATGGTTCTCGTCATCTGGCTTCTGGGCGACAAAAAATCCATCACGCGCTGGTCTGCCAGATCGCAGGGAAGCAAATGGTGGCTTGCGCTTGCACTGGCGATGGGCTTGATTTCATTTCCATTGCTCTTCTTCCCAAACATGCAAGTGATGAAACCCGTGGGTTTGGTCATTGCGTGGTTCCTGTTTGCGGTGATCAACTCCATCTGTGAAGAAGCCTATTGGCGCGGCTTTCTGCTGGACGAGACGAGTCATCTACCGCGCGCCTTTGGCGTGATCTACTCGACGGTCTTCTTTACCGCCATCCACCCGTTGATGCTGGGCGTGTTCTCGAAGATCAATCGCTTCGACCCAGCCCATCCAACTGCGTTGATTCCCTTCTGGATCATCCTTATTATTCTCTCGCTCGCCTTCTCGCTACTTTATCTCAAAACCAGGAGCCTGCGATTGCCCATCCTTTCACACTTTCTATCCGATCTGGGCAATCTATCTATCTTCCTGTTCATGAATCTCGTAACTATATAAGGGAAGAGCAGCATGTCCGCTTTCATTCCTGTTTTCACATCGCCCGAAGGCGAAGTGGCGAATCGACAACTCTGGCAATTCTTTGCAGAGTAAAGCATATCTATTGAGGCATACCAATTACGCTTCTTTCAGAAGGGGAAAAGCGCAATTCCCTGGCACCGCCCGCCAGGGCAGGTGTGTGACCGTGAGTATTATATGAAAGGAAAAATCATGAACGCAACTTCATCCACATCCAATAGTTCTTCGCAAGCACAAACACATTCAGCGACAAAAGTCTCCCATCCCTGGCTCATGCTTTTCTCGCGTTCCGTGCTGTTCATCCTTTTTCAAGCCTTGATCGCACTGATCCTTTTCGCAATGGGCACCGCCAACGCCTGGGACGAATCCGCAAGATGGTGGACGTTTTCCGTCATTCTCACCAATATCGCCACCATTTATTTGCTCGTGCATGTCTTCCGCGCCGAAGGGAAACACTTCGGCGACATCCTCCGATTCTCCCGCGCCGCATGGAAGACCGACCTGCTCTGGTTCATTGGTTTCAGCATCATCGGCGCGCCCATTGCCGCCCTGCCAAGGGAACCGCTCGCCATTGCAATCTTCGGCAACGTTGAGATCACCACAGAGTTGATGTTCCGCCCGATCCCCGCCTGGGCCTTCGTGTTGAGTTTCCTCTTCCCGCTGACGATTGCCTTCTCAGAATTACCGACTTATTTTGGTTACGTCATGCCGCGGCTCGAGGCGCAGCTCAAAAACGGCTGGCTGGCCTGGATCATCTCCTCCTTCTTCCTCGCCGCCCAGCACATGTTCTTTCCCTTCATCTTCAACGGCGGGTTCCTGCTTTGGCGCCTCGGCATGTTCATCCCATTTGCCTTTTTTACAGGGCTAGTCCTCAAATTCCGCCCCACGCTGCTGCCCTACTTCCTGGTCATCCACGCCTTATTGGATGTGACTACGGTGCTGGTCTATTTGATGATATAGCCCCGTCGTCGGAGTAGCCCCGCTTCTTTCTTAACCGATGATTGATCCTGCTCAACAAAGGGGAGCGAACGCTGAGTTCGCTCTCTGCTAAGGATTGCTGAAATATGTCAAACTCAATGACGCGAAACCTGACGATATGGTCACCCATACCCATGATTTTGATTCTATTCTTGGTTGCAATCCTCGGAGGACGAATTCTCGGCGTATGGGTTTGGATTCCCATTGTTCTTGTGTATTGGGCTTATATGGCTTTATTGATCTGGCTGAACGGCGGCAGGGACTTGATCACTGATTGGCTTGCTCCATCCAAGGGACGCTGGTATTGGAATGCTCTTGCCCTCATATTCGTACTTCCCCTTTTACCAACCTTTCTCGATAACTATCATCTCTTCTCTGAATGGTGGATCATTTTGTTGGGGCTGATATTGGCGGCAATCAATCCCTGGCTGGAGGAAGGCTACTGGCGCGGACTGCTATTGGATGCGACAAAGGAGTGGTCTGCCTGGGCGAGCCTTTTGTATTCAAGCGTGCTATTCGCCATCGGACACTTGACGTTAGGCGTTCATTCCATCGCAAGCCGACATCCCATTGCCATTATTGCCATTGGCGTGATGGGCTTGATCTGGGGGATAGTCTACAAAAAGACAGGCTCCCTGCGCTGGGTGATCTTCGGACACATGTTGGTCGACATTTTCAATTTGACAATTCCAGCATTGTTGAACATGTATGTCCCACCCGCGTGAAGTAAATAATTGGTATTAGATAACAGGAGCAAACATTGAGTCTGCTCCTGTTCAATTTACATCACTCCGAGACTCTCCTCAACCAGCCATCCCAAGCAGATTAACCTGTAAGGTCATTTGGCTTCTCATCCCCTCTATCATATTTCCCCCCTCAATCAAAAACTCCCCCGTCACTGGGGGAGATTCCACTGTCCGAGTGGACAGGCTACTGATACCACTGCATTTCCTGCCACATCTCGCTCCACGGTTGACGCGGTTCGCGGCAGACATACAAACTCGTGTGGCGCGTGGTCTCTTCGTTCTTTACGTTATAAGAGTTTTTTACCGTGCCGCTGAACTCACACGACTTGAAAAAACGCCTTGCATAATCGCCATCAAAGCCAACCACGATCACGGTCTCAGGTTCAAAGTCGCCGTAGCCGCGATACCAGTAACTGTTCCCGCCGCTAATAATGCGCGGCAGACCATACGCATCGCCGTACAAATCCAATGCGCCCGCTTCACCATAATTGCCTGCAAGAATTACCGTGTTTGGTTTTTCAGATTCAGGGATGGATTGATAAATGTCTGCCACTTGTTTTGTCAGATCCTGCCAACCAATCATTTCGGTGAACAAGTCACCCGTCACGCCGATGGTGAAATCCCAAAGCGGAGAATTGATCGGCGCGATCGGTTTCATCAGGATGATCCCGATCAGACTCCCGATCACCTGCGTCGTCCACAACAAGCCGTATCCAAGCTGACGTTTTTTCCCGCCTTGTCTTTCGAACCAAACCTCGAACCAAGTACATCCCGCCGCCAGCAACATCACATACGCTGGACCCGTGTAATAGCCGCGTCCCTGATTGATGAGGAACAATACGAACGTGACGAGGAACATCCAGCCCAAAGCGCGGAAACGATTCATCGAAGCAGAGAACAGGCATAAGCTGAGCCCGACCACCCACAATGGCAGGGAGAGAGGATTGGCCGTAAGATAAAGCTGTTCGGGCAGGAAGTTATCCGCTCGTCCCCATTGCACATCCCGCGCATGGATAGACGAGAGATAGTCGAAGGCAATGAAGTCATGTTGCATTTGCCAGATGAGATTGGGAAGGAAGATGAGCAAAGCCAGCGCCGCCCCGAGATACAGCCACTTCGACTTTAGATATTTTCGCGCAGATGTGAGCAAAACCGCCGTGACCAGACCAGCAACGAAAAACCCCATTGTGTATTTCGTCATCATGCCGAGACCAATGCCCGCACCGATGCCGAGCCAATAACGCGCATCATCAGTGGCAAGCAAACGAACAAAAAAGAACGCGACTAACACCCACCACAGATAATCGAAAGCGAAGTACATGATAACCGTGCCGCCAAACAGCGACATAGGCACGATGAATATCGCAAAGGCGGTAAGAATTTGCGCGTTGCGTTTGCCATCCATATCGCGCGCCATAAGCGCGGCAAGGATCATGGCGATGCCTTGCGCGATGGCAGGCAGAACGCGAAGTCCGCGCAGGGATTCGCCAAAGATTTCCAGCCCAATGCGAGCGAAGAGTGGGGTGATCGGCGGATACGAGACATAGCCCCAGTCGAGCTGTCGGGCGTTCATGATGAAATCGAGTTCATCACGATGAAAACCGTACTGTCCATTGAGAGCAATGTGGAACATGACTGCACCGAACGCCATCAGGAGCAGGATGAGGTTATTGGTTTTGTTTTCTTGGGTCATGAGTACCTTGTAGCATATATAGTATAGACTTATCAACTAAAAACTCCTCCGTCAATGGGGAGTTTTCACTATCCAAATGGATAGTGGAATCAAAGTATGGATCAGTATTGACTGGCAAATTCATAGAACAAGCGATACCACTCTTCTGGTGGGATGCCGTACTCAATGCCATTGCGCACGATGACCAGCTTCTTCGTTGGTGACACGTAGATGAACTGTCCTTTATTTCCCTCCGCCGTGAAATCGTACGCATCTCCTGCGCGTTTCATACCCCACCACATGTATTGATAATAAGCCTGCCCGGGCAGGGATGTGAACCATTCGGGGTAATAATCCGAATAGTTTTGAGGGATGTTGGGTTGGGTCGATTCCTCCACCCATGTTTCGGAGATCACCTGTTCGCCCTGCCAATTGCCGTTATTCAAGAAAAGAATCCCGAACTTGGCAAAATCAATGGCGCGGGCATTGACGCCGGTTTCCATTTTCTCAAAGTTGTTGGACTTGCTGTCGGTGGACCATGAGCCGTCAAACTCCATCCCTAGCTTATTCCAAATCCTGGTTTGAAGATAGTTGGTCACTGTCATGTCTGTTGCCCGTTCCAAAATCATTCCGAGCAATTGGGGGTGATATTTGTTGTATCGGAAATATTCTCCCGGAAAGGCGATAATATGCGTGTTTTCAAGAGATATTTTTCTTTGGTCGGGATAATAGGATGTCAGAATATCATCACTATTAAAGAGCAGGGGGCGAAATTCTTCATAGTCCAAACCCGATGCCATCAACAATAAGTGGCGGATGGTAATGTCATTGAATCGCGGATCGCGCTCCGCCAATTCAGGCAGATAGATCGTGATGGGATCATCCACGCTTTCGATGTAGCCTTCGTCAATGGCGATGCCAATCAAAGCAGACGTGAATGATTTTGCGACAGAGAATGAGGTCACGATGGAATCGCGTTGTGTACCATTGAAATAATTCTCATACACGAGAGTCCCATCCTGGATGACAATAAAAGCCTGCGTATCGTTTTCCTCCAGAAACGCATTCCAATCTTCCGCGCCGCTTACTTGTTCAAAGGTTTCCTCCACGCGCGGATCAGGCATTTCTGCGAAGTGATACGGGTCGGCAGAAGCGGTCAGCGGGCGATTGGGGAATTTCTGCCAGTCGAACGCATCCGATTCCTGCCAGAAGACAGTGCGGTAAACGTATGTGGGGGAATAGATGAGCGTTGCAATTCCAAACCAGAGCACAATTACACTCAGCAGAGCAATTCCCAGAATGCGAAATACCTTTGCCAGCTTCATTTATTTTCTCCAAGTGGCAGATTATCTCACGTTTTCAAACAACCTCTCAAAACTTGGAGGCTTTCAAGGGAATCAACTCAAACGTGATCATCTGATTTTCGACGAATGTCAATAATGCGTCAGGCGGGTTCTCAACTCCCGGCTGAGTAGGGAATCCCATTTTAAAATCTATACAACTCATTTAATTCTGTTACGTTTGGCTTTTGGCATTGACACAGACGGCAATTTGGCTTCATAGGAATTGATCCGGTTCGAGGTTGCGTTGCTCATTACTCATTCTTTTCGGCTCATCCTGAAGAAATCTCGCGCCAACAGCGGAAACCAAACCAGGTAGAGCGTGCCACCAATCATCAGAAGAAACTCACCTACCGGAGGAATGATCAACAGGAACGGGATGTGCGCCAGGTCCAAGCTATGTGTGACCACACCCACCCAGGCAGTCGACTTGTGAAAAGTATTCCCATGCAACATCACGAGTGAAATTAATAGCGTGCTGGTTTGCAGGAGCAATCCGCCCACAAAACCGCTCGAACTATGCCACAGGTCTGTAACCAAAATAGTTTCTCCAGCTGCCAGATATAAGGTTTTCTGTGCGTCATTCGTTGCCAGTGCAAACTTGTCGCTGAGTGTTATCCATGAAATAAAAGACGGGGCAGCCAGGAAAAGCGTCAGCCCGGCGCAGCCCAAAAGGAGCGTGAGCGTAGCGACTAGTTTATATGTTTTTCTCAGGGCAATAAATAGACTTAGAAAAAGAAGGTAATACAGTGGCGTGACCAGGGTGGTTAGGGCATCCAGGCGCAAGAGACCCACCAGCCGGTTTTGGCGCAGCATCTCCAGGATTTCTTGGGCAGTGGTGGGTGGACCTCCCAACCCCAGCAGAATCACCATCGTCGCCAAAGAATAGATGAGCAAGATAATTGCTACCCACCCACTGAGTTTGTACAGATTCTTCCAGTTCGAGTTTGCTTCATTCATTTTTTTGTCCTTTCAACCGGCAAAACAGACTTGAGTCCAATGTTGGTCTAGAGCATCACTACACAGGCGAGACCGAATCCGTGCTTGTAATTTGCCATCATGCAGGTGTTGATTCCCTTCATGCGGTGGTAGATGGTCATGGATGGCATTACTCCACTTTCTGTTTCCTGAAGGCAAGACGCTGCCAGGTCTCGATAAGAATGATCGTTGAGCCTAAGACGATCAAATTGACCACATACCAGGGAAGCGCATCGTATGAAATCAGAATGGTTGGGAAATTCCACAAAGCATGGACGAAAACCGCCGCCAATAGATTCTGGCTGCGGAGATAAACGTAACAAAAGAATAGACCTGATAAAAACAGTAACAGCAATTGAAACGGGATATCTTGAAGAGGGGTGGCATTTACCAATCGGTTGGGAATGTGTGAGATTGAGAAGATCACTTGGGATACGACTAAGACTCCCCAAAGCGCCTGTCCTGAATCCTGTTTCCCGTGACTTAACTTAAGATAAAACTGTGGAAAGAGAAATCCCCGATAGATGATTTCTTCGGAGATGGCAAAGAATAACAACTGGTCGACCAGATAGCCGATTGATATTGTTTGCCAGTTAATTTCACCTTTAAGCAAAAACATGCTTACAACGACAATTATTTGGATGGTGACCCACAAAACCAACCCGAACAAAATGGCGGGAATGATTTTGGCTGGAAATATTCCCAGATCGGAGAGTCGGGTCTTTCCCAAAAAGAATACGCCTAGACCAATTACAAAGACCCAGGGAAGGAAAACGATCACCAGAGGATGCACCTGGGTAAACAACAACAAGGGGTTGAGCAAATCCAAAACTAATACAACAGCTATGGATAGCCACGAGGCTTCCCGAATATTGGGTAGATACGCGTAAGAGTTGTTACCTTGAACCGTGGTCATCATGCCTCCAGAATTGAAGAAGGTTATATGATCAAAGCGACTTTTCTATCAAAATAATTCGATACATTCCGTTGAGCAGGCTTGGTTCGTTCAAAGCCATTTTGTATGTTGTCCCCGCCAGCATTTCGCCCAGTCGGCGGTTAATATCGGTGCCGAGCAGTTTTGCGCCCATATTCAACAGCGCCCGCAGCGGATTGGTGGATTGGTCATCGGGAAGGAATTTATCGAAGATGATCGCCCGTCCGCCAGCGCGGAGCACCCGCAGCGACTCTCGCCAGCAAGCCTGACCATCGGGGACAACGCTCAAGATCAAGGTCAGGATGACCACATCAAAATACGAATCCTGCAACGGAAGGTTTTGCGCATCGCACTGGACGAGAAGCCTGTTCGCCGTTTCTGGAAGTTTTTCCTTTGCCTTGAGCAACATCTCGGGACTCAAGTCCACCCCAACGGCTTGAGATTCTTCGGGCAGGAACGGCAGGTCTGCGCCCGTGCCGACTCCCACCAAAAGGACGCGCTCGGCTCCTCGAAGCTGGAGCAGTTCAAAGGTCCGCTTGCGACCCGAAGCGAACAACAGGCGGTCGAAGAGCAGGTCGTAGACAGGTGACCAGAATTTGTAGATCAGTCGATTCCAATGATTAGTCATCTTCATGGCGTTTCTTTTCCGACATGCGCTTCACGGTGGGTTTCAAAAAACGTTGAACAGTCAATCGATCCATCAAATCAGGAGCGAGCAACCTCATCCACATACCCAGCACCCCGGGCGACATGATCACCTGACGTTTGCGCCTGCGCGCCGCCCCGATAATAATCTCGGCGCATCGTTCAGCGGTCATCATGTCTTTGGTGTAAATCGCCCTGCCTGCCTCACCTTTGGGGTTGCCGTTCTTATCCAGATAACGCTCGTGAAATTCAGTGACCACCCAGTAGGGACAGATCAGCGTGACGCTTACGCCAGCGTTTGCCAATTCCATGCGCAGGGAATCGGAGAAACCATTCATCGCAAACTTGCTGGCGACATACGGCGAGTTGTACGGGATCGCCTGCAACCCGCCCAGGCTTGAGACATTCACGATGCGCCCGCGCGATGCTTTGAGATGCGGCAGGGCATGGAAGGCGCTGTACACCATGCCATAGAAATTGACATCCATCACCTGCTTGAACAAATGCAGGTCGGGTAATTCATCCAGTTTGCTTACCACCGACATTCCCGCATTGTTGATCAGCATATCAATGCGCCTGTAATGCTCGTGTGTAACTTGGATCATGTTTTGACACTGGCGTTCATCGGAAACGTCGGTTGGTATGGCGATAGCCTTGCCCCCTAGATGCTCACATTCGGATACCAGCGCCCCGAGCCGAGCCGCATTGCGCGCCGCGAGCGCCAGCCATGCGCCTTCCTTTGCCAGTTGCAGCGCTAGGGCTTTCCCGATCCCGCTTGATGCGCCAGTCACAATGACAACTTTTTCACCAAAGGATCCTGATTTTGTACTCATGTGGCATCCTTGAAAAGCCGCGCAAAACCGGGGTAGGCTTTCAATGGAATGAGATCAAATGCGATCAAGCCTTCCCGCACGAAGGGCAATTCCGCCAGGATGTTCTGCGCTTGTTCAGTTGAGTCACATTCCAATACAAATACTGCGGTGGAGCGATCTGCACGGAAATACAACTCGCGGATGAGTCCCGCCTGATGCAGTTCCCAGGCTGTGCCTGCCTCCTCTTCTGCATAACGCTTGAATGCTTCTGGCGACGCTCCAGGGAGTTCTCGTTCGAAAGCAAGGATTTTCATTTTATATTACCCATTGCCAGGCATACCAAATTGTCAACGCGTTGAAGACAAGACTCACAACGATCAGGAACTTATCGTATGCAGATGGATAGGTGGGCAAGCCAACGACGTTGAAGAGGAGGAAAAAAGCAGCGGCGATAATGTTCACCCAGCGATTGACAGGTTGCGGCAGAGTCACAGACAGAACGACCATCAGGATCGGTATCAACATCAACACGGCAGCGACCAGCCACATCCCTTGCGTGAACTTCATGCCATTCATTTTTTGATAGTCGCCGCTGAAGATACGCAGCACATCTCCCAACAGATAAGTTAGCATCAGGGCAACCCATAGCGCCGAAAGTTTGATCTGAATATCTTCCATGACATTCTCCTATCGAACGAACTCAGATCGTGACGATGATCTTCCCACGGGCATGCCCCTTTCCCAAATACCGCATGGCATCCACTGCTTCCTTCAATGGGTAGCATCGGTCAACCACGGATCGCACTTTGCCTGCTTCAAAAAGTTCTTTCATGAGAGCCAGATCCTGCTGGTCAGGTTTTGCCGACACCAGTCCCATTTTTCTGCCGCTCTTTTCCGACATCCATGCTCCGAACAATAGCGCCTGGAATATCTGCGCCGGCTTGCCGCCTGCCATGACGTAAACACCCTGAGGCGTAAGCGCGCGCTTATAGTGCGATAGCGGATGATATCCGTTCGCGGCAAAGATGAGATCGTACTGCCTCCCGCTCTGGGTGAAATCTTCCCTGGTATAGTCAATGACATGGTCTGCCCCAAGCGAACGGGACTGATCCATATTTCGAGCACTGCACACGGCGGTGACTTCCGCGCCGAAGGCTTTGGCGATCTGCACCGCAAACGTTCCCACGCCTCCAGACGCTCCCTGGATTAATACCTTTTGCCCCGGCTGGATCTTCCCTTCATCGCGCAGACCCTGCAAGGCAGTCAGAGCCGCCATGGGGATGGCTGCCGCCTCTTCAAACGTGATGTTGGCTGGCTTCCGCACCAGAAACTTTTCCGGCACTGACACATACTCTGCGAAGCCTCCGGCGCCGCAGGCAGAGATATCCCCGAACACGCCGTCACCCGGCTGGAATTGCCTGGCGTTTCTTCCCACCTCTTCCACCTGCCCCGCGATGTCTGCGCCCGGGATGCTATTCTTCGGTCGAAAGAGTCCCATGCTCAGGCGAACCAGGAATATGTCCGCGGTCATGAGGTGCCAGTCATATTGATTGAGAGACGAAGCGTGAACCTTTACCAGAACTTCATCATCGTTGGGAACAGGCTTCGTCACTTCTTCGAGACGAAGAACATCCTTTGGGAGTCCATATTTTCTGTAAACAGTCGCTTTCATTTGATTATCCTTTCGTTTCATTTTGCGGAGGCGACATTCGGTGACTACTCTGCGTTACAGGGTCAATCCCCTTGATCAAAAGCCACAAGCCAAGTGACAGTTCTGCAATCAAACCAATCGGGAAGCTTAGATACGTTATTGCTGTGAAGTTTGGGAATAGGAAAAACTGAAAGAAATATAACAGCCAGAAGAAACAATCAGCCAGCAACAGGATGCCCAAAATTTTGGGGAGGAATCCCGATTTGAAAACCAGATATCCAAGTGGGAAAAGCCAGGTGCCATAAAATATCTGGGCGATCATGAAGCCGTTTTTGTGTAAATTGAGGAAGAACATTGCCAGGGCTTGCAGTTGATCTACTTGAAATACTTTCAAGTAATCAGCACCGTTCAAAAGCAGTGTGGCAGCAAATAGATTAAGCAAATTAATGCACTGCACAGCTACGCCGCCCAGGTTTAGTAGCAGGAACAGTAATGCGAAATTCTTATCCACCGGTTTTAATAACACATATAAAGCCCAGGCCGCCAAAAGAAAAAACACGGCGGAGAGGATATCGCTCATAAAACCCAGCCGAAAAAGTCCTTCAGCCGCAATAATATTTTTGGCTGTCGTTGGCGCATCTCCGAACACAATGATTTTTGAGCGGCCAACCACATCTGTAAAGATCGAAGCCAATATAAAAATGAGATAAAAGAACCCTGCGATTCTTGAGGTATTTTTGGTCGCATTCATTTTTTTATCCTTTTCTGAATAATACTAATGAGCCTCATCCAAATTCTTGACGGCATCCTTGTTGAAGCCTGCGATTACCAGCCACAGACCCATCACGATTTCCTGCGGCGCCAACACCATTTGTAACCAAAACCCATAGCCGGTATCCAGGTGGAAGAAATGCAACAGGGCGTAAGCCATATAGGGAACCACACCGATCAGACCCCAGACCGACAGCCAACGAGGGATCAGTTTGGTGCGATAAAAGGACACATATAAACACGTGGCTCCGATGAGAAACACGATGCTACCCACTGGGCCGAGCAGGTCCTGGAATTGATACAAGACATTGCCCATGGATTGCAAAGCAGCCGAATCAGCCCCACCCGTGATGTATTCGTTGCCAAACGCGACCAGTACCAAAATGCCGAGGGTTGTAACAATATAATAGGTTCCCTCCAGCGCCCCGCGGAACAGCAACAGGCCGGCCGCCAATTCTTCGCTGTCTTTCCTAAAGATCGGGTAGAGGAAAACCGTCATCGCCGCCAGCGAAATTCCCATCAAGAGGGTGAAAAATGCACCCGCGGTCAGTTGGGATGAATTGGCGGAAACGAGGCTCAGCATATCCACACCGATAAGCGGCCGGGCGGAAATGATCGAGGTAAGTACTTCGCCGCCAATGACTCCGCCCAAAACCCCAAAGACCGTCCCTAGGAAATAGAGGGTGCCTGCCATTACTGCATTCATTCTGTACGTTTTCATTTTTCTGTCCTTCGTTCATGCGGAAACATGAAGAGAAATCTCCGCTCCAGCGTCATCTGAATCACTCCTGAGCGAGCCTGAGAAGTTTGTAGCCAATAAGCAAGAACCAGACCAGTGTAAGAGTGGAAACAATAATGATGGCGACATCCAAAGCGCTTACCAAAAATGGACCCACGGATGCAACGAACGCAACAATGCCTGTGACCACACCCAAATAGGCTGTACTCTTACTGAAAATTTCCTTCAACATCACGAAGCCAGTGATGAAAATCCCAATGCCAGGGATGAGAATGGTATAGATCGCAATTAAGGGGGATGCGAGCAGCGCAGACACATAATCTGCACCCGCGATGAAGATCGCCCGCTGGGCGTCGCTTGCCGCTGCGATGTACTGACTGCTGAGGCTGATCAGCGCAGCATAGTTCGGCTAGGAAATGGCCAATTCAAGAACAGCGAACAACGCTAAGGATGTAGATGCCAGCAGCATTGCGCTCCAATTGATCTCTTTCAGCGCGAGGTATAGCACAAGCGCGACAGGGATATAGAGAATGTCTGTGAGTGCCGAGAGGCCTATGATCGCCCACCACACTGGCGTGTTCTCGGCGAGATAGATCAGCTTCGCCTCGCCGCCGGTCGGTGGAACACCCGCCATCATGTAGAGTGGAATGATGACGATATACCCCAGCCCGACGAGGAGCGCAGAGATACCACCCACTCGATACAACCATTTTCCGTCTGGGTCAATTGCATTAACCATCATCTTCTGGGTGCTCATTTGCTTTACTCCTTTTGTCAGTGTAGTTGACGAGTGGTATCAAACAAGCAATTGATGTCGATCTACCGTTGATGGGAACTGCGATCCTATGATCGGCTTGCTTCAAAAGTCGGCACCTGTGTTTCAGCTTTGGGCCACGTCCACGAATACCAGATGATGAACAGAGTGCAGGTGATTTCTATTGTCGCAAAAAGGATGTAAAAAGGCTCCGGCATTCCTCCACTCGCTGACCAGGCAACCAGTGCGGTATGCAGCGCGCCCGCCAGGATGTTCGCCCAGCGATTCGCCCCATACTTCAATATCCGCGACAGGAGAACCATGGCCATCGCCGTCTCCATCAATACGGCGAAGGCTAATACAGCAAAACCAGACCCCTGCGTAACTTGCAATGCATCCTGCTGTGCCGTGGGATTAAAGAACAATGTAAAGACATCCGCGTAGAGGTAATTGAACATCGCGAATATCCATAATGTTGAAAGGATTACTTTTCGATCTTTCATTTTTGAGCTCCTATCTTCAATGTCTGGGATTGCTACTACTATTCATTAAACGAACAGTTGACGCACTTTATTCGGTCTCATTTGTAGTCGACTGGTTAACACATCTCCAATAACAGGAAAAGCATCATATAAGACATTTCCTGCCAAAAACATTCAAGAAGTCGTCGAGGGTTACACCGAGGGAGTACCACGAGAGTGCGTATTTGACAACCAGCCAGGTTTTGCAATGATCACCCTAACGGGTTTTCTTCAGCCATTCGGAAAGCGTAGTTTGATATTCAACTGGACGCTCTAAAAAAGGAAGGTGCCCTGCACCTTTAATCATTGCCAATTCCGCATTGGGCGTCATGGAAGCGATCTTGCGCGATTCGCCCGGAGAGACAATTGGATCGCAGTCCCCGGTAATCGTCAGCGTGGGAGCTTGTATCTGTGTAAGCAGGGATGTAATGTCTATATCCGGCATGACCGCAAAATACTGAATCATCGCATCCAGATCCAAGCGTTGGAAGTCAGGCAGGGACCTCTCCACTATTTCTTTCAGATCTGGATTCGCATACATCGCCTTTGCGTCATTTGCGTAAATTCTGAACGTCGTTCGGAATACATTCGGGCTAGTTCCTGCCCAACGATACAACGCCTTGAACAAAGCTTTTCCTCCCAATCCCATGCGGACCAGCCTCTGGTAAAGCCCAAGAAACCCAATCCAACGACCACGGGCAAACCCGGAAATGCTAACGATCCGTCGTGCAATCTGCGGAACACGCGCGGCAATGTTCAGGATGGCGAACCCGCCAGTGGAATGCCCCATCAAAGTGACAGGACGCTCACCAGCAATTTGACGGATCGCCTCTGCCATGACACGCGCCATCATCTCCGCTGTGAGTTGCTCCTGTTTAAAATCTGCCGGGAACACCGCTGGGAAATGCCCTGGCAGGCTGAGCGAATAACAAGGTCCTTGCTCGAGGACAAATGGAAGAGGATTGACCTCCCACGCAGCAATGCTGCCGGTGATTCCATGCACCAGAATGACCGGTTCACCTGCCACCCTCGGGTTGATCGGCAATACTGCAAGTGTGTGACCTTCGATTTTGATGGTTTGATGATTTGTCATGACGTTGTCTCATTTCGAAAAAGAGTGATGATGCTTGGAGCGATGGCTCCACTCAAGGCAGGGATGCCGTTGATGCCGTGAGAGACGGCCGTCCATCTTATCGGCTACCCGGGCGGTACCCAGAGATTGAGAAACACGGGGACGCTCAGTCCCAATAAATCAGCCAGGGCATGCCCCAGGACCAGCCACCTCAGACTCTTGGTCTTCAGATAGATGACCGAGAAAAGAACGCCGAGCACAAAGGTATTGACCAGGAATATCGGGTTTCGCGCTCCGATGGACGTCACGCCGATGCCGAAGAGGTGATTGGCAGAAAAGAGTGCGCTAATATAGAAGACTCGTATCCAGTCATTCCAGCCCTGGGTATGATCGAGCATCAAGCCGCGCCAGTACCATTCCTCCAGAAATGGATTGACGAGTCCAAGGATCAACCAGGGGATGAAGATGTGCAATGGGGTTATCAATTGCCAGGAACTGATAAACATGGTGAGCCCTGCCAAACCCAGCAAGACTGCCAATGCAGACCACAACCAATTCCCTTCGGCAGGTTTCATCCAGCGCTGGATTGATTCCCCTCCACCTCCCCAGATTACCAGTCCGCCAATGATTCCCCAATAGATGAGGATCCAGGGGAGCCATGCCCAGACTCCGACAAATCCTTCTGCGATCCGAATGACTATGGTGCCGATCCCGACCACTAATACTGGCGAGATCCAGATAAATCGTTGTTTGTTCATATTGCCTGCTTTCTTCATTTTTACCTATTGAACACGCTTGACCTCTACTTTCCGGTCAATAGTTCGTCATCATGCGAGTGTTGAGACCTTTCATATGGTGATAAATGGTTTTCGTCATTGATTCTTCTCTTACACCGTCAAGTTTTGTATTCCATGCCAGGTGTGCAAGACAATAAACAACGCGGATACAAGTGCATATGGGATGGAGCGACCAATCAAAGCGATTCCAAGAAATGGCAAAAGCGGGGTGATGCGTGGCGCAAGCAGTCCAACCGTGCTTTGACTCCAGACTGAGCCAGGCATCCAGATCAATGGAAACCACGAGGCAAAGTAGATCAATGTTCCTGCCAAATAAATAGTCAACCCACTTTTAGAGAAACCATCTTGCACTTTTAAAGGAAGCAAGAGTGGGAATGCAAAGACGATGATGCGGGTAATGTTTTCCGCTGTCAGCAGCCAGGCAGGTGAATTCGCATCTGAATTGATTTTCTCCAGGGTGATTTTCGGCGCGAGAATAATGTTCCAAAGCAACAGTGGAACCATCAGCCATAAACAATTGAGCCAGCGTAGTTCGAACTTTATTTCGTTCACGACACCTTTGCTTTGAGACGATTCACAGTCAACAATCCTGTTAGATAGGTGGAGACGAAAATCAACGCAAACGGGATCCACGTTCCCAGCAGGCTGGTGAACATCTCAAAGCTGTGAAGAATCGACATAGCGACAACAAAGAAATCCATTGCCATGACAAAGGCAATGAAGATGGTGGCCGTTTGCAGGGGCGTGGTGAAGTTGAACTTGCGAAAGTACACCAGTGATATGCCCGCAAAGAACGTTGGCGCTAGTATCGCATGTACAATCAATGTGATTTCCATCGTTGCAACTGCTCTGCCGATGCCTATTGTTGCAAAACATAGTGCCCAGCCTACAAAGGCATGGGCAAGGATGATAAGAATTTTGGATATGTTCATGGCTGCGCCTCTTGGGGTTGAATGTCCGATATTGTGATTGGTATCACAATCATTACTGCATACGGAATTCAATCGCTAAAGTTGCTTCAGCGAGAATTACCTGTAGTTTTGCTGGATCAAGTCAACGGCCTTGCTCACGCCATCCTCCTGGCGGATTTTCGCTCCAAGCGCCGCGGCTTTGGCGCGCATTTCGGGTGATTTCATCCGGATCAGCGCTTCGGCAAGGACTTGTGGTTTCAACTTGGCGCGGGAGATGGACTTTGGTCCCACACCTAATTCGGCTACTTTTTGCCCCCAGATGAATTGATCAATGATGTGTGGGATGACCAGCGAAGGAATCCCCGCGCGAAAACCAGAAGCCGTGGTGCCAAACCCGCCATGATGGACAAGTCCGCTGGCGCGCGTCAACAGCCAATCATGTGGAACAGAACCGGCATGGAAAACAGTCGGCGGGAGGGGAAGGGACTTCATCGGCTCATCCCACCCTTGAATGATCGCGCGAACCCCAGCCTTTTCCACGCCTTCGAGTGTGATCTTCGCCGCTTCCATCGCATCGTCTCCGCTGATGGACATGGCGCCTAAGCTGACCACGATGGGCGGGTCGCCCGCTTCGAGAAAGTCCAGCAACGCTTTCGGCCGAGACCAGTTCTGTGGGGCAGGGGCGAACCAATACCCGGTCAGGTGATGACGCGGCTCCCAGAGTGAATTTGGCGGCTCGATGTGGGAACTGATTGGGATGAGATTTAATTTTGGAGATGTGATTCCTGTCGCTCCCATTGGCGGCAGCCCAACTCGTTTGCGGATCTGGTCAAGCGGACGGGTCATCATCAGCCCCATGCCCGCACCGGCAATTCTCATCACGGCCTTTTTAATGAACGAATCTTTAGGATCGTTGACCGGAATCGCCTGTGGCATCAGCGTTACACTGACGATGGGGAGGCGCAGTTTGTCGGCTTCCATCCTGCCGGCGGCAGAATGCGCGACGATAACCAAGTCAACATCATGACAGATTTTCAATAAATCTGCATGGGATTTTTCGAGCATGGAAAACGAGAAATCCATCACGCGTTTGAAGCCGACCAGCCAATTTGGCGATTTGCCGCGGATGATGGCAGTTTCGCGTCCAATGTCAATGTCGGGTCCCATCGGCGCGAAAGGAACACCGTAGGATTCCACCAATCCGCGCATGGTAGGGTGAGAGACGAGTGTGACGGCATGACCGGCGCGCATAAGACCAAGCGCCAACGCGATGTACGGTTGAACGTCGCCTCGTGTGCCGATGGTGGGGATGATGATTTTCATTTATTCCCTTTCTTTTTCAGAGGGTTGTGAAAAAACCAAGGGACAAACATGCAGGAATCAAGATAATCCATACCCACCACAAATCTGCCTTGATCGGCGCGGGAGTGGGCTGGGCGGCAGCATCGAAGGTGATAAAGGTGAAGCGTTCCTTCTGTGCGATGAACTCCTCCAGCGCCATTTTGAAGCCGACAGCACACATAACGAGACGCATTGTCGGGTTGGATACGGCAAATTTGAAAACCTCTGCCAGTTCAAGGTCCAAGGTGATGCGGCGGGCGAGGATGCTTTCCACGCCACGCCAATTTTGAATCGTGATAAGTGGATTCGTCTCGATTTAAAACATACTTGCATCCCCGGAATTCGTGAAATTCGATGGCAGTCCGGCGCAGTCGCCCGCTCTTTCGTCCGGTGATTGTCATCACCATGAATAACCATCCAACAATGAATCCGAACCCAAGACGGTACAGCAATATTGGGGATTCATATACCCACTTCATCATCCCCGATGGATAGTTCAAGCTTTCAACCCGGGTCTTATTTGTCATATTTAAAACAAAAAAACCACCATTCCTTTAAACCGAAGGTGGGATTCCACAAGAGCATAAATACTGCCATCGAAGCCGCTTTGTTTGATATTAGCAAAACCATAAAGTTATATCTCGTGGATTTGTTCACGTCGCGGACGTGAGCTTTGTCTCTAAATCAACCAATGGCATAAGAATGCTGGCACATTCTTGAGGATGATAGGTAAAATTGAAGAGTGAAATCCTCTGCATCTTTCCGAATAAAAACAGATGTCTCCACGTTAATAGATTGACGAAGCACGAAACGGAAACGGAAGGTTCTTCGGTGGCAACCGATACGGTCAATGAAACAGAACTGGTGATCAGGGCGCAAAACGGCGAACGCGGCGCATTTAGTGAATTGGTTCGCATCCATGCGCGCGGCGTGTTCAACGTGGTCTATCGCATGTGTGGTGATCAGCTTATCGCCGAGGACGCCGCGCAGGAAACCTTCCTCCGCGCCTGGCAGAACCTTGCCTCGTATCGCCCGCAGATGCCGCTCCGCAACTGGTTGTATCGCATCGCCTTCAACGCCGGCATGGATATGCTTCGCAAGGAAAGGCGCATTCTACCAAACGATCTTGAAGATCTACAACTTGCCGATGAACATCCTGGACCTGAATTGGTGGCGTCGCAGCAGGAACGGACGGCTCTGGTGCAAAAAGCGGTGTCCTCGCTACCCGATGCGAGCCGTGCGGTGTTGGTGCTGAGAGAATATGAGGATATGTCCTATCAGGAAATTGCAAACGCCCTGGATATTCCAGTAGGAACTGTCATGTCACGCTTGAATTACGCCCGCAAATTATTGAAAGAGAAGCTCGAACAAGAATCGTTTTTAAAAGTGGAGGCTGATTATGTCTAACCACGTTACTGAATGGTTGAATGCTTATTTCGACGGCGAACTGCGCGGTCAAAGGCTTCATCAAGTGAAGGCGCATCTCGCGGAGTGCAAGACCTGCCAGGCGGAGTTGGATTCTCTTCAAAGCTTGTCGGGACTACTGCACGAAGTCCCTGTCCCTGACTTCCCACCACCGGAACGCTTCGCGGCTCAGGTCAACCTGCTCCTACCTCACAAGCCGACAGTTGCCGCTGACAACAAACTCTTCGAAATTGGCTGGTGGCTGCTCCCTGTTGGGCTGTTGGCGAGCTGGGTCTTTATCAGCACAACAACTTTGGTGAGCAATATGGTCTCTGCTGCTGATCAATTCGGCTTGTTGAAAAATGTTTCCGGTTGGATCGCCTTCGGTTCTACCACGAATATCTACTGGGCAAACACGCTTGGGCAGTTTGGATTGTTGAGAGGCAGCAGCTTGAATTGGGCAGAAATCATCGAAGTCTTTACACGCGCGTCCCTGCCGCAGTTTATTTTGTATGTGTCGATTGCCATGGTCTATTTGAGTTGGCTGGCGATGTGGTGGGCGCGGCATACGCGTCGGGTGCAGAGTCAGCTCCTCGAAGGCTGAGGCAGGCTCAAGGTCAAGAAAGAAGCGCTAGAGAACGTTGTCAAAAAGGAGAACTAAAATGGATCCCGTCAAAATTTTAAAACGCTCATGGTACATCCTATGGAGTTATCGTGCTCTTTGGGTATTTGGCTTGGTGCTGGCAATGGCTGCTGGCAGCTCGACTGGAAATTCAAATAATAACTATCAATACGACCAGAATGGTAATGGAAACCAGCAAGTGACGCCGCAACGTATGCAGGAAGCTTTCAGAGATGTTCAGCGCGAGGTGCAAAAACTTTTCGAGCAGGGTATTCCTGAAGTGAATATCACGGGCAAAGAAGTCACCACGTTGCTTTGGGTCTTCGGCGCTTTTGTGCTGGTCATGTTTTTGGTGAGCATTGTGGTTGCGATTGCGCGCTATGTTTCTGAGACTGCGGTCATTCGCATGGTGGATGATTATGAAGCCAGCGGTAATAAGATGACGGTTCGTCAAGGCTTTCGCCTTGGCTGGTCGCGGACTGCATGGCGCTTGTTCTTGATCAACCTCATTGTGAATCTTCCAGCGATCACGCTCGTACTGGTGCTGCTCATCGCAGGAGCGATCGTTTACTTCGCCGTGGTCAACGGCAGCGCAGACTTCGCAGCGTTCAGCGTGGTTTCCACAATTGTGCTGATGTTCATTATCATTTTCGTGGTAGTGATCTTAAGCATCTTATTGACCTTGTTACGCAACTTCTTCTGGCGGGTTTGTGTGCTTGAAGATGTGAGCGTGGGTGAATCCCTGCGACGTGGTTGGGCGCTGGTGATCGAGAACTGGAAGAATGTGGGCTTGATGTGGCTGGTGATGATCGGATTGGGAATCGTTTGGGCAGTTGTTTCAGCGATCTTGATTGTCATTAGCATCCCAATCGTGATCGTGACAGCGGTCGTCGCAGCGCTGATCGTTGCCCTCCCATATTTATTGTTCGTGGGCATCTTTAGCACATTCCTTGCGAGCTGGCTTCCGTGGGCAGCAGGTGGGTTGTTTATCATTCCCTTGTTCTTCACCATCGCCTTCTCACCCTGGTTGTTGATAGGAAGCTGGCAATCTGTGTATACCTCCACCGTGTGGACATTGACCTATCGCGAGATCAAAGCGTTGCCTGCGATTATACCGCCGTCGCAAGCAGCACCGGCAACCGGAGATTGATCCGTATTCCGGTAAGTAACCCTGGTCAGCAGTTAATGACGTGGGCAGTGTAGTAAATTGCTCGAACAACCATCCTGATGCTGCTCAGGGATACTTGCTTATGCTTCCTCATTTGTTACCGCTATTGAAGTGTGCGCATTGTGGGCAATGGACCTTTACAAAGCTACCAGAAACAATCCCGTAAAAATGATCACATCCTGTAAAAAGTGGATGAACCATGCCCAGAACATTCCTTCAGTCTCAGCGATGGACCTGGCTAACAGCCAACCAAGAAAACCAGCCATGAGTGAACCTAGAATCCCGCCCGGGACGCCAAAGTAGTGGGGATACCAAAAATCAAGGCAGAGACAACATATATAATTGGACGGGAGACAATTCCATCCAAGGCAGTGACCACACTCAGACGTGTGATGGCTTCTTCGGTGAAGGTATTCATCGCCGCGAGAATCTGAATGAATATCAGATAGATCATGTTTTCCGGATCGAGGTTTTGTCCGTGTGCTATATTGAAGTAGATAAACGTAGCGGTTGCCAATGAAACAATCACAGCAAAGGTCATACCTACTTTGCCCCAGCGATCTGTGGATTTGATATCCAGCCATTTCACAGGTTCGGCTGGGCTGTCTGGCTGGTCATTGTGGGTGTATTCGTCCTGCGTGTGCAGCAATAAAGGAAACAGTTGTTGTGATTGGAGCCATTCCCGGAAACAGTAGACACAACGGGCATGATTTATAATGGTTTCGTGTCCAAACCAATTCTGGTTACAAAGCTATTCATTCCCGCGCCGCAGCAGAAAATTGTCCTCTGCACGCACCTGATCGAGTGGCTCAATGATGAATCGCTCCACAATCGGATTTTCATCTCTGCTCCGGCTGGATTTTGGAAAACAACGTTGGTCAGTGAATGGGGCGCTAGCTGTCAGCGCCCCATTGCGTGGGTATCGTTGGATAACGGGGATATGATCCTGTACGCTTTCTGATCTATCTCATTGCTGCCATGCAGACCGTTGCAACAAATGTTGGAGAAAGAGTGCTGGAGATACTCCAATCGCCTCAACTATCACTGGTTGTATTTCATGCGCGGCTTGGACTCGTTTGCGAATCGACTCGTTAGTTTCGCCTAGATAGTCTTTGCTGAGTTTGTCATGACCCGCCCACGGTACTTCGATGTGAATGTCAATGCGGTTGAGCAGGGAACCCGATATGCGCTTTTGTATTTGATCACAGCGGTAGAATTGCAGGATTTATCTGCCGAGCCATAATATCTGCATTGGGGTGACAATGGGAGATTCTTTAAATAAACTTGGATACTACCCTGTCATTTTCTTCGGTATAGTTGACCTAGTAGGTTTGTATTTTCTTTCTTAAGGAAATTCAAATGTCTCGCCGCGCAGTGATCTACATTCGCACCTCATCCGAAACGCAGGGTGAAAAATCTAGTCCACTTGAACAGGACGCAGATTGTCGCCGTTTGGCAAATGAAAAGGGGTTGCAAGTAGTTCGAGTTTATAGCGATGTGGAGAAATACCGGGTGGGTAACAGGCTGGTTGAACCATCGGGCAGCCGCTCAGATCGCCCTGCCTTGCAGTCCATGCTCAAAGACGCCACCAGAGATACATTCGATGTCATTCTCGCCTGGCGCGAAGACAGACTATATCGTGGAATACGAGCGATGTTGACCGTCCTGGAAACCATCCAAGACTACAAGATCGAAATCCGGCTCGCAAAAGAAACTTTCGATCCCACGATTGCCCCGATCCGCGCCTGGGTAGCCCAAATGGAATTAGAAGGGATGAAAGAACGCCTTGCGATGGGGGTGATCGCGCGGCTCAAAGCTGGCAAAGCTAACACTGGACAAGATCGCTACGGATATATTCGTGTAGGTGAAAACATCCGCCTTGTTGAAGAAGAAGCAAAGTGGGTTCGGAACATCTTTGATTGGTATATTCAAAAAACTCCTCTCAATCAAATTCGAAAACGCCTGATCGATGACAATGCTCCACAAAAGGGGAGCAGCATTCCCCGACACATCCAATGGTCCCGGTCCAGTATTCAGGCTATACTGCGGTCTGCCAGAGAATATGCTTATGGATTCAAAAGCTATTCCCGAGCAGGGCAGATTTTCCAAATCCCTGTTACACCCATCCTCGATATATCCACCTATGAATTGTTTGTAAAAATGAGAGAAGAAAACAAAACCTACCCAAAACACCGCAGGCAAAATGATTACCTGCTATCCGGGCATCTAAAATGTGCCTGTAACCTGACCTGGCGGGCACGCACAGTTACCCACCGTAACAGCCGCAAGGGAGAATGGGTTGAACGCGTAACCCCGATCAGTACCTATTTCTGCCCACAACCCCATAAGGAACTCAGACCATCAGGATGTCCCAAATCCGTGAGCGCCAAACAAGCAGAAACACAAGTTTGGGAGAAATTATATGAGTTCGTCATGAACCCGGAATTCCTGCATGCACAAGCCAGAGACCTAGTCAAGCAACTCCGGCGAAGGTATGAACACTTACAAAAAGATCGGGGACAAATTCTTGCAGAACTGGAAAAAGAGTTCGTCAAGCGCCAGCAGGTAATCACAGAAGCCCTTAAGACACATAGGGAGGATCCTGAATTTGCTGAGCAGATGCGCGAACTGTATAAAGTAGAAGAGGGCTTGAATCGCAGGCTGACGACCCTGGAACAAGAAATAGCCACCTACGTCAGGCTGGATTGGGAAGACAAAGTCGAGGGTTATGTGGTGGAGCTTCAGGTAGGGATCGAAGAATTGAACAATGCGACTCCCCAAACTCCCGAAGAGCAACATCGTGTCTTTCTGATGAAAAAGCAACTGGTGGATGAACTTGTCGCCGAAGCGAAGATCAATAGCAAGCGGGACATTCAGGTGGAGTTTCGAGCCAAGATCATGGATCAGGAAGTGAGAAAAAAACTACTGGACTTTCCGAATGGTGGTGAAATTGTAGCTCGGCTGTAGCGAATACCTTCCAATGAAAACAAAAACGCTTTGAAAATCCTGCAAAAAAGATTTTCAAGGCGTTTTATCGATTAAGTACGCACTCTTCAACGGAAAGTGCGGCATGATCGTTTATGAGAGAAATTCATCATCCAAACACAAGCATCACCCATATAGAGAGCTCTAAGTTCTTCTTGGCACTCTATCTCCATATGTGGGGGAGAGATGTGGTATGTATTAAATGTGGTTCAATGTGGGTCGGAACTTATACCCGTATACAATCAGCCCTCTCTCATCTCCGTCATTTCTCATTTTCCTTGTGACCATTTCCACGGGCATACCGATTTGTACTTCGGAGTTGTCCACATCGGTGAGTTGGGCGGTGAGCATGG
>Ga0233425_10002351_pt1 | contig 37568 bp, 51 predicted proteins | sample Watercolumn_Towu_2_FD_181712 | JGI IMG/M metagenome (GOLD analysis project Ga0233425, IMG submission 181712) | Freshwater microbial communities from Lake Towuti, South Sulawesi, Indonesia - Watercolumn_Towuti2014_140_MG | ecosystem: Environmental > Aquatic > Freshwater > Lake | place... | reverse complement strand
CGTATCTTGAGTGAACGCTATCGAAATCGTCGCAAACGCTTCGGGCTTCGTTTCAACCTTATCGCTGCCATCTACAATATGGAACTCGATCTTGTTCGCTAACTTACTTTTGCAAGAGGTCTAATGAATGTGAAGATGACGAAAATGGGGATTAGATATCGTTTGACGGACATCTCTTGACCTCCTCAGGAATCCAAATCAAAACGGCCCAAGCGGGCTGGACAACATCAGTATACAGCAGTGACCTTTGCGACGCGCCTAACATTCCTGTAAACAGTACCGACGGGGGATTCGGCATGGGCCTGCCCGATCCCGGCAGGCAGGAATCCGGCGCGAAGGCCGCATGCTATAATCCACGCATGCCCGAAACCATCGAATCCAGCATCGGAACCATCCTGCGCAGCCGCGGCCTGACCCTGGCCACGGCTGAGTCCTGCACCGGCGGGTTGATCGCCCACCGCATCACCAACATCCCGGGGAGTTCAGAGTATTTCATCGGCGGCGTGGCCGCCTATGCCTATGAAGCCAAGGTTGCCCTGCTGCACGTCTCATGGGACACCCTGCGCACGTTCGGCGCGGTCAGCCGGGAAACGGTGATCGAAATGGCGCGCGGCGTACGGACCATCCTGGGTGCGGACATCGCCGTCAGCGTCAGCGGCATTGCCGGTCCCGGCGGCGGACTGCCGCACAAGCCGGTCGGCACCACCTGGGTCGGGCTTTCCGCCCGGGATGGGGACTGGGCGCGCCTGTTCTGCTTCGCCCATGACCGGATCGGCAATAAGGACAAAGCAGCCCAGGCTGCCTTGGAATTCATCCTCGAGTACCTGAACGGGGAAACAAGGCTGAATGCCGACCGGCGCCCCGCAGCGTGACCCAACCCGCCATGCATGCACTCATCCTGATCTCGGCCAATTCGGAATGGCGGGCGGTGAAAAGCCTGCTTTCGCCGGACCGCCTGGAAACCTCGCCCTACGGGGAATGGTTCCGAACGAAAGACGGCATCTTTCTGCAGGGAGGCTGGGGGAAGATCTCCGCCGCGGCCGGCGCCCAGTTCGCCATCGACCATTTCCACCCCGATCTGCTGGTCAACCTGGGGACCTGCGGCGGTTTCGCCGGGCGTGTCGAACGCGGCACCATCCTGCTGGTCACGCAGACGATCGTCTACGACATCCTTGAGCAGATGGGCGATCCGGCCGAGGCGATCCAGAAGTATACCACCCGCCTCGATCTGTCCTGGCTGCCCGATCCCCTGCCCCATCTTGTCCGCCCTTGTCTGCTGGTCTCCGCCGACCGCGACCTGCTGCCCGCTGACATCCCCATGCTGGTCGAAAAATACGCTGCCGTGGCCGCCGACTGGGAATCGGGGGCGATCGCCTGGGTGGCGCAGCGCAACCGGATCCGCTGCCTGATCCTGCGCGGCGTGACCGACCTGGTCAGCCCCGAGGGTGGCGAGGCGTACGGGAACATCGCCGTCTTTCACGAGAACACGAAACAGGTCATGAAGACCCTGCTGGCACAATTGCCAGACTGGCTGGGAGGCCCAAGACCGGTATGAGCGCCGATCCTTCCCCGGCCAGCCTGGAAGTCCGCAAGCGCAATTTCCGCTACGTCCAGATCGACGCCATCGGCGTCAGCATCGCCAACATCGCTGCACCCTTCCTGCCGGTCTTCCTGACCCGCATGGGCGCGAGCAACTTCCAGGTCGGCCTGCTTTCCTCGATGCCCGGTGCGACCGGCCTGATCCTGGCGCTGGTCGTCGGCCGTTTCCTGCAGACCCGCCGGCGGATCGTACCCTGGTACAGCCTGGCGCGCTTGCTGGTGATCTCCTGCTTCGCCATCACCGGCATCCAGATCCTGCTGATCCCGGATCGATCGATTGTCACCTCCACCCTGTTCATCTGGGGGCTGGCCACCCTGCCGCAGACCGCCCTGGCGGTGGCTTTTTCCGTGGTGATGAACGCGGTTGCCGGCCCGGAAGGACGCTTTGCCCTGCTCAGCCGCCGCTGGGCCATCTTCGGCCTGACCACCGTCGTGGGGACCTTCTGCATCACCCGGGTCATCGACCTGATCGCCTTTCCACTGAACTACGCCATCATGTTCATCGGGCTTTCCCTGGGCGGCCTGCTCAGCTTCTACTTTTCCAACCGCATCCAGCTCCCCGATCAGCCGCCCGCGCCGCTCTCGGAAAGCCGTTCCATCGGGGAGACACTGCGCAATTACGGAAGGATGCTCCGCCGGGCGCCCGCCTTCCGTTCCTTTGTCTCGAAGCGCTTCGTCTACCTGTCCGCGATCTCGTTGGGGGCCCCTCTCTTCCCGCTCTACTTCGTGCGCGAGATCGGCGCCACGGATGAGAACATCGGCACGATCAACATGATCATCAGCCTGGTGATGCTCTTCGGATACTTCCTCTGGACACGCATCTCACGCCATTCCGGCAGCCGGATGGTCATGCTGGCGACCACCTTCGGAGTGATGCTCTACCCGGCACTGGTCGCCTTCACACACCAGGTCAGCTGGATCATCCTTTTCGCCGGGATGTCCGGTCTCTTTCAGGCCGGCCTGGACCTGGTCTTCTTCGACGAGCTGATGAAAACCGTCCCGGCCGAATACAGCGCCACCTTTGTCAGCCTGGCACAGAGCCTGCAATACCTGTCGGCCGTGCTCGCCCCGTTGATCGGCACCTGGCTGGCGGACAGCATCGGATTAAGCGGCGGCTTGCTGGTCAGCGCCGGACTGCGGCTGCTGGGATTTCTCCTGTTCCTGAGAGCGGATAAGGTGAAAGTCGTTCAAGGAGTGGAATGATGGATGTCTTCGAGGCGATCCAGACCCGTCAATCGATCGGCGAACTGCGCCCGGACCCGGTGCCGCGTCCGATCATCGAGAAACTGCTGCAGGCCGCGGTCCAGGCCCCCAACCATTACAAGGTCCGCCCCTGGCGGTTTTTCGTCCTGACCGGCGCGGCCCTGACCCGCATGGGCGAGCTGCTCGCCCGCTCCTTCGCGGCGAAATACCCGGATGCCCCGGCCGCGGCGCTGGAAAAGGAACGCGCCAAACCGCTGCGCGCCCCGCTGCTCATCGCCGTCGGGGTGGACAAACCGGCCGAAGCGAAGGTGCTCGAAGTGGAGAACATCTGCGCCGCGGCGGCCGCCTGCCAGAACCTGCTGCTGGCCGCGCAGGCCCTGGGTCTGGGCGCCAAGTGGCGCACCGGCGAGGACGCCCGCAACCCGCTGGTCAAGGAGTTCCTCGGCTTCGCCCCCGACCAGGAGCTGATCGCCCTGCTCTATATCGGCTATCCTGCTGTGCAACTGCCCGCACCGGAACGGCCGGATGCCTCCGACCGGACGGTCTGGATGGAGTAGCGCGGACAAATCAAAAGGCGGCTTGCGGCCGCCTTTTGATTATTTTCCCAGTCTCGCTCGTTCCTCTTCCACGATCGCCTCTTCCAGCTTCCTGAACAGGGGACCGGGCTGGTTCAGCCGGGCCCCGGGATGGAGCCCGCTCGGCTGCCAGGCGAGGCCGCCTGTTTCCCCGGAGCGGTAACGCAGCACGGCATGCTCCCCGAGCGCATCCTGAACCGGTTCGATGTAGCCTTCCCCGAAGAGCGGCGTCTCGTACCCGAAGAACGTGTGCAGCTTCTCGCTGGTGAAGGGCAGGAAGGGGGCGAAGAGCACCTTGAGCGAATCGATCGCCTTCAGGGCGGTATAGATCGTCAGCGCGGCCGAATCCTTGTCGGTCTTGACCGCCTGCCAGGGGGCGGTCTGGTCGAGATACTGGTTGACCGTGGTCGCCAGGCGGAAGGCCTCCTGCAGGGCGGCGCGCAGCTTGACCGCCTCGAGCAGGCTGCCGACGGATCGGAAACCGGCCTCGATCCCGGCCAGCAGTTCGCGGTCGGCAGGGCGCAGGGCGGCCGGGTCGATCCCCGGGACGTGCCCCTCCCAGTGCTTGTAGCAGAAGGAAAGCACGCGGTTGACCAGGTTGCCCCAGGTCGCCACCAGCTCGCCGTTGTTCTTGGCGACGAACTCGGCCCAGTCCCAGTCCGAATCGTGCATCTCGGGCATGTTGATCGTCAGGTAGTAGCGCAGCGCGTCCGGGTCATAACGGGTCAGCGCGTCCCGCCCCCAGACGGCCCAGTTGCGCGAGCCGGAGATCTTCTGCCCCTCCAGGTTCATGAACTGGTTGGCGGGCACGTCGTGGGGGATGGTCAGCCGGCCTTCCTCCTCGGAAAAGATCTTCATGAACTCGTCCCCGGCGCCCATCAATTCGGCCGGCCACAGGGCGGTATGGAAGAAGATGTTGTCCTTGCCGATGAAGTAGAGCGCCCGCGCCTGCGGGTTGAGCCACCAGTCCCGCCAGGCCTGCTCCTGGCCGGCGAGCCGGCTCCACTCGATCGGCGCGGAGAGATAACCGATGACCGCCTCGAACCAGACGTACAGGCATTTCCCCTCCCAGCCTTCGACCGGGACCGGGATGCCCCAGTCCAGGTCGCGCGTGATCGGGCGCGGCTTGAGCCCTTCGGCTTCGATCTTGCCCAGGCTCTCGCCCAGCACGGTCTCGCGCATGTAGGCCGACCGGGCGCGCAGGAAGTCCGCCACCTCCGGCTCCAGCTTGGACAGGTCCAGGTAAAAATGCTCGGTCTCGCGCAGTTCGAGCGCTCCGTCGCCGGTCTTGGCGCGCGGGTTGATCAGTTTTTCGGGTTCGAGCACATTGCCGCACTTGTCGCACTGGTCCGAGCGGGCGCCTTCGAAACCGCACAGGTAGCAGGTGCCCTCCACGTAGCGGTCGGGCAGGAAGCGCCTGGCCGCCGGGGAGTACCACTGCATGGATTTCTTTGTGAACAGGAAGCCGTTGTTCTGCAGCGCCAGGAACATCGACTGGGCGACGCGGAAATGGTTCTCGGTGTGGGTGCTGGTGAACAGGTCGTACTGGATGCCGAGCTGGCGGAAAAGGTCGAGAAAGCCTTCGTGGTAGCGCTTGTAGACCTGCTCGACCGGCAGGTTTTCCTTGTCGGCCGCCAGCGTGACCGGCGTGCCGTGCGAGTCCGTCCCCGAAACCATCAACACCCGGTTGCCCTTCAGGCGGTGGTAGCGGGCGACGATGTCCCCGGGCAGGTGGGAACCGGTGATGTTGCCGACATGGATCTCGGCATTGGCGTACGGCCAGGCGATGGCGATCAGGACGTTCTCAGGCATTTTTTACTCCTCCCCTCACCCCTGTACCCCTCTCCCATGGGGAGAGGGGATGGCGGTGAGGGCAAACAAAACTGCCGGCTTTCGCCAGCAGTCTTCAGGCGGGTTGAACCGTCCCGCAGTTCATCTGGCGTTGAACTGCGCAGGGAGGCGGGAGAGCATGGACATCGAGACATCTACCTGCATGTCCAGTAGTTTACTATGTCCTGTGCCGCGTGGCAAGCCTGCAGGCCGTCCTGCAACGTTTTCTTCACGACGGGGGGTGGATTTGGTTGTACAATTCGCAGCCGAGGACCTCCCGTGAAACCCTTTCAACTGATCTTTCATGATGCCCGCCGCTACACCGGCTCACTGCTCCTGACCGCGCTGAGCATGCTCGCCCTGGTCGGGATCCAGCTCCTGATCCCCTGGCTGGTCAAGCTGCTCGTCGCCCGGGTGACCGACCCGCAGGCGACCCTGGCCAGCATGGACTACGTCACCCTGCTGGCCCTGACCGCCCTGGGCGCGTACATCTTCCGCGCCGGCCTGGCCTTCATGCGCTCCTACCTGGCCCACGTGGCCGGCTGGGGCGTCGTTGCCGATGTGCGCGCCTACATATACTCCCACATGCAGCGCCTGTCGCTGCGCTTCTACGAGGACAAGCAGATCGGCAACCTGATGTCGAACGTGGTCAACGACACCGACCTGTTCGAGCAGTTCATCGCCCACCGCCTGTCCACCATCCGGGACGCCGACCAGATCGTCGTGCTGGAGGACAAGGCCATCCGTGAGGTCGGTACGCACCGGGAACTGCTCGCCCGGAATGGGTTGTATAAACGCCTGTATTCCGTGCAGAGATAACAAAAAGCGGCCTCCTGGGATCAGGAGGTCGCTTTTGTGTTTCCGGGTTTACAAATACTCCTTCAATTGCCTGGCTCGTCTCGGATGACGCAGCCGCCGCAGGGCCTTGCCCTCGATCTGGCGGATGCGCTCGCGCGTCAGCCCGAACTTCTCCCCGACCTCTTCCAGGGTGAAGGGCGTACCGCTGTCCAACCCGAAGCGCAGGCGCAGGACGCGCGCTTCACGCGGCGTCAGTGAACCCAGCACCTCGTCGATCTTCTCCTTGAGCATCGACTGGTAGGCGCTCTGCATCGGGGTCGGGCTGAACTCGTCTTCGATGAACATGCCCAATTCGGATTCCTCATCCTCCCCGACCGGGCTTTCCAGCGAGAGCGGCAGCCAGGAGACCTTCAGGATCCATTCGACCTTCTGCAGGTCGAGACCCAGTTCGATGGCCAGTTCCTCGGCTGTCGGCACGCGCCCCAGGCGCTGCTCCAGCTCATGGGTCGCCTTGTAGGTCTGGCGGATGCGATCGCTCATGTGGACCGGGACGCGGATCGTGCGCGCCTGGTCGGCGATCGAGCGGGTGATCGTCTGGCGGATCCACCAGGTGGCATAGGTCGAAAAGCGGAAACCGCGGTGCACGTCGTACTTCTCGACCGCCTTCATCAGGCCGAGGTTGCCCTCCTGGATCAGGTCGAGGAAGGCCACACCGCGGTTCATGTAGCGTTTGGCGATCGAGACCACCAGGCGCGTATTGGCCTTGATCAGGTGATCGCGGGCCAGCAGCCCGTCCTGGACGACCGCCTCCAGGCGTTGGCGGGCACCGGCCTGCTTGCGGCCGGCGCAGCGCATCAGCTCGGTCCTGGCCTTGCGTCCATTCTCGACGCGCACCGCCAGATCGCACTCCTCCTCGATCGAAAGCAGCGGTACGCGCGACATCTCCTTCAGGTACATCCCGACCGTATCGTCCCCCGAATAGCCCGGGTCCGCTTCGAGCCAGGGTTCCATACCCGGCAGCGGCACGGCCTCCGGGACCGGGGAATCGAACTCCGACTCGACCACGTCGACCCCGCGCTGGCGCAGGACGAGCATCAGGGTCGAGAGGCGTTCGGAATCCTCCCCGACATCCGGGTAGATCTCGAGCAGGTCGTCCGTGGTCAGGTAGCCCTGCACAGAAGCCTTCTCGAGCAGCAGGTTCAGGATCTCATGTCGTCTGTGATGATCGTGCGGCGCCATACATCTCCCTCCAACACCGGGCGCATTACTTGAGCAGATCCTTCAACACCCCGAAGGGTGAGTCAGGCTCAGGGCGATGGCCGCAGTCTGCCTTGTTCAGGTTCTCGCCGCAGACTGGGCACAGCCCTCTGCAATCCGGCCGGCAAAGCGGGCTGATCGGGAACTCCAGCAGTGCATATTCCCGCAGCAACGGTTCCAGGTCGATCTGTCCGTCCTCGGGAACCAGCAGGTTGGATTCAGAGATCGACCGGGCATCAAAGGCATACAGGTCGGTGAACGACCAATGGATATCCTGGGGAAAGGGTTCGAGGCAGCGGACGCATTCCTGCCCGATCCGTGCAGAAAAATCGCCCTGGAGCAGCAGGCCCTGCGGCGTGCGGTCGAAGCGGGCCGTCCCCCGGAACGCATCCACCCGCAGATCTTCCCCCAGCCGCATGCGCTCATCGTCGAACTCGAACTCACGGCTTGTGCCGATCGTGGAATTGATCAGGAAGCCGACATTGAGCCGCAATGGACGTCGAGGATTGGCCACAGAGCTACCGCTACACGAAAGTATTGGGATCGCTCTCATTCTAGCACAGCGCCAACTCCCCGTCAAGAATCCTTAAAATAATGTCAGGTTAATCAAAAATGACCCGCCCAGAAAGGCAGGTCATGCGGTCCCCATATTCAGAAATGGTTATTCCATGTAGATCCAGACCGGCCGGACCAGGACGTAGACCACGACCACTGCGGAGAGTTCGAAGACCGTCGTCAGCAGCGGGACCCCGCCCAGAAGATTCAGCGCCAGCAGCACGAAGCTGGAGGAACCCAGGCTGTAGATTCCCCAGCGGCGTCCGTTCCAGAGGACCAGCAAGCTGATGAAATTCAGCAGCGCCAGGCCGGCCATGCTCATCGTCAGCAAGAATCCAAGCGCACCCGGCCGGGCGACCGCAGGGGCAAGCACGAGGTAATTGGCCGCGATCAGGCCGTAGGTGAACAGCAGCAACAGGACCACCAGGCGCGTGATCGGCCGGTGCAGGGGTTCCTCCGCGCGGCTGCGGGACATGCCGGTCAGACCGGTCAGGAGCAGGGCTGGGATGAACAAGCCGAGGAAGAGGCCAAACTGGACCGCCGGCGGCCGGTCCAGGCCGTACCGGTCGGTCAGGGCGGCGAGCTCTTCGACACTGGCATCCACAGGCGGGGTGGTCTGCCAGAGACGCAGGGCATACACGGCACACGCGGCTGCGAACAGGAGCACGCCGAGGACAAGAAGAAGGACGATCCGGTTCCGGCTCATGTGGTTCCTACCTGCCGCGGAAATCCAGCTCTTCTTTACCGCCCAGGCGCTCGCGGATGCGCTCGACCACGACCTCGAGTGCCTGCGGCTGATGGACGTAATCCAGATCGTCGGTGCGGATGGTCAACACCGGGCACAGATCGTACGACTTGAGCCATTCGTCGTAGAACGTATCCAGCAGCGCCAGGTAATCCGCCGAGATCCCGGTCTCCATGTTGCGGGCGCGTTTGCGGATGCGGGCCATCAACACATCGACCGGGCATTTCAGGTAGACGAGCAGATTGGGCGGTGGCAGGGATCCGACCACCAGGTCGAACAGCTTGCGGTAGGCCAGATAATCGCGCTCGGCCAGATTGCCCATGTGGTGAAGCGCCCGGGCGAAGATGTAGGCATCCTCATAAATGCTGCGATCGAGGATGACCGGGAGCGGATCGTGCGCCGCATCCAGGTACTGGTCTGCCCGATGGCCGAGGAAGTAGATCTGCAGATGGAAGGACCAGGCGCGCATGTCGGCGTAGAAATCCGGAAGATAGGGATTGTCGGCGACCGATTCGAAATCCGTCCGCCAGCCGAGGCGCGAACCGATCCTCTCCGTCAGGGAGGTCTTGCCCACCCCAATATTCCCTGCGACCACAACGATCCGTTTGCTCATCTTGCCTCCAGTGTGTACCGGATTATTTTACACTAAGTATAACTTGGCGTATACTTGTCCGGAAAGGAGACAACTATGGGTATATTTGACAAGAAAAAGCCAACCGGACCCGCCAAATCGGTGGAGGAAGTCCGTGCCGGCCTGCTGGCCCTCAACCGGGAGAGCGCACCCTACTGCATCCTGGACGGGCAGGCTGAAGGGGTCGACCTGATCGCCGAATGGAAGATCGTCGACGCCCGCTGGTACGAGATCTTCGCCAAAGCCAATCTGACCAAAGTATTCCGGATCTACATGAAACTGGACACCACGAAGAACGAGGTGCGGACCCAGGATCATGAATACACCTTGGAATGGCGTGCCGGGGTACCTGCGCTGAAACTGGCAGCATCCAGTTTCCAGGGACAGATGACCTCGGTCGAGTTCGGCACGGCGTATGCCTTCACCGAGGAACTCGCTCCCGGCCAGGTATACAAGTACCGGTTCAACACCAATGAATTGAAAAAGCCCATCCAGGAAGCCGTGGCTGCCTGCGGCTGGGGATACAAGACAGTATCCTTCGGCAAGCTGTAACCGGTATCGGAGTCCCTGGATCCGGGAATAAGGCACCGGGCGTCTATGCGATCCGATAGGCGCCCGGTTCGTTTGAAATGAGAGCGAATCACGCCACCCAGTAATTGAAGGCGAACAACATGGCCAGTACAGCCATGAGCAGGATGCTGAGCAGGCTCCAGGCCCGATCGAAGGCCGGTTTCCGGCCCCAGTCCGCCAGGAGCAGGAAGACGACCGGCGCGCCCAGGATATAGCGGTGCATGCCCTGCGCCCCGCCGCTGGCCAGCGACAGGACGAACACGGCCAGGCTGAACCAGGCCAGTTCCGGATCCTTTTTCCAGGAGAGAATGCAGGCGGTCAGGCCCAGGACGATCGCCCCGAATTCGACCAGGTAGTAGGCTGTCCTCTCCGGATTGACGCTGCGCAGCATCTCCTGGAAGGCGGTCACCCAGACGTAGAATGATTGCCCCAGCGCCAGGAAGCCGCGCCCGAAAAAGTTCGCTTCGACGAAGCTGAACGCCTGGCCCAGGTAGGAGAATTTCCAGATCAGGAAGGTGATCGCCGGGGAGAAGACCACCAGCATCTTGCCGAACGAGATCAGGACCTTCAGGTCGTGGTGGATCTGCTCGGGGCCCATATCGCCGGGCCGCGGGCGCCGGATCCAGCGGCGGAACGCGGCTCCCAGGGCCTTGATCGTGGTCCGCGTGTAGTAATACACCTGCCGCCATTCCATATCCGTATCCAGCCAATCGCCGGTGCGGACCCAGGTGACGAACATGGGGATGAACAGCGCCGCACCGACCGCCCGGGTCAGCGTGGCGGCCGCGCCGAGGACAGCCGCCCCCGCCCAGCGGCCGCGCTTCAACAACGCCAGGCTGGAGAAGGCCAGGCCGACGAACAATCCCTCGGTGTAGATCTGGCAGAGGAAGAAGCCGGTCGGGAAGGCGATCAGGTAGAAGGCCGCCCGCAGACCGCCGTCCTCGCCCAGGGTGTCGCGCGCCAGGTCATACAGCGCCAGCATCCCGGCCAGCGCCCCCAGGGCGGACACGATCACCCCGGCCAGGGTGGCGGTGGCGATCGGATTCAGGCCGAAAATGCGCAGCGGAAAGGCGAACAGGCGCGTCACCCAGGGGTACATCGGGAAGAAGGCATAGGCCAGGGAAATGTTGTCAGTGCTGTATGCCCCGCCAACCGTGCTGAGATCCCCGCCGACGACCACCGGCACAACGCCGATGGGCGTCAAATGCTTGACCAGTGGATCGTTGTAGCCGCCGACGGCAATGCCGAGATAGTATTCCGAATCCCAGGCCACCTGGTCATTCATGAAGGGTTCGATGAGATAGGCGGCCGTGTTCTGATAATCCGCCGACCGGGTATAGGTGGTGGTCCAGGAAAGCGCCCGGTCCGGCCAGGAGATGTCAAAACGGGCGGTCGACCAGGCCTGGAAGCCGATCACGATCAGGACCCAGGCCAGCCAGAGGGCCAGGATGGTTAGGACTGTTTTCTTGTTCATTGTCCGTCTCACTTTTCCATGCCGGTCACGACCATATCCTGCATGAAGAACCGCTGTGCCAGGAACAGGACGACCACCGGGATGAGCATCAGAACGATGGCGCTGGCTTGCAGGACCTCGGGTGTGAATCCGTAGGTGATGAACGCCTGGGCACTGAAGGGCATCGTGCGCAGGTCCTGGCGGGTGCTCAGGTAGAGACTTGCCATGCGCAGTTCGTTCCAGGCATTGAAGAAATGGAGCAGGCCGACCGTGACGACCGCCGGCAGCGCCTGGGGCAGGATGATCGAAACCAGTGTCCGCATTGGACCCGCGCCGTCGATCATGGCGGCTTCGTCCAGGTCGCGCGGGATGCTCTTGAAATTCTGGCGCAGCAGGAAGATGTAGATGGCGCTGCCGAACAGGTTCGGCACGATCAACGGAAGGAAGGACCCGGTCCAGCCCAGTATCTTCTTGGAGTACATGAAGAAGGTCGGCACCAGCGTGATGCTGTCCGGGATCATGATCGTGGCGATCAACAGGAAGAACAGGAATTTTCCCCCGGGAACGCGGAAGCGGGAAAATCCATATGCGACAAAGATCGAAGCGACCAGGATGCCGACCTCCCCCACAGCGACGACGATCATGGTGTTCTTGAGCAGCAAACCGTAATCGATCGATTCCCACAGGTTGGTGAAATTTTCCAGATGGACGCTGAAGTGGTAGACCCCCTCCAGACGGCGATACGAGCCGTCCCAGCGGATCGGTCCCGCCTGCGGATCCTGTGGATCGATGAACATGCTGTACGCGGTATGCGGTTCGACCAGGGCCAGAACGCGTTCGCCGTCCTCGAAGGGAACATGGTACACGCGCCGCTCCCGCCCATCGTAGAAAAACGTGGTTGCGTCCGCCGGCAGGATCGGGGCGCCGGCATCCGAGAGTTGATCGCTCGATTTCACCGCCGTGACGAGCATGTAGGTCAGCGGGGAAAGGTAGGAGACCAGGAAGATCAGGATGAAAAGATTGACCAACGCCGATCCTGTGAAGTCCCACAGGCGCAGGCTGAGACGGGATTCATATCCGCCGCGGCGGGAGCTAGATCTCTTCATTGGCTTCCTCCTCCGGGAAGTGCACCCAGTAACGCGCCGAACGGAAGAGCAGCAGCGTCATCGCCATGACCACCAGGAACATCACCCAGGCCAGGGCGCTGGCGTATCCCAGGTCCTGCAGGGAAAACATGTTATAGACGATGTAGCCCTCCATCGGGGAAAGGCTCTGGCTGTACGGCAGGCCGCGATCCAGGAGCGCCACGCCGCCAAAGGCGCTGATCATATTGATCACCAGGCTGAAGAAGATCGCCGGGGAGACCATCGGCAGGGTGATCGACGCAAAACGGTTGAGCGGTCCGGCACCGTCCACGCGTGCCGCTTCGTAGATCTCCTTCGGGACCGCCTGGATCGCGCCCAGCATGATCAGGAAGCTCGGCCCGATCGACCAGAGCGACAGGACCGGCAGGAATAGCGAGCCAAACGACATGGGCGGCAGGCCGAGCGGATCGAGGATCAGGCGCGTCAGCCACCCGGATCCCGGGTAGGTCAGCCCGGAGAGGATGATGAAAATGGCGATCGCCGGGATAATGCTGGGCATGAAGAACAACGTCCGCAGGATCGGCTTGCCCTTCAAACGGTCGCTGGCGAAAATGGCAGCCAGGGCCAGGGCGACGAACATCTGCAGCGGAACTGCCAGCAGGAAGACTTCGATCGAGCCGAACAGGCTGGCTCCGGCATTGGTGTCCTTCAGGAAGGTGGCATAATTCTGCAGGCCGATGAAATGGGCCTTCTCCGGTTCCAGCATGTCAAATTCCATGAAGGAGAAGCCAAGCGCCGCCAGGATGGGCACGGCCTTGAAAAGCACAAATCCGATCAGCCAGGGCAGGATGAACAGAAAACCGATCCGGGCGGAATATCCGGCCAGCGAACGATGCCGGGGCCGCGCTTCCGCTGCCGGGTAGGTGGATGGTTTTTTCCGACGTACGAGCATGGCATGCCTCCAGGACAGATCCGCCGGTCCGGTCGACCGGCGCACAAATCCTGATGATACCGCTTAATAAACGAATGGGATAGATTTCACCAGAAAGAGCTTCCGGATTGGATCCGGAAGCTCCTGTATATCGTTCTCCTGATCAGCGATCAGCATTCACTGTAACTGCAGGTGTAACACTTGCGGCAACCCTCTTCGTTCACCATCGTCGCCTCACCGCACTCGGGGCACAGATCGCCCATGCGCAATGCGGACTGGCGTGCGGAGGCCGCCGGCTGGTAAGCCTGTGACCCGGGCAGCGGCTGGGGCTGTCGTACCGGGCTCTCCTCCGCAACGTGGCCGTTCCCGGCCGGTTTCTCGTCCTCCGTGACCTGGTGCGTGCTCTTCCCGACCAGGTATTCGTCGAGCACCTGGCCCACCCCATCCGGCAGGGAGCGGACGCGGTTCGGGCCGAAGCCCAGCGAGCGGCCGCCGCCGATCCCGGAAAGCTGCCGGACCACCTCGGCCAGCCGCTCGCGCGGCGGGATCGGGGAAGCCAGGCGCAGGACATAGGAGATCAGGCGGCCGATGGCCTCCGATACTGCAGCCGTTTCAGAGCCGGCCTTGGCCGTATTAATGAACACCTCAAAGGGATGGCCGCCACCGTTCTCGTTGACCGTGACGAATGCCTTTCCAAGCGGAGTCTCGACCCGGAAGGTGTTCCCGGTCAGGGCACGCGGCCGGGGTTTCTTGGATTCGTGCCAGGCGGCCAGCTGGGTGGCGATCTCGGCCTCCGACACGTCCGCCGGGGCGGCATCCGCGGTGACCGAGGGCCAGTAGGGCATGCTGACACTGCTGACCGCCGGAGGCTGGACCTTCTTATCGGCGGTGGCCTTGGTCTCCAGGACGACCTTCTCCCGGGAACCGGTCACATAGACGGTGATGCCCTTGCAGCCCAGTTCCCAGGCCAGCAGGTATGCCTGGGCCACGTCGTCCACGGTCGCATCCGGGGGAAAATTGATCGTCTTCGAAAGCGAATTGTCCACGAAAGCCTGCAGGGCGGCCTGGGTGCGGACATGCTCCTCGGCGCTGATGTCCCCGGCAACGACGAAGACGTTCCGGACCTCCTCTGGAAGACCGGAAATACCCTGGCAGGTGCCGTGCTGCATGACCTGTTCGATGATCGCCTGGCGGGCTTCTCCCGAGATGCCGCTCTTTTCGAGCGCTTGTTCGAAGCGCGGGCTGGCATAGGTCAGCTGCAGGTCCTTCCCCTGGTCGTTGACGTGGCGGATGTAGGCCAGGGCGAAGACCGGTTCGCAGCCATAGCCCTCACAGCCGGCCACCGTGGCGATCGTGCCGGTCGGGGCGACCGTGGTCTGGGCGGCATTGCGGATGCCGTATTTCTTCATATCCTCGACCAGCCTGCCCCAGTCCATCGGCGGGCAGCCCCAGTCACGGGTCTGCGGCACGATCGATTCGGGGGGAGTCCAGCGCATATCTTCGAAATCGTAGATGCTGCCCTTGATCGCCGGGAAAGCGCCGCGTTCGTGGGCGAGCTGGACGCTGGTGCGCATGGCGTGATAGCGGACGAATTCCATCACGCGGGAGCCGAATTCGAGCCCTACCTCGGAACCGTAGCGGACGCCGACGTGGTACATCAGGTCAGCCAGGCCCATGATCCCCAGCCCGATGCGGCGGGCCTTGTGGGCGGCCAGCTGCAGCTGGGGCACAGCCGGGACGTAGGCATTGGCATCCACCACGTCATCCAGGAAACGCGTGGCCGTTTCCACGCTTTTGCGCAATTCCTCCCAGTCCACCTGGCCGTCGGCGCCGCAGTGTTCGGCCAGGTTGACCGAACCCAGGCAGCAGTTCTCGTACGGACCCAGCCACTGCTCGCCGCAGGGATTGGTCGCCTCCAGGGGATACAGATGCGGCACCGGGTTGCCGCGGTTGGCCGCGTCCAGGAACAGCAATCCCGGCTCCCCATTGTGATGCGCCTGCCGGACGATCATCTCGAACAGGGCGCGCGCCCGGACCGTCTTGTAGGTCCGCAGCGGGACTCCCCTGGCGAGCGCCTGTTCCGGGGTGCCGCTGAAGCCGCGGTACTCGGGTGCGCTCACGTCCGGGAAGCGCAGCTCCCAATCCGCATCTTCCTTGACGGCCTGCATGAAGGCATCCGTGATGCCGACGGAAATATTGAAATTGGTGATCTGGTTCTCGTCGGTCTTGCAAGTGACGAACTCCTCGATATCCGGGTGGTCCACGCGCAGGACGCCCATGTTGGCGCCCCGCCGCGTGCCGCCCTGGGCGATCTCGCCGAAGGCATGATCGTAGACACGCAGGAAGCCGACCGGACCGGTGGCCTGCCCGGCGGAGGATTTGACCAGGGCGCCCTTTGGACGCAGGCGGGAGAAGGAGAAACCGTTGCCGCCGCCGGTCTGCTGGATCAGGGCCGCATCCCGCAGGGACTGGAAAATGCCGGCCGGATCGCGACCCATGTCGTCGGTGATGGGCAGGACGAAACAAGCCGCCAGCTGACCGAGCGGTGTGCCGGCCCCGGTGAAGGTCGGCGAATTGGGAAAGAATTTCTTGGTGGTCAGCAGAATGTAGAATTCGTGTGCGCGTGCATCCACATTCCCGTCATAGCTCTGCTCGACCCGGGCGATGTGGTAGGCCACGCGCCAGAACATTTCTTCGACCGACTCGGCAGGCTGGCCGTCATCGCCGCGCCGGACATAGCGGCGAAGGAGAACCTGGCGGGCATTCTCTGTTAACTCCACGGGAGGCAGTTCGTCCGGGACAGGCGGGGTCGGTATCGATTTTGGCTTGGTTGTGCTCATTGTTGCCATGTTTCCTCTCCTCAAACTCTCAATCCAATATTTTCACTTTCCGCCGATAAAAAAAGATGCGCCATTTCTCCCTGGTCAGCATCGTTCTGGTGCACCCTGTCGCCAGGGTTTTCAGGATTCGATGAGTAATCGGTCGATCTCATTCCGCAAGGCATGCAGATCGTCAAGGCGAAGGTATACGATCGCGTAGCGAATATAAGCAATCTGATCCAGTTCCTTCAACCCCTTAATGACCATGTCCCCCACAACCCGGGAGGAGATCTCAGATTTTCCCTGCCGCTGCAATTCCGCCTCGACCTGCCCCATCAATCGCTCGATATCGGCTGCGGAAACCGGGCGCTTGGCGCAAGAGATGCGGATGCCTCGCTCCAGCTTTTGCCGGTCGAATTCCTCCCGGGTACCATCCTGTTTGATGATCAAAGGGGTTGCCAAAATGGGTCGTTCGTAGCTGCTGAAGCGCTGGCCGCAATTGAGACATTCCCTCCGGCGACGGATGCCTCCGTGGCTGTCGTGGGTCGTATCGATCACCTTCGAATCGTCGTTCTGACAATAGGGACAGCGCAAAGCCAGAGCTCCAACTTCAATATTAGAACAAATGTAGCCGCCATATGTGGTGGTCGGCTCACTACTATGCCCCATATATAGGGCATTTATGGAACGATTGTAACATGATTTAGGAGGGGTCACAAGAGGACAGAAGGGGGATTTTCCTTAAATTTTTCCTTGTTTCAAATTTCCCAGTGCAGGTCAATTGCCCGGAATGTATATTTCGTGTATAGTAAACGAAGAAGGCAAGCCAGCGTTCATCCGATTTCCTGATCCTTTCCCCGTCAGGCCAGGACGAAGGCGATGACCAAACGGAGTATGATCAACCGTCTGCTACAAAAACTGACCCCCCCGCTCTACCAGGAGGGCGATCAGGAGCGCAGGATCGCGACGATTACCTACCTGATCCTCGTCCTGCTGGCTGCTTCGAGCATCCTCATATTTTCCGCACTGCTGAGAAAGGATGCCGGATCGCTTCTGGGGGTTGCGGTAGCCGACTCGATCCTGATCACTGCTCTGATCCTGACCAGACAGGGCAGGGTGCGGCTCGTCAGCACGGTCCTTCCAATCGCCCTCCTGATCGTTGCAACCTACATTGTTTTCAACGGGAACGGGATCCACGATATCTCGATGCTCAGCTTCCCGATGATAATGGCCTTGAACGGCCTGCTCAACGGGAAACGCGGGACGCTCCTGGCAGCCGCTTATTCCACGCTCTGTCTCGCTGTGATCTACTGGGGGGAAATCAGCGGTCTGATCGAAGAGGCCATCCCCTACCGCGCCCAAACCAGCTTGGATGATGTGCTCATCCTCTCCGTGCTCTTCTGGATCACAGCCACCTTCTTTTATTTCGCCATGAACAGCCTGTCGTACAGCCTCGAAACCGTGGAACGGAAACAGAGGGAATTGCGCCAGGCGCATGACGACCACGAACGCTATGCATCGATCCTCGAAAAACGGACGGAGCAGCTGCTCACCGGCGCCAAGGTGGCACGCTTCGCCAGCGAGATCCTGGATCCGGACGAGTTGGGCCAGCAGGCGGTCGAGATGATCTGCTCCCGTTTCGGTCTGTACTTTGTCAGCCTATACCTGCCTGACGAAAAATGGGAATGGGCCATTTTACGCGCTGGCAGCGGCAAGGCAGGGCGGACGCTTCTTCAAAGGAATCACCGCCTGCCGCTGGGGCCGACGTCGATGATCGGCTGGTGCCTCACCAACAAGACCGCACGCATTGCCCTGGATGTCGGCAAGGATGCGGTCCACTTCAACAATCCCCTGCTCCCCGATACGCGTTCGGAACTTGCCCTTCCCCTGATCAGCCGTGGACAGATCATCGGCGCTCTGGGGATCCAGAGCAACCAGGAAGCGGCATTCTCCGAAGAGGACATCGCCAGCTTCCAGGCGATGTCCGACCAGCTGGCAAACGCGATCAGCAATGCCCAGCTCTATGATCGCCTGCAAAAGGAACTGGCCGACCGCCAGCGTGCCGAAAAGAAGGTCCGGAAATTGAACAAGGAACTCGAGGCGCGGGTCGAGGAACGGACCGCCCGCCTGAAGGCAGCCAACGAACACCTCACCAGCCTAAGCCGTGTCAAGGACGAATTTGTCGCCAACGTGTCCCATGAACTGCGGACCCCCATTACAAGCATCATGCTCTATCACAGCATGATCGAGAAGGAGCCGCGCCACGCGCCACGTTACATCCAGCACTTGAGGCGGGAAACCTCGCGCCTGGCACACCTGATCGAAGATCTGCTTTTCCTGTCCCGGCTGGACCAGGGCCGTTCGGCGATCAATATCTCCCTGATCGATCTCAATGCGCTCATACGGGAATATGTCCTGGACCGGATCCCGATCGCGGAGCAGAAGAAATTGAACCTGGAACTTCAGCTTGAAGAGGGACTCCCCTTGCTGCCCGCGGACGATCAATTACTTGGGCAGGTCTTGAGCATCCTGCTGACCAACGCCTTCAACTACACACCGGCGGGTGGAGAGATCACGATCCAGACCCATACCGGCCGGGATGAATCAACCGGGGGCGATCTGCTCGGCTTTTCGATTCATGACAACGGACCCGGGATCCCCATCGACGAACGCGACCGGGTGTTCGAACGCTTCTTTCGCGGGAAAGCCGGAAAGATCACCGCCACACCCGGGACTGGCTTGGGTCTGGCGATCGCCAAAGAGATCGTGGTGAAACACAACGGCTTGATCCAGGTCGACAGCACCGGCGTGCCCGGCGATGGGACCACCTTCCACGTCTGGATTCCGGTCGGACGGAATGCTGGAAATTAGCCCCCCCAATCCCCCGAATCACGATCCGATCAATTGTTGCCTACTGGCGCTTGGCTTCCTGCCAGAGCGCTTCCAGTTCATCCAGCGTCATCTCCGGCAATTTACGGCCCTGCTTTCGGGCTGAGGCTTCGATCCAGGAAAAGCGTTTACGGAAACGCTGGTTCGTTTCACGCAAAACCGATTCGGAATCGATCTTTTTCCAGCGCGCAAGATTGACCAGGGCGAAAAAGAGGTCGCCGATCTCGGCACCCAGCTCGGCCTCGTTTGTTGCCTGCCGGACCTCCTGGATCTCCTCCTTGATCTTCTCGAGCACGCCCTCGATCCCGGGCCAGTCGAAGCCGACCCGGGCGGCCCGATCCTGGATCTCCTGCGCCTGGCTGAGGGCCGGAAAGGCGACCGGGACGCCGTCCAGAAGGCCCTTGTCCCGGTTGCCCTCCTTTTCCCTTTCCTCGGCCTTGAGTTTCTCCCAGTTGCTCAATACCCCTTGAACGCCACTGACCTCCAAGTCCCCGAAGACATGCGGGTGCCGGCGAATGATCTTGTCATGGATGCCCTTGAGCACATCCTGCATCGCAAAATCGCCCGCTTCACTGCCGATCTGGGCATTGAGCACGATCTGCAGCAACAGGTCACCGAACTCCTCCGTCATTTTGGCAGGATCCCCGGCATCCATGGCTGTCAGCGTCTCGTAGGCCTCCTCAAGCAGATGGGGGCGAAGGCTGGCATGGGTCTGTTCACGATCCCAGGGACAGCCGTCCGGAGCGCGTAAGCGCGCCACGATCTCCTGAAAAGCTTCGAAGGATGTCCCGCTCTCAAGCGGCGGAACGAAGAGTACGGTCTGTAGGCCGATCCGCTCCGAGCGGTCGATCTCGTACAGGCAGAGCTCCTCGACCAATTCCGCCCCGGTCCCGGCGGCGTGCACCAGCCGGACCGGGTGCTCGTCCGGGAAAACCGCATTGAGGGTCATCTTGACCTCGGAGGCCAGCAGGCGGGAGTAGATCTGGGCCACCAGGAGGGGGACATCCGGAGGCCCGGGCAGGGTATTCCGCTGGCTCAATTCCAGCGCATCGAGCAGCATCGCCCGGGGAAAGGGATCCAGCCCGAGACCCGAAAAGACCGGTTCCAGGAAGGAAATGCCGTTGACCACCCGGACAGGAATACCCATCTCCTTTGCCCTGCGGGCGATCTCCGGACCGGTGGCTTCAGCAATAAAGGGGTCTCCGGGAACGGCGTAGACCACGCCAGCCTCGACCTGACCCAGCTCGAGAATGCGCTCGACAATGGCCGCATACACAGCCTCGAATGCAGTCCCATTCTCGTACAGGGCATCGAAAGAATGAATCTTGAGCCCAGGCGGAAAGGACGCCAGTCCCGGATGCTGCCTTGTCCGCAGCCAGATCTCAGACGCCGAGGCCAGCACGTCCCAGGCTTCACGGGTCAGTTTGGCAGGATCGCCGGGTCCCAGTCCGAGCAGCGTGATACCAGCCATGGTCGCTCCTTAAACGACCGCAGAGACAACAGAGAACACGGCAACCACAGTCCGCGATCTCCGCGTCTCCGCGGGAATGGGTTTGGGGTAAGAATTAACGCTTGGTGTAGGTCGGGGCCTTGCGGGCGCGCTTCAGGCCGGGCTTCTTGCGTTCCTTCTCGCGGGCATCGCGGGTCAGGTAGCCGCCCTTGCGCATGGCGGAATTCCAGTCCGCGTTGATCTTGACCAGGGCGCGGGCGAGGCCCATCTTGACCGCGTCGGTCTGGCCGTTGACGCCGCCGCCCTTGACGACCACGGTGATGTCGTAGGCTTTCGATTCCTGATCGGCTGCCTTGAGGACTCCCAGGATGCCTTCGAGATCGCCCAGCCGGGTGAAGTAGGCCGGAGCTTCCTTGTCATTGACCAGGAAGCGGCCGGTCCCGCTCATCACACGCACGCGGGCAATGGACTGTTTGCGGCGCCCAACACCTTCGAAATACTGCACAGACATGTTCCTGCTCCTTTACGCAACCGTCTTGCTGATCTGCGTCCCGTGGGGATGTTCCGCACCACCGTACACGCGCAAGCGCTTGATCAGGTGGCGGCCCATCTTGTTATGCGGGAGCATGCCCCAGACAGCGGCACGGATGACGCGGTCGGGGTGATTCTGCAGCTGGTCGCGCAGATTGACGGATTTCAGACCACCAGGATAACCTGAGTGGTGGTGGTACATCTTTTCGGTCAGCTTCGAGTGGGTGCGGGTGCCGGTGACGGTGATCTTCTGGGCATTGATCACAACCACGAAATCGCCCATTTCCACGCCGGGGGTGAAGCTGGGTTTATGCTTGCCCAACAGCAAGGAAGCGACCTTGGTGGCCAGACGGCCCAGGTTTTGACTGTCGGCATCCACCAGCAACCACTGGCGATCGATCTCAGCAGCCTTGGGATAGTAGGATTTGTACACTTTCATCTCTCCAAATTTCAGACTAAACGTTCTTCGACCGGATGATCATAGCTTACGTCCACCAGGGACAGACCGCAGGCGGGAGCGAGTCCGACCGGCACCAGCGTGCCCTTCTCCAGACCCTGGACCAGCACTTCCAACGGAAGCCGGCCCTGACCAACGACCACCTGGACGTAGACGAGCCGGCGTACCATGCGGTACAGGAAGGCATCTGCGCGGACCTCGAAGGTCCACTCGTCGGCGGATCTGCGCCATTCGGCATGGAACACCGTCCGGGAGGTCGTACCGCCTTCGTGCGTGGGGCTGCCGAAGGAAGCAAAATCGTGCTTTCCAACCCAGATGGCTGCCAGTGGGCCGAGGTCTCCTACCGGAGGCCACACCCTCCAGGCGTACCGTTCCCGCAGGGGCTGACGGATCTCGTCGCAGAACAGGCGGTAGCGGTAGCAACGTGAGACGGCATCGTAACGGGGGTGGAAGCCATCCGCAACCTGACTGACCGCCTGGACTGACATGTCGCCGGGCAGGTTGGCGTTCAGGGCGTCCTGCAGTCTCTTTTCGCCATGACCCCATTCGAGGTCGAACGCCGCCACCTGTCCGCTGGCATGCGTCCCGGTATCCGTCCGGCCGGCCAGCAGGATGCTCTTTCCCTGCCAGCCAATGTTCCTCAGGGCCTTCTCACACTCGCCCTGGACCGTTCGTGACTTTGCCTGCCTCTGGCTGCCGACAAAACCGGTGCCGTCGTAAGCAAGGATAATCTGGTAACGTGCCATTGCAGAGATTCGGGATCGGAAGCCTGAAGGCCAGTTCCTCGACCCGGCTCTCCAATTACTCTTCCACGAGCTCGATCAGGACCATTTCCGCCTTGTCTCCAAAGCGGGGGCCGAGCTTGAGGATGCGCGTATAGCCGCCATTGCGGTCGGCGAAGCGCGGCGCAATCTCGTCGAACAATTTCTTGACGACCTCATTGCTGTTGTTCCCCAGGCGGGAGACGACCAGGCGGCGGGCAGCCACCTTCTCGGAATCGCTGGCATCCTTGACCTTGCGGGCGACAGTGATCATCTGCTCAGCTTCGCCGCGGATGGCCGCGGCCTTGGTCGCCGTGGTGCGGATGCGCTCATGGGTGAAGAACTGCTTGATCAGGTTGCGGCGCAGCGCGATGCGTGCGCTCTTGGTACGATTGAGTTTGTATCCAGCTACTTGGTGTCGCATTGCTAAACTACTCCGAATCTTTCTTTTGTTCGTCCTTCAGGTAGCCCTTCTCGCGCATCTTGGTGCGGAGTTCGTCCAGGCTCTTTTCACCGAAGTTGCGAATGGACATGACCGCCTGATCGCCCTTCTCGAGCAGATCGAGCACATCGCCGACCGTGGTAATGCCGGTACGCTTGAGCGAGTTGAAGACACGCACCGAGAGGTCGAGGCTTTCCACCGGGGTCTCGGCCACTTCGCTGGTCAGGCGGGAACCGGAGACTTCCTTCTCCATGGTGATGGAGAGGGTCTCTTCGCTGATCCCGGCCACGTAGCGCAGATGCTCGATCAGCATCTTGGCGGAAGCGCTCAGGGCGCTCTCGGGGGAGATGGTGCCATCCGTCCAGATCTCGAGGACGAGTTTGTCATAGTTGGTGCTCTGGCCGACACGCGCCGCCTGCACTTCCCAATTGACGCGCTTGACCGGGCTGAAGATCGCATCCACCGGCAGCTCGCCGATCGGCATCCGCCCGCGTTCGTTGGCCGGAGCATAACCACGGCCGCGCTCGACAATGAACTCGAGGTCCAGACGGGTCTTGGCACTGTCTGCGGTGAAGAGGTACAGGTCAGGATTGATGATCTTGACTTCCGGCGGAGCAATGATATCAGCTGCCGTCGCCACACCCTCGCCACGCACTTCGAGGTGCATGCGGGTGGTATCCACACCGTCCAGCATCAACCGCAGCTGCTTGACCTGCAGCATGACCTGCAACACGTCCTCACGCACGCCGGGGATGTCGCTGAACTCATGCAGGACATCCGCAAGCCGTACGGACGTGACAGCCGCGCCCTCCAGGGAGGACAGGAGTACGCGCCGCAGGGCATTCCCCAGGGTCACACCATAACCATGCTCCAGGGGACTGATGATGAATTTGCCATAATTGCGAGCCTCAGCCTCGCGCTCGATTTTCGGCATTACCATGTTCGTGATAGTCACGGTACACCTTCCCGGCGTACGGAACAGCACGCCGTGTCTCGTTGCAGACCTGGATTAGCGCGAGTAGTACTCGACGATCAGCTGCTCGTTCAAATTGCCGTCAATTTCAGGGCGTTCCGGCAGACGGGTCACGTTGCCCGAAAGGGTCTTCAGGTCGCGGCTCAGCCAGGCCGGGATGTTGCGCGTTTCAGCCAGCGGAGCAAGCTCCTTGAAATACGTGGCATCCTTGGAACCATCGCGAACCGAAATCGTATCGCCGATGCTCACCGTCATGGACGGGACGTCCGTCCGGCGGTCGTTGACCATGAAATGACCGTGGGTCACCAGCAGGCGCGCCTGGGCGCGGCTGGAGGCAAAGCCAAGCCGGAAAATGACATTGTCCAGACGGGATTCCAGCACCTGCAGCAGCATCAGACCGGTGATGCCGCGCGCCTTGAGCGCCTGGGCATAGTAGCGCCGGAACTGGCGCTCATACACACCGTAGACGCGGCGGGCCTTCTGCTTGGCGCGCAGCTGCTTGGCATAATCGGACTCACGGCCGGAGGCACCGCCCCCGCCGCTGCGACCGCCGGTGCGGCCGTGCTGACCGGGGGCAAAACCACGCCGTTCGAACGCACACTTCGGGGAGAAGCAACGCTCTCCCTTCAGGAACAACTTTTCACCTTCACGCCGGCACAGTTTACAGGCCGGTCCAGTATTTTTCGCCATACGTACTGACCTCTCTTCGTAAAATTACACGCGGCGCTTTTTCGGAGGCCGGCAGCCATTGTGCGGGACCGGCGTGATATCCGAAATCGACTTGACCTTCAGGCCCATCGCCTGGACGGCGCGGATCGCGTTCTCGCGGCCCGGGCCAGGACCCTTGACGATCACATCCACTTCCTGGATGCCCATCGTCTGGGCGGCTTTGATCGCCTGTTCGGCAGCCAGACGGGCGGCGAAAGGCGTGCTCTTGCGGGAGCCCTTGAAACCGACCGAACCGGCACTGCCCCAGCACAGGGTGTTGCCGTCGGGATCGGTCACGGTCACGATCGTGTTGTTGAACGACGCAAATACATGCACCTGCCCGGAGGACAGAGTGCGTTTTCCTTTTTTGGCGCCCGTGGTGCGGCGCGCGGAGCGTACAGTCTGAGCCATATGTTTTCTTTACTCCTGTCCGGATTACTTCTTCCCGCCCTTGCGGCGCCCGCGTCCGGCAACGGTCTTCTTGGGACCCTTGCGGGTGCGCGAGTTGGTGCGCGTCCGCTGGCCGTGAACCGGCAGATTGCGGCGATGGCGCAGGCCACGGTAGCACCCGATCTCGATCAGGCGCTTGATGTTCATCTGTTCCTGGCGGCGCAGGTCGCCCTCGACCTTCCAGTTCTTGGCGATGTACTCGCGGATCGCCGAAACCTCGGACTCGGTCAGGTCCTTGATACGCGTATCCGGATTGATCCCGGTGGCATCAAGGATCTGGCGTGAGCGAGCCGGACCGATACCGAAGAGGTAATTCAGGCCCACTTCGACGCGCTTGTTGCGCGGCAGGTCTACACCTTCAATTCTTGCCATGGTTCCTATCCTTGTCGCTGCTTATGTTTCGGATTTTCGCAGATGATCAGCAATCTGCCCTTGCGCTTGATGATCTTGCACTTCGCACAGCGCTTGCGAATGGAGGGACTTACTTTCATGAGTGCGTTCTCCTAACTTCTTTTAGTACAGCCAAAGGTCGAATTATACTAGCTCTGGTTTCATCCGTCCAGCTACCGGATTCGTTCTGCAAGTCACGGGACAGTCAGGATCAGAGGTTCTCCTTCGGTGACGGCCACCGAATGTTCCTGGTGAGCCGTCAATGACTTGTCTGCAGAGACAACCGTCCACTGGTCAGACAGGACCCGGGTCCGGTGGGTGCCAACCAGCACCATCGGCTCCAGGGCGATCGTCATGCCCGGACGCAGGGCGGTCCCGGTGCCCGGTGTGCCGTAATTCGGCACCTGAGGACCTTCGTGCATCGAACGCCCCACGCCGTGCCCGGTATATTCCCGGACGACGTGGAAGCCCTGGCTCTCCACATACTGCTGGATTGCCGCGGACACATCGCCTGTCTTGTTCCCGACGCGCATCATTGAGATGCCAACATACAACGCCTGCTCGGTCACCTGGATCAGCTTTTGGGCAAGGGGTGAAATCTCGCCCACACCGGCCGTGAAGGCCGAGTCGCCGACAAACCCATCCAGGACCGTTCCACAATCCACGGAAACGATGTCCCCTTCCTCGAGCTTGCGTTCGCCCGGGATCCCGTGAACCAGCTGTTCGTTGATGCTGACACAGATGGAGGCCGGGAATGGAGGATGTCCGTAATTTTTGAACGGAGAGTAAGCGCCATGCTTCCGCAGGGTTTCCTCAGCAGCCGCGTTGAGGTCTGCGGTGGTGACGCCGGGTTGTAAAAGTTCGCGGACCGCGGCCAGCGCTGCTGCGTTGACCCGTCCGGCTGCACGCATCAGTTCGATCTCAGCGGCAGTTTTGATGTTGATATCGCGATCCCAGCTCATGCTTGTTTCCCGACCACTGCGAGCAAGTCGACAGTGACCTTGTCGATCGTCTGGGAGCCGTCGATCTCATTCAGCAGCCCACGCTGCCGGTAGTACGCGATCAAGGGTGCCGTCTGGGTCAGGTAGACCTGGATGCGGCGCACCACGGTTTCCGACTTGTCGTCGTCCCGCTGGTAGAGTTCACTGGCATCGAGGTCACACCGGCCGGCTGTCTTCGGCGGGTTGTACTTTTCGTGGAAGACATGCCCCTGCGCGCGGCAGGTCCAGCGGCCGGACAGGCGTTCCACCAGCATGGCTTCCGGCGCCGTAATGTACGGCACAAAACGTACCGCGCCTGCGAATTCTGCCAGCAGCCTGTCAAGCGCTTCGGCCTGGACGATCGTACGTGGAAAGCCGTCCAGCAGGGCGCCATCCTTGCAATCAGCCAGGGAAAGGCGCTGGCGGATCATGCCGATGGTGACATCGTCCGGGACCAGTTCGCCGCGGTTCATGTACGTCTGCGCCAGTTGCCCCAGCTCGGTGTTCTTTTTAATGTTCTCCCGGAACAGGTCCCCGGAGGAGACGTGCGGCAGGCCGGTCGACTCGGCGATGGCCTTCGCTTGCGTACCCTTGCCCACACCGGGTGGGCCAAGCAGGACGATGTAACCGGGCATGTGTCGCTATTTCACCAGCCGGGCGTCGTCGTACCCGTGCAGCTTCAGCTCGGCTTCGATGTTCATGAACGTATCCCGAACCACGCCGACCACGATCAGCAGGCCGGAGGAGGAGACCAGGAACAGAGTCGACGAAGAGGTCGAGGTGCTGATCCCGACCGCTTTCAGCATGGTCTGGATCAGGAAGGGCAGAACGGCCACCAGGCCAAGGAAGAGAGCTCCCGGCAGGGTGATCCGGCGCTGGACCTTGGTCAGGTACTTCTGGGTGGGAGCACCGCGGTTGATGCCGGGGATCTGGGCGCCGACTTTCTTCAGGTTTTCGCCGTAGTTCTGCTGGGTGAAGAGCACATCCGTGTAGAAGAAGGTCAGCACGACCACGAACAGGAAGTACATCAGCCAGTAGATCCAGGAACTGCCATTGAAGATGTCGCGTACGTTCGAAGCGAAATTGATCACCGCCTCGCTGTTCTTGGCTGGGTTCAGGAAGTAGCTCGCCACGATGGACGGGAACTGCAGGATGGCGCTGGCGAAGATCAACGGGATCATGCCGGCCAGGGTGACCATCAAGGGCAGGTTGCCCTTGACTGGCATGGACATGCGGCTCCCCACCCGGCGGCCCGGGTACATGACCGGGACATGCCGGCGGCCCTGCTGGACATAGACGATGGCAAAGATCACCGCCACCATGACGATCGCCATGGAAACGACCAGGATCCAGCCGTTCTGTTTGTCGGACAGGAGCTTGCCGAAATTGGCCGGGATGCGGGCGACAATGCCGGCAAAGATGATCAGGGAAAGGCCCTGACCGCGAATGCCATACTCCGAGATCAGCTCACCCAGCCAGATGGCGAACATCGTACCGGCGATCATGCTGAGCAGGATCGTCATCGAAGGCAGCCACAGTTCGGCCGTCAAGCCGAAGGGCACGATCTGGGCGTTCTGGGTCGAAGAGGCATAGGAATTGAACAGGTTGATCTGGCCGATTGCAGAAAGGGTAGCCATCGGAACAGCCAGATAATAAGTCCACTTTTCCATCCACTTCTTGCCCTCGCGCGGATCCTCCTGCATCCTGCGCTGCAGGGCCGGGAAGATCGGGGTCAGGAGCTGGATGATGATCTGGGCGGTGATGTACGGATACACGCCCATCGAAAGGAGCGAGAAGTTGGAGACGGTCCCGCCGGAAAGCATATCCAGGAATGCAAGGAAGGAGCCGGACTCGTTCAACTGGCTCATCATCGATTTCAGGACATCGGCATTGATCCCCGGTACGGGAATGTTGGCCGCCAACCGGTAGATCACCAGGATCATCAGGGTGACCAGCAGTTTGCGGCGGATATCCTGGGATTTGACCAGATAGCGCCAGCCTGAGAAAGCATTCTTCATAAGGTGTCTCCTCGCAGCGAAGTGCTAGGCGATCAACTCGACCGTGCCGCCAGCCGCTTCGATCTTGGTCTTGGCGCTCTTGGTCACGCGATGGACCCGCACCTTGAGAGCGGTTTTGATTTCACCCCGGCCAAGAATGGCGACCGGATTGCGCGGATCGCGCACCAGGCAGGCCTTGTCGAGGGTTTCCGGAGTGACTTCACTGTCCGCCTTGAAGGTGGACAACTGGTCGAGGTTGATCTCATTGAAGGTCACTTCGTACGGCGGGGTGAAGCCCTTACCGCGGATGAAAGGCAGGCGGCGGAAGAAAGGCAGGTTGCCACCCTGGCGGTAAAGGCGTCCGCCCTCGCCGGTGCGGGAGTTCTGGCCCTTGGTGCCCCGGCCGGCGGTCTTGCCCTGGCCGGCCGAAATGCCATGCCCGACGCGCTTGCGGTTCTTCTTGGACCCCGGATTGGGTTTCAAATCGTTCAGTTTCATCTCATTACCCTATTCTTCGATACGAACCATGTGAATGACCTTGGCCAGCATGCCGCGCAGGGCCGGGGTGTCCGGCTGCTCCACGGTCTGGTGCAGGCGGCGCAGTCCGAGGGCGCGGACGGTGGCCTTCTGCGGTTCCGGGAAGCCGATCGGGCTGCGGACCAGGGTGACTTTGATCGTCTTGGCTTCGATTTTCTTAGCCATTGTTCTTTCTCCTCTCCCAGTACGGCAGCAGGCTTTCGACCGGTTTGCCGCGCCGGGCAGCCTCTTCCTGGGGCGACTTGAGGTTTTCGAGCGCCTGGAGCGTGGCTTGCACGGAGTTGAGAACATTGGAGGAGCCCAGGGATTTGGTCAGGATGTCGCGAATGCCGACCGCTTCGAGCACGGCACGCACCCCACCGCCGGCAATGACGCCGGTACCGGGGGAGGCCGGTTTCAGCAGAATGACAGAGCCGCCGACACGACCGACCGACTGGTGCGGAATGGTCTTCCCGGACAGGTAGACCGGATGGAGATTCTTGCGGGCACGGTCGGTCGCCTTGCGCATGGCATCCGGCACGGCATTGGCCTTGCCGATGCCCATGCCCACCTTGCCATGGTTGTCGCCCATGATCAGGGTAACGCGGAACTGGAAGCGGCGGCCGCCCTTGACGACTTTCGCCACGCGGGCGATCTCGATCACGCGCTCTTCGAACTGTTCGGGTTGTCCTTCAAGGACCTGTTGTTCGGTATATTCCAACATAAATGATCTCCAATCAGGACATTAGAAGTCCAGGCCGCCCTCGCGGGCGCCATCGGCGAGGGCCTTGATCCGGCCACTGTACTTGAAACCGCCGCGGTCGAAGACGACTGCCTGAACGCCCTTGCTCTTGGCGCGCTCGGCGACTGTTTGCCCGACCAGTTTCGCCTGCTCGGATTTCTTCATGCCTTTGACTTTGGCGCGCAATTCCTGGTCGATCGTCGAAGCCGAAGCGATCGTGTGCCCGGCCTGATCGTCGATGACCTGCGCGTAAATTTCGGACAGACTGCGGAAGACGCTCAAACGCGGGCGCTGCGCAGTGCCACTCAGATTGACGCGCAGGCGGGAGTGCCGCTTGATGCGCGCTGCAGCTGTATTCTTGTTCGCCATGGCTTACTTCGCTGCCTTTCCGGCCTTGCCAGCCTTGCGGCGGATTTTCTCGCCCTTGTAATGCAAACCCTTGCCGTGATACGGTTCCGGCGGGCGTACATTGCGGATGTTGGCGGAAATCTGGCCGACCAGTTCCTTGTCGTGGCCCCGGACGAAAACCAGGCGGGCCTTCGTGTCGACATCGAAGCTGATGCCGGTCGGCGGTTCGATCTCCACGGGATGGGAAAAGCCCATGTGCAGGATCAGGTTCTTCCCGCTCATTTCAGCCCGGTAACCAACGCCTTCGATCTCCAGGACACGCTCGAAACCAGCGCTCACGCCGTGGATCATGTTAGCCAACACGGCACGGGTGGTGCCATGCAAGGCACGTTCCGCTGGCTGTTCGGAATTACGGGTGATGACCACCTGCCCGTTCTCCATGACAATACCGATCAAGGGGGAGAAATCGCGCACCATTTCGCCTTTGGGGCCTTTGACGCGCACATTGACTCCCTTGATCTCTACCTGCACACCGGCCGGGACGGCCACGGGCATACGTCCAACTCGAGACACTTTACCTTCCTCCTCTTCTACCAGACCTTGCAGAGGATCTCGCCGCCCACACCCAGCTGACGGGCGCGCTGCCCGGTCATAATGCCTTTGGGCGTGGACAGGATCGCCACCCCGATGCCTGAGAGCACCCAGGGGATATCCTGCTTCTTGGTATACACGCGGCGGCCGGGGCGGCTGACGCGCTCAAGTCCGGTGATGACAGGCTTGCGCTCGCGGCGCTCGCCAATGTACTTGATCTTCAGGCGCAACACCTTCTGTTCCAGGCGCTCGCCATCGGCAATCTCAAATGCTTCCAGGTAGCCCTCTTCCTTCAGGATCTTGGCGATCTCTTCCTTGACCTTGGAGAAGGGCATCGCGGTCATCGCCTGGCCGCTCATCACGGCATTGCGGACGCGGGTCAACATATCAGCAATCGGGTCATTAACGGTCATCTCTTACCTCCATCCGCCTACCACGAGGATTTCACGACGCCCGGAAGTTTACCTTCCAGCGCCAGTTCGCGGAAGCAAATCCGGCAAAGGCCGAAACGGCGCATGTACCCACGCGGGCGACCGCAGCGATTGCAGCGATTGCGTACCTGGATTGCGTGCTTGCGGCGGGCTTCACGATACTTCATGCAGGTGCTTGCCATAGTTACGCTTCCTTCTTGAACGGCATGCCCATCAGTTGCAGCATCAGCCGTGCATGATCGTCAGAATGGGCCGTGGTTACGATCGTAACCTCCATGCCACGTAATTTGTCGATCTTGTCGTACTCGATCTCCGGGAAGATCAGCTGGTCGCGCAGCCCAAGGGTGTAGTTGCCACGGCCATCGAAGGCTTCCGGGGAGATCCCGCGGAAGTCACGCACGCGCGGCAGGGCCACATTGACCAGGCGGTCCAGGAACGCCCACATCTTGTCGCCGCGCAGGGTCACCTTGACGCCGATGATGCGGCCTTCGCGCAGCTTGAAGTTGGCGATGCTCTTGCGCGCCTTGGTCATGACCGGTTTCTGGCCGGTGATGGTGGTCAGGTCGCCCAGAGCCGCCTCAAGCGCCTTCGGGTTGTCCTGTTCCTTGCCCAGGCCGATGTTCAGCACGATCTTCTCGATGCGCGGGATCTGCATGCTGTTGCTGTACTGGAACGCCTTGAACAGCGCCGGGCCGACTTCCTTCTGATAACGTTCTTGCATTCTATTCATAATATCGATGCTCCCCGGCGCCTAGTCGATCATCGCCTTGCATTTCTTGCAGACGCGGTGCGCGCCGTTCTCGTCCCGGCTCACGCCGATGCGGGACGGTTCGTTGCATTTCGGGCAGACCAGCATGACGTTCGAGATGTCCAGCGGACCTTCGAACTTGATGCGGCCGGGATTGATCGTCCGGCCCTGGGTCTGGACCTGGCGCTGGTGCTTGGTGCGGATGTTGATGCCCTGGACAACGACGCGGTTGTCCTCCGGGAGGACCTTGATCACCTCACCGCGCTTCCCCTGGTCTTCGAGTTTGCCGCTGATCACCTCAACGGTATCGCCTTTTCGGATCTTGACTTTCATCGTTCGCTCCTCAACCGGCCTAGAGCACTTCAGGGGCCAGGCTAACAATCTTCATGAATCCCTTTTCACGCAGTTCGCGCGCCACGGGACCGAAGATGCGCGTTCCCTTGGGATTCTCGCCGTCGGTGTCGAGAATGACGGCGGCATTGTCATCGAAGCGGATGTAGGAGCCATCTTCACGGCGCCATTCCTTGGCACAGCGCACGATGACCGCCTTGACCACCTCGGACTTCTTGACCGATCCTTGCGGTGTGGCCGACTGCACGGCACCGACGACGATGTCGCCGATCGCGCCGTACTTGCGGGTTGAACCGCCGATGACGTGGATCACCAGGATTTCACGCGCCCCGGTGTTGTCCGCAACCTTCAAGCGGGATTCTGACTGGATCATGCCACTGCCTCCACACCCGTGTCCGCCGTGCGGATCTCGCGCTTGACGATCGACTCGACGACCCAGCGCTTGTCACGCGACAGCGGGCGGCTTTCCACGATCTGGACCTGGTCGCCGATCTGGCAGCCGAGTTCATCGTGGGCCTTGACGCGCTTGCTCGTGTGCACGACCTTGCGATACAGCGGGTGCTGGAACGTCCGGCCGATCTCCACGACCACGGTCTTGGTCATTTTATTGCTGGTGACGACACCAATGATACGACGTCGGTTATTCATGCTTTACCTTCCTGTGCACCCATCCGGGCATTTTCGTTGAGGATGGTTTCCATGCGTGCGATGTCGCGGCGCAGGGTGCGCAGCCGGCTGCTGTCCGTCAATTGGCCAGTCACCTGCTGGAAGCGAAGCTTCATCAGTTCCTCGCGCGTATCCGACAACTTGGCCCGCAGCTCATCCATGGATAATTTGCGGATTTCTTCCGATTTCATCATGCCTGCTCTCCTGCAACAACGTCGAGACGGGCAACAATTTTGGTCTTGATGGCGAACTTGCGCCGGGCGAGATTCAACGCCTCGCGGGCGGAAGCCTCATCCAGACCGCCAACCTCGAACATGACACGGCCAGGCTTGACCACGGCCACCCAGTACTCGACCCCACCTTTGCCTTTACCCATGCGGGTTTCAGGCGGTTTCTGGGTGTAGGGCTTGTCCGGGAAGATGCGGATCCAGACCTTGCCGCGGCGCTTCATCGAGTGGACCAGGGTCCGGCGGGCGGCCTCGATCTGGCGGGCGGTAACCCAGCCGGGTTCCAGGGCCTGCAGGCCCCAATCGCCGAAGGAGATCTCCACGCCGCGCGATTCCTTCCCTTTCATGCGCCCGCGCATCTGCTTGCGGTACTTGACACGTTTTGGCATTAACATAGCATCAACCTCACTGAATGGACACCCGGGCTACTCGCTAACGTAGACGCCTTCGGTCGTCTCGACTTTTTCTTCCACTTCGGTCTTCAGCTCGCCGTGATAGACCCACACCTTGATGCCGATGCGGCCATAGGTGGTCAGCGCTTCCGCGCGGGCGAATTCGATGTCGGCACGCAGCGTCTGCAGGGGCACACGGCCATCGCGCATCCAGATGCTGCGGGCCATTTCGGCGCCTGCCAGGCGGCCGGCGGCTTCGATCTTGATGCCCTGGGCGCCCTGGCGCATCGCCTGCTGCATGGCGCGTTTCATCGCCCGCCGGTAGCTGATGCGGCGCTCGAGCTGGTCGGCAATGTTGCGTGCCACCAGCAGGGCATCGCAATCCGGAGCCTTGATCTCTTTAATGTCCAGATCGACCTTCTTGCCGGTCAGGGTTTCGAGGGCAATGCGGATCTTTTTAATGCCCTCGCCCTTGCGCCCGATCAGGATGCCGGGCTTAGCGGTGTAGACAGCGACCTTCAATTTGCCCGGATAGCGTTCGACGTCGATGCGGGAAACGCCCGAACGGCCGGATTCCTTGTAAATCATGTCACGGATGGCGAAATCCTGGGCGAGCTGTTCGCGGTACTGCGCGCCTTCAGCGAACCAGCGCCCGCGCCAATCCTGGGTGACGTTCAGGCGAAAGCCAATTGGATGTACTTTGCGACCCATATGATCTCCTTCTCTCTCTGCCTATGCAGCTTCGCGTTCGCGCAGGATGACGGTCACGTGCGAGGAGCGGCGCAGGATCGGCTTGAACCGGCCGCGGGCTCCAAAACGACGCCATTTGCGGGTGGGAGCTTCATTGGCGAAGATCGTGGCCACGAACAGGTCGTCCCGGCTGACACCGAAGTTCTCTTCGGCGTTGGCAACCGCGGATTGGACCAGCTTGAGCACGGGCCGGGCGGCGCCCTGCGGCATGAAGCGCAGGGTGTCCATCGCCTGGACAACGTTCTTGCCACGCACCACATCCAGCACCAGGCGAACCTTCTGGGCGGACATGGAAAGATAGTGTAGATGTGCACGAATATCGTGAGCCATGCTATTCTCCTATGCCGCCTTGGTGGCCTTCTCAGCTGCCATATGGCCGCGGAACAGGCGGGTGGGAGCGAATTCGCCCAGACGGTGCCCGACCATGTTCTCGGTGATGTAGATCGGAACATGCCGGCGGCCGTCGTGGATCGCAATCGTGTGACCGACCATCTGCGGGAAGATCACGCTGGCGCGGCTCCAGGTGCGGATGACCTTCTTCTCACCCTTTTCATTCATCGCCTCGATCTTCTTGAGAAGCTTGGGGGCGATATACGGACCTTTTTTCAGGGAACGAGACATATCTGCTTACCTCGCTGACTCTCTGCGCCTAGCGCTTGGACTTGCTGCGGCGACGCACAATGTACTTATCCGACGTCTTGTTGCGACGGGTCTTGTAACCACGGGCCGGGCGACCCCAGGGGGTCTTCGGGCCGGGCATACCGGCAGGCTGGCGGCCTTCACCACCACCGTGCGGATGGTCGCGCGGGCTCTGCGCCGTGCCACGGACGGTCGGGCGGATGCCCATGTGGCGCTTGCGGCCGGCCTTGCCGAGCTTGATGTTGCTGTGGTCCACGTTGCCGATCTGGCCGATCGTGGCATAGCAGGTCTGGCGGACCAGGCGCACCTCGCCCGAGGGCAGGCGGATCTGGGCGTACTCGCCTTCCTTGGCCAGCAGCTGGGCGGAACCGCCCGCGGAGCGGACCAGCTGACCGCCCTTGCCCGCCTTGATCTCGATGTTATGGACCATGGTGCCGACCGGGATGTTCTCGAGCGGCAGACAGTTGCCGGGACGGATCTCGGCCTGCGGGCCGGAGAGCAGCGTATCGCCGACCTTGATTCCCAGCGGGGCGACAATATAGCGCTTCTCACCATCGGCGTAGTTCAGCAGCGCCAGGCGGGCGGTGCGGTTCGGGTCGTATTCGATCGCCGCGACCTTGGCCGGAATGCCGAGCTTGTTGCGCTTGAAGTCGATGATGCGGATGTAAGTGCGGTTACCGGCGCCGCGATGGCGGACGGTGACGCGTCCGTAGGTGTTGCGGCCGGCATGCTCGCGCCGGATGACGATCAAACTGCGCTCCGGCTTGGACTTGGTGATTTCTTCGAAGGTGTAGCCGGTCATCCCCCGCTGACCAGGCGTAACCGGTTTGTATTTCTTGACAGCCATTACTTCACCCCTTCAAAGATCTCGAGGGTGCTTCCCTCGGCCAGGGTAACGATCGCCTTCTTGATGCCGGGCTCGCGGACGAGCAGGCGGCGGTTGCGGCGACGGCTGCGCTTGGCAGCGGTATTCATAATATTGACGCGCACGACCTTGACATCGAACATGGTCTCGACAGCATCCTTGACCAGGGTCCGGGTGGCATCGCCGATCACCTCGAAGGTGTACTGGCGGAGCTTGCCGGACTGATAGTTCGACTTCTCAGTGACGAGTGGGCGGCGGATTACATCATAAATCGTTGTCATGCTGCCCTCCTACACCAGGAAAGACTTCAACACGTCCAATGCCTTGAGGGGCATGACGAGTTTGTCATAACCAAGCAGGTCGCGAATGTTGACGTAATTCGCCATCAGCAGCTTGGCATGCGGCAGATTATTGGTCGAGCGGGAAACCACTTCGTAAGCGGCGTCCTTCTCGGCGATCAGCACCAGGGCGCTGGCATCCCCGACCAGGGCGGTCAGAGACTGCGCCATCAGGCGCGTCTTGGGCTCGGCCAGGGTCAGTTCGTCCACGACCACCACACCGGATTCGGCCGCCTTCGCCGAAAGGGCGGAGCGCAGTGCGTTGCGGCGCATCTTGACCGGCATGTGCTGGGTGTACTTGCGCGGGCGCGGGGTGTGGATCTTGCCGCCGTGCACCCAGTTCGGGGCGCGCGTGGAGCCGGCGCGGGCGCGGCCGGTCCCCTTCTGCTTCCAGGGCTTGCGGCCGCCGCCGGATACTTCGCTGCGGGTCTTGGTCTTGTGCGTCCCCAGACGGGCATTCGCCATCTGCTGGACATACGCCTGGTGCATCAAATCGACATTAATCGGGGCCTCGAAGATCTCGGCGGGCAGTTCGACCGTCTTGACCTTTTCGCCCTGCATGTTGAAGACATCTACTTTCATAGTACCTGTGCTCCCATCCGCGCTTACTGCTTGCGCGCGTCCTGAATCATGACCAGGCCGCCACGGGGACCGGGGACAGCGCCATGAACGCCAATCAGATTGCGTTCGGCATCCACCAGGACGACTTTCAGGCCCTGGGCGGTGACGCGCTCGCTGCCCATGTGGCTGGCACGGCGGCTGCCTTTATAGACACGACCGGGGGTTGTGGTGGAGGAACTGGAACCGGGGGCGCGCACGCGATCCGATGTACCGTGCGTTTCAAAGTGACCCTTGAAATGGTATTTCTTGACCACGCCGGCAAAGCCCTTGCCCTTGCTGGTCCCGATGACATCGACCTTTTCACCCAGGCCGAAGACATCCACGGTCACCTTGTCGCCGACCTTGTAGGCAGCGTCCTTCAGGCGGAACTCACGCAAAAAACGCAGCGGAGGCAACTCACTCTTCTTAAGGTGGCCAAGCTCACCGGAGGTGATGCGCTTGGGCTTGACCTCATCGAATCCGAGTTGGATCGCTGCGTAGCCTTCCTTCTGCGGAAGGCGTACCTGGGTAACATAGCAAGGCCCAGCTTCGATCAGAGTAACCGGTACAGCCGCACCGTTCTCATCGAAGATCTGGGTCATGCCGATCTTCTTGCCAATCAGCCCTTTTAACATGCTCGGTTTTCTCCTTCAAATTTATTTTTGAGACTGTCAGCCGGGGCTTCGGCTGCATCATCTCGGTCACAGCACAGTCAACCGGCCTGCCGCGGCGCAAAGGGTTTTTAGGCCTACGCGCAGGACCGTTCTTGTGCTGCCCATCCAATCTAACTGGCCTGACAAGTCCAACCGTCAGACCAGCTAGACGAACAGACAAACGATTTAAATCTTGATTTCGATATCCACACCGGCCGGGAGGTTCAAGCGCATCAGCATGTCGATGGTCTTGGAATCAGGATCCAGGACATCGATCAGACGATTGTGTGTGCGGATTTCAAAGTGCTCATGCGAGTCTTTGTCGATGAAAGCAGAGCGCCGTATTGTAAACCGTTCTTTCTTGGTTGGCAAGGGTACCGGGCCGACTACCTGGGCGCCGGAACGCTCGGCGGTTTCGACGATGCGCTTGGCGGACTGGTCAAGCACGCGGTGATCGTAGGCCTTCAGGCGGATGCGGATCTTCTGTTTCGTCATGGTCAAAACCTTACGCAATGATCTTGGTAATGACACCCGCGCCGACGGTCAGGCCGCCTTCGCGGATGGCGAACTTGGAACCCTGCTCGAGGGCCACGGGGACGATCAGCTCGACGGTCAGGTTGACGTTGTCGCCC
>Ga0233425_10002350_pt1 | contig 37584 bp, 32 predicted proteins | sample Watercolumn_Towu_2_FD_181712 | JGI IMG/M metagenome (GOLD analysis project Ga0233425, IMG submission 181712) | Freshwater microbial communities from Lake Towuti, South Sulawesi, Indonesia - Watercolumn_Towuti2014_140_MG | ecosystem: Environmental > Aquatic > Freshwater > Lake | place... | reverse complement strand
ATATTATAGCAAAATCTACTATTCTAAATCGATTGATGACGGATTAACTTGGTTTGAACCGGTTCCAATCACCACAAATTCTGATTTATGGCTTGCAGACCCTCATATTGTTTCTGATACATTTGGAAATTTATATGTGAGTTACGATTACGATGTCGGGACATGGCCTGATAGTAAAATCTGTTACGTGAAATATAATGCAAATGATTCAACATGGAGTCAACAAAACGAAATTGCTACCGGGTGGGTAAACAAAATCGTTATTACTCAAAATAACAGAGTCTATTTTTTTTGGTTTGCCGGAACGGAGTATTACATGTATCTGGAAAATAATATTTTTAGTGATACTCTTTCTCCTTCTTCCTGGATACAAGTAGATTGCTCCTTTGACGGGATTCTTGTTGATAACCAAAATACAATACATAGTATTGGCAACCGGCAGATTGGGTCCTACGCCCGTGGATCATACTTTTCCTGTGCAAATGGAATCTGGAACGAATATTTAGATTTAAGTGAAGAATCATGCCTGGAAGGGAGAATCAGCTTAAACAGCATGGAGGATCCAAGTTTTATTTGGAGGCAAAGGATTCCCTCTTCTTCAGGTTTGCAAGGCACGTACTATTCAAAACTGACAGATGATTCTATTCAAATCCCTGTCCTTATATCTCAGAGAACATCTTCCCTTGCTTTTACTCTCGATTACACTGATCGGCCACATATTGTGGAGGTTCAATCAATTGATAGCGGTTACCAACTGGTTCACAGATTTCTTATCAACGATAATTGGCAGACAGAAATATTGGATCAGACCAAAATTTGGTATATCCAGAATATTCTGATATCCAAGAATTCTTGTTTATACCTGATTTATAATAAGGTTGATTCAACCATTGCCTTTCCGCCGGAAGCTCATAATGCTGCAATTCTTTTCAAGAAGCTTGAGTTACCACCTGGGATTATGGATAATTCCCAAAAGACAGAATTTATATTGTATCCAAATCCTTTTTCAGACAAGGCCATCATTGAAGTTCAGACTTCCGGATCGGGTACAGTCCACATGAAGATCTTTGATATCCATGGACGTACGATTCTACAAGATAAATCCCTCACGAAGTTGTCCGGAACCAAACGGTTTATCTGGGAAGGGGAAGATGATGCCGGGAAACAGGTTGAGAATGGCTATTATTTCATTCAAATATCCGAAGGCTCAAACCAGGTTGTGAAAAAGGTCCTTCGGATTGTATTCTGAGAACCGGTTCAGATCCGTTTCCCCACCAGGATTCTTAACCCTTTAAGTGAAGGTATTTCCTCTTTTATTACTTTTATCAGGTTTTTGAAACCGCCAGGACACCAGGAATCACAATTCATAACTGAAAATGAACCGGATAAACTACCGGCTTCTTACATCCTTAATTCTTTTTGTTTCTTCCCACATATACTGCCAGCAGGCTCATGATACCGTACCTGCGAAGTCTTTATTCCCAGACACGCTGAACAAGGGAAGGCTGGCCGGAGTCCTGGCGACACAGGGTCTGCTGTACACGGGATCAATGACCGGTTTGTATTATCTCTGGTACAGGAATTACCCGCAATCATCCTTCCATTTTTTCAACGACAATACTGAATGGCTGCAGATGGATAAGATGGGGCACTTCTTCTCATCCTACTACCTGAGCGACATCATGTACACCTCGTACCGCTGGGCCGGTGTGGAACGAAAAAAAGCCATCCTGTTCGGCACCCTGCTTTCCTGGGCGTTTATGCTGAACATCGAGATCCTCGACGGGTTCTCGGCCGAATGGGGATTCAGTCCGGGAGACCTGGTTGCCAATACCGCCGGTTGCCTGTTGTTTACAGGCCAGCAACTTCTGTGGGATGAACAACGGTTTGTGATCAAATATTCCTACCATCCGACTATATACCCGCAGTACAATCCCGATCTGCTGGGAACAAACCTGATCCAGAACCTGGTAAAAGATTACAACGGGATGTCGTTCTGGCTCTCAGGGAATATCTCCTCCTTCCTCCCCCGGAAATCGAAGTTCCCGAAATGGCTGAATGTCGCTTTCGGCTATGGCGGAGAGGGACTTGGAGTCGGCGAAGCACAGTTTGAACGGTACCGGAAGTTTTTCTTTTCCTTCGACATCGACCTGACCCGCATCCCCACCCGGTCGAAAACACTGAAATCGATCCTTACCGTGCTGAATCTTCTCAAGATACCCGGTCCGGCCCTGGAATACAATACACAGGGGAAATTTATATTCCACCCCTTTTATTATTAATCCTTCGTTTTCAGGGAGAGTGATTTTTTCTGTGTACCTTTACATCAATCAAGAAAATCATCTGCCATGGAAGAAAAACATACCCCTGATCCGGTATCTGAGGGAAACATGTTTTCACAACCCGCCCAGCAGAATCTTCCCAACTCCACAACAGTGCTCATCCTTGGCATTTTGTCCATTGTTTTCAGCATCTGGTATGTTTCGCTTGTCGGAGTGGTCCTGAGCATCATTGCCCTTGTCCTTGCAGGGAAAGACATGACCCTTTATCATTCCAGCGCCGGGAAATACTCTCAGGCATCTTACAACAACCTGAAAGCCGGCAGGACCTGTGCTGTTATCGGGCTGATCGTAGCTATCATTTTTTTCATTTTCATTGTATTGCTGATCCTTGGGATCCTTGCCACCATGCCATTCTGGGGGATGATTGACCAACTATGAAGATTCTCTCTGCACAAAAGACCCGGGAAGCGGATGCGTGGACCGTTGCGCATGAGCCCATTGCCGATATCGACCTGATGGAGAGGGCAGCGACTGCATGTGCTCAGTGGCTCTATGAGCACATTCCCGGGACCCGGTCCGTCCGGGTATTTGCAGGAACAGGGAACAACGGCGGCGACGGGATTGCTATCGCACGGTTGCTTGCTGAAAAAGGATACCGGGTAGAAGTGTTCCTTGCCGGAGACCCAGACAAGCTCTCCCCCAACTGCCGCATCAATTACGACCGGTTGCCCCACCCCCCCGGCACTTTAAGGGAAAACCCCTCCTCCGGCCTCTTCCCAAAAGGGGAGGTAGGGGTCATTATCGATGCCCTCTTCGGAACGGGATTAACACGTCCGGTGGAAGGATTTCCGGCGGAAATTATCCGGGAGATCAACCGTTCAGAGTCCCTGGTGATCTCCATCGACATTCCATCAGGCCTCTTTGCGGACCAGTCGGTACGGAGTATCAAGGATCCGGCGATTGTCATGGCCGATTTCACTCTTACATTCTCCCCGCCCAAACTGGCTTTTTTCTTCCCCGAAAACCATCAGTACACAGGAGAATGGGTGCTGCTGGATATCGGTATTTCCGGGGAGTTCATCAGCCGTGCAGAGACTTCCGATTTCATGGTCACCCGGTCGGATGTCAAACCGCTTCTTCACCACCGGACCAAATTTGCCCATAAAGGAATGTTTGGTCACGCTTTGCTGATCTGCGGAGGGGCCGGCAAAATGGGAGCGGCAGTCCTGGCAGCCAGGGGATGCCTGAGGTCCGGAGCCGGACTGGTGACGGTGAGGACGCCCCGGTCGGGAGTAAACATATTACAAACAGCCGTTCCTGAAGCCATGCTCGCCATCGATCCTCATGAACAATTTTACTCAGAACTTCCGGTGCTGGAAAACTATACCGCTACCGGGATCGGGCCTGGCATAGGGCTGGAGAAGTGCACGCAATCGGCCTTCAAGCTCCTGATCCAGGCCGGGAATCCCATGGTGATCGACGCCGATGCCCTCAATATCCTGGGAGAGAACAAGACCTGGCTGGGCTTCCTGCCCAGGGGATGTATTCTCACCCCTCATCCAAGGGAATTTGAGAGGATCGCCGGAAAGTCAGCCAACGACTTCGAACGCAATCAACGCCAGCGGGAATTCTCCTTCAGGCACTCCTGTTACATTGTGCTCAAGGGGGCTTACACTGCTGTTACAACTCCCGATGGGAAGTGCTATTTCAATACCACCGGGAATCCTGGAATGGCAACCGGGGGAAGCGGGGATGTATTGACCGGTATCCTTACCGGGCTGATCGCCCAGCATTACCTGCCACTCCAGGCCTGCCTTCTCGGGACATACCTTCACGGTATGGCCGGTGACCTGGCAGCGATGGATACCGGTCAGGAAGCACTGATCGCAGGGGATCTGGTCAATTATCTGGGGAAAGCATTTCATTCGGTCTATGGAGAACTTTGAGGAAAAGGCGCTGGAGCAGTTGGTTTTAGCTCCCTATGTACAAAAAAGCACTGCATTGAGAGGAAAGTACCGGTATGTGGGAGGCAACCAATTCCGTCATGCATTCAGCACATTTGCCATCCTGCTCGATTACCATAACATCGATCCGGTTTTGCTGAAGGCATCCATGATACACGACGTATTCGAGGATGTCAAATGCGTTTCGGCTGATGAAATCAGGCATCTTGACAAAGACGGCCCTGAGGTCCTGGAACTGGTCATGGAAGTCACCCGTAAGCCCCAGGAAACCAAGCCGGACTACCTCTCCCGGATCCTTCACCACGGTTCCGTGAAAGCCAAGATCCTGAAGTGTGCCGACCGTATCAGCAACCTCACCGACCTGCATTCCGACACCTTCGACAAGGAGTTCATCAAACTCTATATTGAAGAAACAAAACAATATGTGCTGCCGATGGCACATGAGGTGAATGAACACATGCTCTTCGAGCTGAAAGACCTGATCCGGAAAAGAGAGGCCGCTCTGAGATTCCCCTCCCATTTCTGGCCACTACACCGGAAAACCGACGATTAGTTGAGCTGAGGATTCAGCAGGATATCGTTTTCTATCCTCAGATTGTCGATGATGAATACCTGCCGTTCGGGAGTGTTTTTCCCCATATAGAAAGTCAGTACCTCCTGGATGGAAGCATCTTTGGAAAGGAGAACCGGATCGAGGCGGATCGCCGGGCCAATGAAATGCCGGAATTCCTCCGGGGAGATTTCGCCCAGTCCCTTAAAGCGGGTGATCTCCGGATTGCCGCCCAATGACTGGATAGCATTCAGTTTTTCCTCTTCCGAATAGCAATAGATGGTCTTTTGCTTATTGCGGACACGGAATAACGGGGTCTGGAGAATATAGAGGTGTCCGTTACGGACGAGGTCGGGATAAAACTGCAGGAAGAAGGTGAGGAGGAGCAACCGGATATGCATTCCATCAACGTCGGCATCGGTGGCGATCACCACGTGGTTATACCGAAGGTTCTCCAGTCCTTCTTCGATGTCCAGTGCAGCCTGCAATAAGTTGAATTCCTCATTCTCGTAAACCACCCGCTTGCTCAGCCCGAATACGTTCAGGGGCTTCCCCTTCAGGGAGAATACGGCCTGGGTGTTGACATCCCGGGCTTTGGTGATGGAACCGCTGGCCGAATCTCCTTCGGTGATGAAGATGGTGGACTCAAACTTCCGGTCATCATGATTATTGTAATGGATGCGGCAGTCTCTCAGTTTTTTGTTGTGCAGACTAACCTTCTTCACACTCTCCCTGGCGATTTTCCGTATGCTTGCCCATTCTTTCCGTTCTTTCTCACTCTGAAGGATCTTTCTCAGTAACGACTCGGCTGTCTCGGAATTAATATGCAGGTAGTTATCAAGATGCTTCTTGACGATATCCATGATGTAATTCCGGATCGTTTGCCCGTCGGGTTCAATAAGCTGGGAGCCCAGCTTGGTTTTGGTCTGTGATTCAAACACGGGATCCTGCACTTTGATACTCAGGGCCACAACCAGCGACGCCCGGATGTCGTTGGTATCGAAATCCTTTTTATAGAATTCCCGGATCGTTTTCACCAGGGATTCCCTGAAAGCGGCCTGATGCGTTCCTCCCTGAGTGGTATGCTGGCCATTCACGAACGAGTAGTATTCTTCCCCGTACATCTCGCAGTGGGTGAACGCAAATTCAAAATCTCCCTCTTTCACATGGACAACCGGGTAGATCATGGGAGAATCAATATTGCTCTTCAGAAGATCCAGCAGCCCGTTTACCGAGTGGAACCGTTCACCGTTAAAGACCATGGTGAGCCCGTGGTTCAGGAACGCGTAATTCCAGAGCATCTTCTGGATATATTCGGGAATGAAATGAAAATGACCGAACATCTCTTCGTCCGGGATGAAAGTGACGATGGTGCCGTTGCGCAATTCACAGCTTTTTTCATTCTCTTCCCGGATGAGCTCTCCTTTCCTGAATTCGACTACTTTGGTCCTGCCATCTCTTACCGACTGCACCTTGAAGTGACCCGACAACGCATTGACGGCTTTGGCTCCCACTCCGTTCAGTCCTACTGCTTTTTTGAACACCCTGGAGTCATATTTGGCGCCGGTATTTATCCGTGACACGCATTCCACTACCTTCCCCAGGGGCATCCCACGGCCATAATCCCTGACACACACCTGCTGATCGTTGATGGTCACCTCTATGGTTTTCCCGAATCCCATCACAAATTCATCGATGGAGTTATCCAGGATCTCCTTGATCAGCACATAGATCCCGTCATCGGGAGAAGCCCCGTCGCCCAGTTTGCCGATGTACATGCCCGGCCGCATCCGGATATGCTGTTTCCAGTCGAGCGACCGAATGCTGTCTTCTGTATAGTTTTCCGGCTGAAACATCTGTCCGTACTTATCGAGGTGCAAATATAACCGAACGGACTAGCGGGCTGAACCCGGCGAAAAAAGAGTTTTCAAAAAGTTACGCACACCGTCCCCGAAGATTTCCCTGATGAGCATCCTCACATCCCCGGTGTGCAATAAGAAGTCCCTGAACCTGACCCGGGTTATGATGGTGAACATGATTGCCTGGTACAGGGTGATTGCGGCATAGGAACAGGTTGTGGCAATGCCGGCACCGAGGATTCCCAGGGAAGGGATTAGTAGCAGGCTCAGCCCGACGGTAAAAACAAGCCCGATACCGGCGGCTATCGCGCTCTGCCTGGGCTTCCCGATCCCTGAAAAAAACGCGCTGAGGGGAATAGCGAAGGATAAGAGGACGATCCCGCCGGCCAGGGATGCAATTACCGGCTTGACTTCCGCAAATTCGGTCCCGAAGATGAAGATGAAAAAACCGGAAGGAAGCAGAAGAAGGATCCCCACTGCGAGTGCAGAGATTAGGATGCCTATCTTCGCAAACATCAGTGTGAGCCGAACGCCATAATCAGGCCGTGTTTCATTGGTGATCCGCGAATATTGTACCATAGCCATGCTCTTTGGCAGAAGCCAGACTCCTTCCGACACCTGCACACCGGTTGCATAGATACCCAGGGCGGTTTTGGAGATCATCATCTCGATCAGGTAATAGCTTAACCGGTAGTTGAACAGTTGGGAAATGTTAGCCACCTGTGCCCAGGTCCCGAATCTCAGGATCTCAGATACAATCCCTCTCATCCCGTGAAGATCTGTCCTTTTCAAACGAGTGGTTATCAAGGCGAAACTGCAAAGGAAAACCAGGAAAAATGAGATATACATCGCAAACAGATAACCCATCACCTCCCGGTAATCCGTCAGGAAGTACAGGAATCCGAGAGTGCCGGTTGTCAACATGAACTGAATGACGGTCAGGACATTGATAGCGCGGATACGCTCCTGACCCAAAAGGATCATGGAGTTCACATTGACCAGGGATTGCAGGGCCGACAGAGCCAGGATATGGACAAAAAAACCTGCCGGGAGGGTCCCTGTCATACGGAGGATGATGGTGCACAACAGAGCGGAGACGACACCCCAGATGTAGGAGGGGATAAATAATTTAAGCAACGGTGTGCGCGGCACCAGGTAAACCAGGGAAGCTCCGCCGACAAAGTTATTGACCATCTGCACAATGGTCACTGCCAGGATCACCAGGCTGATCACGCCGACTTTCTCCGCTCCCAGAAAACGGGCATTCATTACCACAACCGCCAGGGTGAGTAATGCCGTGATCATGCGCGTGAGGATTGTCCCGAGTACCTTCCTGATCATCCCGATTGGATCAAACTGAGATATACCTCTGTCAATTGCCTGCCTACCGATTCCGGTGTGAACCTCTTTCCGACTGTTCCACTGACATCTGCCCGGTCGAACCGGCTGCACCTGTCGATCATCTGGCTGATGGCCTCACCAAGTGCACGGGGATCGTGGGATTGCACCAGTATCCCGTTTTTTTCGCTGACGATTTCCGGGGCGATCCCGACAGCTGTGCTGACGACCGGGGTACCGCATGCGATACTCTCGATCACAACGGTGCCGAAGGTTTCAAAGCGGCTCGATATCACCGTGAAACCGGCTTTCCGGTAGATGGCAGCCAGGTCGTTCCCGGTTTTCATTCCGGTGAATTCCACGCAATCACGGGTCAGGCCAAGATCTTCAGCTTTTCTTTTGACCTGATCCAGGTCAGGGCCTTCGCCTACGAGCAGGCAATGGAAGTCGGTTCGATTCTGCCTGACGAGTTGCACCGCTTCGAGGAATCCTGAGATATTCTTTGATTTTTCATTAAAACAGGATACATGAACAATGCATTTCCCGGGAAGGGGCCCACTGTCTGTTTCCGGGAAAAAAAGCCCTGGCTCAACGATATTCGGAACGATGTGCCAGTTGGAGTTGTGCAGGCGGTGGGACTGCATGGCTTGTTTCAGTTTCTCTGAAACGGCGATGACCGCATGAGCCCTGGCGAGAATGAACCGCGTCAGCGATCGCCGGAACCAGCCATTGAACCAGTCCTGTTCGGGGAAATACCTTGACCAGTGCTCGGAGAGTATCAGAGGCTTCCCTGAACGCCGTGCAAGCCAATAGCCGATGACGCCCGTCCGGGTCAGGATATGTGCATGAACGATGTCGATCCTCATCTTCCGGATCAGGCGGATTCCTTTCCGCCAGGCCAGCATGTACCTGACCAGGTTCCCGAATATGGCCGTTCCAAAAAAGGTTGATTTGCGAAGCCGGTAATAAACACGTATGACTCCGACATTCTTTTCAGTTGCCAGTTCGGTTTCAAAGGCATCCTGACAGCATGAATCGGGTTGCACATGCACTACGGTCACCCGGTGAGTGGCAGCCAGCGCTTCGGCCTGCTTCTGGATAAACAAACCGGACATCGGATCCACACGGCTTGGGTACCAGCGGGAAAGAAAGAGAATATGTATCGGTCCGGTTTCAGGCATCCGCCATCAGGTTATGAAGTAAAACATGCTTCGATACACTTTATTGCATTCTGCAGCCGTGTTTCACCCAGTCCGTTAACCACACGGAAGTTCCATTTGCGTTCCCTCATTTCAGTATAATACAGATTATAAAGCTTATCCCTCATCTGCGGATGCTCGCGTTGCGGATCCTCCTCCCAGGGTGTGTCAATGTAACAAAGCAGGTACAGGTTGTATGAACGGTTTTCTAATTGCTCCAATATCCAGGGATCACAACGGCCGTACTTCACTTCGCTCCAGATCTTGGTGACCAGCAATTCTGTATCGCAGAAAAGATATGGATCATGGCCGGTTAAACCGCTCTTGCATCGGTCTTTCTCCAGGGCTTCTTCCGCATTTCTTTCCAGGTCAAGCTGCCCGCGTGCGATGACTAGGATATCGTGTTCGCAGTAAGACCGGTCAAGCTGGCCGATATACGAGCGTGCGAACTCAGGCACCCACAACGTGCGGTAATGTTCAGCGAGGCGTTCGGTCAGCCAGGATTTACCGGTTGATTCCGGCCCGGTAATTGCAATTTTCCGTATCATATTCATACTCCCAGATCCCCTGAAGGGGGGTTTATTGCCCTCCCTTAATGGGGTGCCAGGGGAGGTAACTTTCCTTTCCATTCCAAAAACCCCAGCGTCGCGATTACGGTGAACACAACGAACTGGAATGCACTGAAATAGAGGCCGAGCCAAATGAATATCCCGACAGAAATGATATCACCCACGATCCAGAGCAGCCAGTGTTCCAGCTTTTTCCTGGCCAGCAGCCACATGGCAATGATATAGACAGCTGTTGTAAAGGAGTCCCACGACGGGATCTCGCTGTTGGTGTAATGGTCGAGAAGGATCCGAAGCAGGATAAAAAAAACAAGGATCAGAAAGGTATAGAAAATGATTTCCGGGAGTTTCAGGCGGGTTATATGGATCCTCTCTTCCCGCTGGTTCTTTCTCAGCCAGTTGAACCATCCGTAGGCACTCATTACTGCATAGAATACGTTGATGCCGGCGTAAGCATATAATTTACCGGCGTAACAGATGTATACATAAATCAGTACGTTGATTATTCCGAACGGGTAAACCAGTATCTGCTCTTTTTTCATGAACCAGACACTGGCAAGTCCGCACAGAACGGCAATTATTTCCAGGATAGTGGTCTGGGTCCCCAGGATGATGAATGGCTCAGTCAGCAAGGCACGGAGAATGGATTACCTCTGCGCAAAGATATCTGAATTCGGTTATCTTTTTTCATGTGACCGGTAATCCTCCAGTTTCTTCAGGAGCACGCGCTTGAAGGAACGGTCGGCTTCAATAAAGAGGAGAATCTTCTGGGGTGCAAGGATCTGTTTCAGATCGGTGTAAAACTTTTGAGTGAGTGTGCTGATCTCCTGAACCTGCCGGATCTCTGCATCAACCAGGGCCGCGGCATCATTGTCGCTCAGTGCCGCGTAGTCAGGCATTTCCGCGTGATGGGGTCTCTCCTTGCGGATCTTCTGATCCATGTTTTTCTTATATGCATTGTAAACCGGCCAGAACTTCTGAGCTTCTTCCGGCGTCAGGTTCAGTCTCTCCGTGTAATAGGCGATCCGGAACGTCTCGATTTTTTCCCGTTGTATGGTTTCCCGGGGCAAATCAGGAATGACTTTTTGTGCCGACATTCCCAGGGTCATTCCTGAAATGCCAGCAGCGATCAAGGCAAATTTCCAGGTATTCATGGGTTAGTTATTTGAATTAATGATGGCTGAAATAGTGAGTTCGTTTGTAACCGGGACAGGCAGGTCCCGTTCAATCAGGTAATCGATGATTTCATCTTTTGTGTATTGCTCCCCGTCCAGCTCAACCGTGATCTTTTCATCACCGTTAAAACTCAGCAATGGGCCCGGAATCTCCGAGGCCAGACATTCGATGAGCGTTGCCTCTTCCAGGTTCAGGTATTCAGGAAGGTCTGCAGAGAGAAGGATTCCTTTGTCGGATCCGTAAAAAATGCCGGAATCCCGGGTAATGACAAGGAAAATCGCCAGTGAAGCCAGGATAATTCCGGCGCAGAGGGCGGCCGTTATTTCCATCCGGATGACAGGGAACGGAACTCTTATGGCGTGTATCCTTTGCCGGCCACCGGTGGTGATATGATCGAGGATGTACGCCGGCAGGTGTTCGAAATAACCATCGGGAATCCTGAATCCGCTCTTGCTTGCAATCCGTTCTGTCATGTGAAATTGGATTGTAAAATTTCGTAAAGGTTTAATGGTTTGCGAGGAACCGCTCGATCTTTTTTACAGCGTGATGATAGGAGGCCTTCAGGGCGCCGACTGAGGTGCCCAGGATGGCTGACATCTCCTCGTATTTCAAGGACTCCATATATTTCATCTGGAACACCAGGCGCTGCTTGAACGGAAGGTGCAGCAAGGCTTTCTGCAATTTAAACTCCACTTCGGTACCATTGTACCCGGGATCGCTTACAAGGATATTGCCCAGTTCCCGTTCCATGGAGGAAAAAGAGATCCAGTGGTGCAACCGGTTTTTTTTCTGCCACCGGATCGCTTCGTTCACCGCGATACGGTATATCCAGGTGAAAAGGCGGGAGTCGCGCCGGAACGAATCCAAGTGGAGCCATACCTGGAGAAAAACATTCTGAACCACGTCGTCGGTATCTTCATGACGGAATACGATCCGCCTGATCAGCCAGTAAATCCGTTCCTGGTAGGTATGCACCAGGAGTTCAAAACCGCGGTTCCGGCTCTCGGGTCTGCCGATCAGGTCTAGGATGGATTGGTCGTCGTTCTCAGGCAAAAGAAAACTGTTTGGTGTTTGGAATATAAAAGTATTAAAATGGTTTAATTTTGCGGTTCATTTTTCTGCCGGATGGCTCCTCTCCTTCCCTCTCACATACCCTTTGCTCTTTTATTGCTGTTGCTTCTGGTGGCCGCCAAAGTGTTCGGTGAACTGTGTGAACGGTTTAAGCTACCAGCGATGATCGGAGAGGTGCTGGCAGGGATAATCCTGGGGCCCTCAGTCTTCGCCATCATCCAACCTTCCCATGAGCTCAAGGTACTTGCCGACCTCGGGATTTTATTGCTGATCATCCGTGCCGGGATGGAGGTCGATGTGGAAGAGATCCGCCGGTCTGTTCGGGGGCGCCACGGCTGGATCGCCATTATGACTTTCTGCATTCCCTTTCTGAGCGGATTGGCCACCGGTTATTTCTTCGGCTTTGACTATACCTTCACGATATTCTTAGGCTTGTGCATTGCTATTACGGCATTGCCTGTCAGCATCCGGATCCTGATAGACCTGGGGCAACTGAAAAGCGAGATCGGGCAACGGATCATTTCGGCTGCTGTTTTCAGCGATGTCGTAGCCCTTCTGATCCTGGGCATCATCCTGGACTTCAAGAAAAACACGGCAACAATTTCCGATTTTGTATTCTCGTCGGTCACCACCCTGGCACAGGTAGTTATTTTCCTGGCGGTGCTGTTCCTTGGGTACCGGCTTTTTCTTTACACCAAAAGCCAGGTCGGATCCATCGGGCCGAAAATGGATCGTTTTCTCCGCTATCTCCGGGGGAGGGAATCGCTGTTCGCCCTGATGATCATCTTTATCCTGTCGTTTGCGAGCCTGTCGGAACTCATGGGCTTGCATTTTGTCGTAGGCGCCTTCTTCGGGACCATCCTGATCCCCCGAAGCATATTCAATGCGAAGGAATTCGCAAATGTCAGGCGCACGACTGCATCGATCACCATGGGATTCCTGGCTCCGATTTTCTTTGCTTTTATCGGTATCTCTTTTCAGATCAGCTGGATCACCGACGTCTGGCTGCTGATTGTGATCCTTGGAATTGCCTTTGTCAGTAAGTTTGCAGGAGGCTTCCTGGGTGGAAAACTGGCCGGACTTTCAGGGAAGAAGTCGATCACCCTCGGAGTGGGACTCAACGCGAGAGGCATCATGGAGCTGGTCATTGCCAATATCGCCCTGCAAAGGGGATTTATCAACCTTTCGGTTTTCTCAATCCTTGTCCTAATGGCTTTGCTCACAACACTGCTGACTCCCTTCCTGTTACAGCTTTCTTTTAAGAACCTGTTGAAAACCTGATCCTATGCTCGATCTTCTGAAATACGCAGCCGACTTCCTCCTGCACATTGACAAGTATCTCCTGCAGATTGTCTCCGACTACCGAACCTGGACATACCTGATCCTGTTTGCCATTATTTATATGGAGACCGGTTTTGTCGTCACACCGTTCCTTCCCGGAGATTCATTATTGTTTGCTGCCGGCACCATTGCAGCTATGCCGGGGAATCCGCTGAATATCGTCTATATCATTCCGTTGCTCATCACGGCGGCATTTGCCGGTGACAACACCAATTATTTTATCGGAAGGTTCCTGGGACACAAGGTCTATGAGAGGAATTACCGCCTGATCAAGCGGGAATACCTGGATAAAACCCATGTTTTTTACGAGAAACACGGGCGGATCACCATTATCATTGCCCGCTTTATCCCTATCATCCGTACCTTCGCTCCTTTCGTGGCAGGGGTCGGGACCATGCACTATATCCGGTTCGTGTCCTTCAGCATCCTCGGAAATATCATCTGGGTCGGACTATTTTCCCTGGCGGGCTATTTTTTCGGTAACATCCCGGTGATCAAAAATAATTTTACCATCGCCATTTTCACGATTATCTTTGTATCGGTTCTTCCGATCATCATTACCGCAGTCAGGAAGTACCTGGGAAGAAGAACAAGCCGGAACAGACCATGAGCCGGATGGGACATAAAAGCCAGATCACCGGGGCATCAGCCGCCGGGGTGATCGTATCGCTCGGGATCATTTTCGGGGATCTCGGCACTTCCCCGCTTTATGTCATGCGGGCGATCATGCAGGGTGCAAGTACCATCACCCCCATGTACGTGATGGGTGGACTTTCGCTGGTCTTCTGGACCCTGACCCTTCAAACCACCATCAAATACACCATCCTTACCCTGCGTGCCGACAACAAGGGGGAAGGGGGGATCTTCGCTCTGTTCGCACTGATCAGGAAAAGGGCCAAATGGGCTTACTTCTTTGCCATGATCGGCGGATGCACACTACTGTCCGACGGGGTGATCACACCCGCTATAACTATCGTCTCAGCCGTGGAAGGATTGATCATCGTCAACCCCCGGATCCCGGTGGTCCCCATCGCACTCATCATCGTCACCCTGCTGTTCCTGATCCAGAAGTTCGGAACCCGTGCTGTCGGGAAATCCTTCGGGCCGATCATGCTGATCTGGTTTGTCATGCTGGGTACGCTTGGATTGCTCCAGGTATTGCAACACCCCGGTATCCTGAAAGCGCTGAATCCTTACTACGGATTTTATTTTCTGACACACTTCCCCATGGGTTTCATCCTGCTGGGCGCAGTCTTCCTCTGCTCCACCGGCGCGGAAGCTCTTTATTCTGACCTGGGCCACTGCGGTCTGAAGAACATCCGGATCTCGTGGACCTTTGTGAAGGTCACCCTTCTCCTGAATTACTTCGGACAGGGCGCATGGATCCTGCTGAATGCCGACCAGGTCAACGAGTGGACCAATCCGTTCTTCGCCATCATGCCTCAATGGTTTCTTGTCTTCGGGATCGCCATTGCCACCGTGGCGGCCGTTATTGCTAGCCAAGCCATGATCAGCGGATCATACACCCTGATCAGCGAAGCAATCTCCCTGAATTTCTGGCCCAAGATAAAGATCAATCATCCCACCAACATCAAAGGCCAGATGTACATCTCCAGTATCAACTGGTTCCTGTATTTCTGCTGTGTATTCGTAGTCCTCTTCTTCCAGAAATCCATGAACATGGAAGCTGCATATGGCCTGACGATCAACATCACGATGCTGATGACCACAGTGTTGCTGAGCATCTATTTATATCAGAAAAAAGTGCCTGTGTTCTTCATCGGGTTGCTTCTGGCCGTTTACCTGGTCATTGAAGGGGCGTTCCTCGTGGCGAATCTGCATAAGTTTATCTACGGCGGGTGGTTTACCATCCTGCTGGGAAGCATCCTGTTTATTGTGATGTACGTATGGTTTAACGGGCGGAAGATCAAGAACAGTTTCATCGAATTCATCAGGATTGAGAACTACTTCGAGGTCATTAAGGCACTGAATAAGGACCAGTCCATCCCCAAGTATGCAACTCACCTGGTGTTTTTGACCAAGGCCAACAAGACATCGGATGTAGAGACAAAGATCATTTACTCACTGCTTAACAAACAACCCAAACGGGCCGATGTATACTGGCTGCTTCATGTCGATATCCTTGACGATCCCCATGTGCTGGAGTACAAGGTCACACCCCTGATCCCCGGTATCCTGATCAAGGTGGACTTCCGGATTGGCTTTAAGGTTCAGCCCCGGATCAACCTGTTCTTCCGTCAGGTCATTGAAGAGATGGGCCGGAACAACGAAATTGATTTGGTGAGCCATTATGATTCGCTACGGAAATTCAACGTGATCAGCGATTTCCGGTTCATCCTGATCGACCGGATCCAGAACTATGATTTTGACTTTCCACCCAGGGAACAATTCATTATGGACCTCTATGCGATTTTTAAGAAATTTGGTATCAGTGAAGTGCGTGCCATGGGACTCGACACCAGCAATGTGACCATTGAAACCGTCCCTCTTTATATCGATAAGGATATCCCGCTATTACTGACTGCGCATAATTCCCAGCGCAATCACTAAGTTTTCAGGTTTTTCCGTTTCAGCACCCTGCCGACGGCTGCCACAATATCAGGGGAGTCCAATCCGAATTTCTGCAGTAACTGTTCCGGAGTACCGCTTTCACCGAACCGGTCATTCACCCCAACCATTTCCATGGGAACAGGGCGGATTTGAACAATCAGCTGAGCGATGCTGTCACCCAGGCCCCCGTTCAGGAGATGTTCTTCAGCCGACACTGCGCAGCCGGTTTTCCGGATGGAGGTCAGGATCGCTTCCGAGTCCAGCGGCTTGATCGTATGAATATTGATGACTTCTGCACGGATTCCCTCTTTCTCCAGGGCAACTGATGCCTCCAGCGATTTCCAGACCAGGTGGCCCGTGGAGAAAATACTGACATCTGATCCTTCCTGCAGTATCTGTGCTTTGCCTATAATGAATTCCTCTCCGGCAGGAGTGAAGTTGGGCACCCTGGGCCTTCCGAACCGCAGGTATACGGGACCCGGATACCTGGCAACGGCAAAGGTAGCCGATTTGGTCTGGTTAAAATCGCACGGGCTCACCACGGTCATATTCGGGAGCATCTTCATCATGCCGATATCTTCCAGACTCTGGTGTGTAGCTCCGTCTTCGCCCAGGGTCAGTCCGGCATGAGATGCGCAGATCTTGACATTTTTCGCCGAATAGGCCACCGACTGCCGGATCTGGTCATAGACACGGGCGGTGGAAAAGTTGGCGAAGGTGCCCGTGAAAGGGATCATCCCTCCGATGGTCATGCCGGCCGCAAGCCCGATCATATTGGCTTCCGCGATACCGGTCTCAAAAAAACGTTCTGGGAATTCAGCGGCAAAAGCATCCATCTTCAGGGATCCCGTCAGATCGGCACATAAAGCTACGATACGGTGATCCCGCCGTCCCAGTTCGACCAGGGCTTCCCCGAATCCCGACCGGGTATCTTTCGAGCCCAGGTTTACAAATGCATGCATGCTATGGTGTGTTATTGTTTTCGGATAAGTTATAGTCAGAGCGTCACTTTCTGTGATTGTCCGGATTCCACATGGAAACCCAGTTGTTTCGAGTCGGCCGTCTTCCCGGAAGATCTGTACCGGTAAAGAGCGCGGTAGTTACCTGGCTGCAGCTGGAACTGTTCAGGAATAGTGTCCCCCCGCAGATTCCCCACCCAAAGAAAGTTTCCAGTTTGTTCCATATAAAGGCAGCCGTCCACCGGTTCCGATGAAACGATGGTAATGGTTCCCGCAGCAGGGACCCGTAACTGGATCCCCTGGTCGGGTTTGATCTCCACCCCGTTGAAATTCATCCGCGGTACGGTCAGCACCGTTATATCATATTTCCCGGCAAGATATTTCTCCTGCCGGTCGCCCGGTTGCACATGGATGGCCTCTCCCCTGCCTTCCTGACGGATGATGCACGAAACGGCCCGCTTATCTTCCACAATGAATGTGAGGTAACCCTGAGGGATCGGAATATCGACAGCCGTATGACGCCCCGGTTCGATCCACACCTTTTCTTTTCTGACGGGTGGGATCGTTTGAACAACCACATCATAGGTTATCAGGGGATCCACCTCCAGCGTGTCGGGAAGGCCCTTTGCATTGAGTGTATGGATGAAACTGTATTTGACGCTTCCGGTGACACGGTCACTCAGGGTGACATGGACATTGCTCTGAGTCGGCCGTCCAAGGTGATCAAGGAGGTTGATCTGAGTTGTGGCCGATTTCAAGGTGGTGGAAACTATCGTGCTGAGCGCACGCTGGTAGTCTTCCTCCCGGGTTGCATTGTAGTAATTGCCCATGCAGTCGAACTGCGCTTGCATGTTCTCTCCGATCCCGACGATGAACGGGCGGAGGAAGATCCCCTGTTTCTGCAATTTCACCGAAATCCCGCAGGGATCTCCTCCACAGGCTTCCAGTCCGTCGGTGATCAGGATGACCACGTTGCGGCAATTTTCGCAGGGAGTGAAATCGCCTGCGGTCTGTTCCAGGGAATAGGCGATTGGTGTGCTTTCCTTTGGACGAAGCGAACGGAGGACGGCTTTTATCCTGCCGACATTATTCGGACCGAAAGGAACCTCCAGCCTGGAATCAACACAGGGAGGGCCATCCACACGGTTCTGCCCGTAAACACGAAGAGCCAGTTCCAGGTCGGGCTTAACCGGTAAAGTATCCAAAATGGAGGAAAAGACCGAGGTAGCAATGGCAAATTTCGAATCACTCTGCCAGTAATCAGCCATACTCCCGGAAGCGTCAAATACAAACAGGATCCGGGTGACCGGCCTGGGATGCTGAACCGGTTGTCCCTGACCCCTGCCCCATGAAGCCAGTGCAATAAGCATAAGAAGGGCTACGAATCTTGCGGATGAAGCGGTCATACGGTTATTCAGAACGTGGTCAAATGATATATCATTGCACAGACAAACAAATTTAAAATCCCGTTCAACTTTCCTTTCCTGGCAATCCCGGCAGTCGTCAATCCTGGCAATCCTGGCAATCGTCAATCCTGGCAATCCCGGCAGTCGTCAATCCTGGCAATCCTGGCAATCGTCAATCCTGGCAATCCTGGCAATCATTAATAATCCCCGAGTGTCTCCTCCAGCTGTGCAAGTGCTTTTGCGGCCTGTTCGGCGGAAGGCGGGTTCCCGTGCCAGTAATGGTTATCGAGCATGAAATCCACCCCGAATCCCATGAGGGTATGCATAAGAATGATCACGGGTTTGCCATGGTGGAGCAGCCGTTTTGCACGGCGCAATCCATTGAGGATCGCATGCATGTCATTGCCATTCATTTCCAGAGCGGCCCATCCGAAGGCCCTGAGTTTGGCACGCAGGTCGCCGAGTGACATTACATCATCCACCGGGCCATCGATCTGTTTCCGGTTATAATCTACGACGGCGATCAGATTATCTATTCCACGGGCTGCCCCGAACAGGAATGCCTCCCAGTTCTGTCCCTCCTGGAGCTCACCGTCACCGAGAAGGCAATAGACAATCTTTGGATCGCTGTTCAGTTTCTTGGTGATCGCAGCTCCGAGGGCGACCGACAATCCCTGCCCCAGTGAGCCGGAAGCCATTCTCACTCCCGGTGTTCTTTCCTGAACCGATGGGTGCCCCTGCAGGCGGGTTCCCAGCTTCCGGAACGTGCCGAGCTCAGCGACTTGAAAATACCCGTACCGGGCAAGTACACTGTACCAGGCAGGCGAAATGTGTCCGTTGGAAAGAAAAAAGAGATCCTCCCCTGTGCCATCTATAGTGAATTTTTCCGGATCCGGCTTCATAACGGCGAAATAAAGGGCAACGAGAAAATCGGCAGATCCCAGGGAGCCTCCGGGATGCCCCGAGGCAGCTCCGGCCACCATCCGAATGATATCCCGTCTTACCTGGGCTGCAATCCGGTTTAATTCAGTTATCGATGTCATTGATAATGATCTGTTTACATGATTCAGGCCGTCCGTTCAAAATTACCCCATTTCCTTTTCCTGCCGGGGACCTGTTGATAAATATGGATAAGATTTAAAAATCCTATTTTTGCAGCCGTCTCGCGCTGCTTCCTTTCATGAGAAAAACCGGACCGTTTCTTTGGCAGTTCATTCTATTGATGCTACTCTTCCCGCTGCCCGGGTCCGGAAACGAAAAGGATTCCTGCCTGTCACGGAGGGAGTTCTGGGTTGATTCGGTATACCACTCCCTGACGCCTGCCCAGCGGATCGCCCAGCTGATGATCATCCGGGTTTATTCAAACAGGGGTTCGGCGTATGAAGACAGCATCACCCGGGTGATCCGCCTGTTCAATCCCGGCGGGGTCTGTTTCTTCCGGGGCAGTCCAACGCTTCAGGCACGGTTCACCAACCGCCTGCAATCTGCGGTGCAAACGCCGCTGATCACTGCCATTGATGCCGAATGCGGACTAGGAATGCGCCTCGACAGTGCTTTCCGTTTTCCTTATTCCATGACGCTTGGAGCGGTTGCCAATGACTCACTCATCTTTCAAATGGCCACTGTTATCGCACGCGATTGCCGGCGGATGGGAATCCACTTAAACCTGGCCCCCGTGGTCGATGTGAATAACAATCCCGGGAATCCCGTGATTAACATCAGGTCTTTTGGGGAGGATGCTGCACGGGTTGCCCTACTGGGGACGCTATATGTTCACGGCTTGCAGTCAGGGGGTATAATAGCAACCGGAAAGCACTTCCCTGGTCATGGAGACACTGATACCGATTCGCACTTTGACCTCCCGGTGATCCCGTATTCACGGGAGCGACTCGACTCGCTGGAGTTAGTCCCGTTCAAAGCGCTGATCCGGGAGAAGGCAGGGGCCATCATGACCGCCCATTTGTATGTACCTTGTCTGGATTCGACCTCCCGGATAGCAGCCACACTCTCGCGCGGGATCATCACCGGTCTCCTGAAAAATGAGCTCGGATTCCGGGGATTCGTGATCACCGATGCCCTCGACATGAAAGGCATCACCAGTACCTTTCCTCCAGGCAAAGCGGAAGTGCAGGCGCTCCTGGCAGGCAACGATATCCTGCTGCTTCCCGAAAACCTTCCCGTCTCCGTCACTTCTGTAGCCGCAGCGGTGGAAGACTCCATCATTTCAGCTTCCCGGCTGGAAAACAAATGCAGAAACCTTTTAGGGCTGAAGTTCGACCTTGGTCTGGAAGCAAGGCCATATATATCCACGGATAATCTGGTCGCAGACCTGAATCCGGAGGGGTCAAAGGTCCTGGCGGAAGAAATCTATAAATCAGGGATAACGGTAGTGAAAAACCACCGCGCATTGCTCCCTCTCGGCATGTTACAGAAGCGGAAAATCGCTACCCTCTCAATCGGTGATACGATGGAAACCCCATTTCAGACAGCCTTAAGCTGGTATGCTCCTTTCACCCATTTCCATATCCCCAAAACAGCGGACCCGGTCACCATGGAGCAACTCCGTACGCATCTCTCCGGGTTCGACATCCTTATACTTGGAGTACACCGGAGTAACCTATACCCTGCCAATAACTTCGGTATCCCGGAACAAACTCTGGAGTTCATCCGGATGCTCATCCGGAAGAACCGTACCATCCTGGTCATTTTTGGAAATCCCTACATCCTGAAAACCCTGGGAGACGTTTCCGGAGCAGAAGCCATTGTGGTCACCTACCAGGATTCGGAAACTTCGGAAAAGGTTGCCGCTGAAATCCTGTTTGGTGGTGTGGGCGCCAGTGGCAGGCTGCCTGTATCGGTTCCCGGCTTCCCTGCCGGAACCTGTGTTCCGACGGAAGTGAACCGGCTGGAATTCGTCAGGCCGGAAGAGATCGGGATCTCTTCCTTTGAGTTGCAGGCCATCGATAGCATGGCTGCAGAGGGCATCACCGCAGGGGCATTCCCCGGCTGTCAGATCCTGTTTGCCAGAAATGGGAAGGTCTTTTATTACAAAGCATTCGGAAATCCACGGTACGGAGATTCCGTTCCGGTTCGTACCACCGACTTATACGATATCGCTTCCCTGACAAAGGTGATGGCCACTACGCTGGCTGTCATGAAGCTCAGCGAACAGGGAAAGATCGAGCCGGACAGGCCCTTCTCTGACTGGCTCCCGGAACTCAGGGGAACCAACAAGGAACGGATCACCGTGCGGGAGGCGATGGCACATCAGTCAGGCTTCCAGCCATGGATCCCCTTTTACGAACTCACCCTGAAGGAAGGTACTCCCGATCCGGAGATCTTTGATACCATCCCTTCGGCATCGCACCCCTTGCGGGTGGCCGACCGGATGTATATTTCAGGGAGTTATACCGACAGTATTATCCGGTGGATTGTAAAATCGGATCTCAGGCTGCGGAAAGATTACAAATACAGTGATCTGGGATTCATCCTGCTGAAGCGGGTCGTGGAACGGATCACGCGTCAGGATTTCGAAACCTGGCTTACGGAACAGTTCTACCTCCCCATGGGACTGACTACCATGGGATTCCATCCCCTGGATAGGTTTCCCAGAGAGCGGATCATGCCAGCAGAATATGATTCAGTGTTCCGGCATATGCAGCTTTGGGGGGATGTTGACGATCAGGCGGCTGCCCTGTCGGGTGGGGTTTCCGGACATGCCGGCCTGTTCAGCGATGCCTTCGACCTTGCCGTAGTGCTCCAGATGCTTCTGAACACCGGTGAATATGGAGGAAAGCAGTACCTGTTACCCTCGACGATCCGGGAATTTACCTCCGTGCAGTATCCAGGAACCAGTAACCGGCGCGGACTGGGCTTCGACAAACCGGAAACTGAAGGAAGTCCGAACGGGCCCGCATGCCATTCTGCTTCTCCTCTCAGCTTCGGCCACTCAGGCTTCACCGGATCCTATGCATGGGCCGATCCGGAGAACGGTCTGGTCTATGTTTTCCTCTCGAACCGTGTTTACCCGGATCCCCGGAACGCCAGGATCTCCACAATGAATATCCGGACAAACATTCACCAGAAGATGTACGACATCCTGGATAAGGTACCGGTGAAATGATTACTTTTGCCGGAAATTTTCCAGACACTCCCGTATTCATGAATAAAAAACTGAAATCATTTCTTCTATGGTTGCTGGCGTTTTTGCTAACCGCTGTGGCGGCCATTTATCAACGCACTACCGGACCCACGTATGAAATCAGGGGGAAGGTCGTTATCGACGGACAAACATACAAGTACAAACTGATCCGCACGTACGACGGCAGGGATGATGCCCCGATTGAGCTGATCATTGCCGATACCGCCATCTCAGGGGAGATCAGATTAAAACGATACAAGAGCCTGGATTCATGGAGCACCACTCCGATGATTCGGGTCAGGGAGAAACTGACCGGATACATTCCGCACCAGGAAATGGCCGGGAAAGTGATGTACCATGTGACATTATCAAAAAACGGGAATTCCTACCTCCTGAACGAGGATCCGGCCGTTATCCGGTTCAAGGGATTTGTTCCGCGGGGAACCCTCTGGGTGCATATCATCACCATTTTCCTGGCCATGCTGTTGAGCTCAAGAACCGCCCTGGAAGTCCTGTTCAGGGGGAAATACACCTATCTGTACACCTGGCTTACTGTAGGGTTTCTGCTGGTCGGGGGCATGATCCTTGGCCCTGTGGTCCAAAAGTATGCGTTCAACGCTTATTGGACAGGATGGCCTTTCGGGCATGATCTCACCGATAACAAATCGCTGGTTGCCTTCATTTTCTGGCTGGTCGCCCTCGGGTACCAGATCAGGAACCGTAACCGGAAGAGCTGGGCCGTAGTCGCAGCCGTTGTGCTGCTGGTCGTTTACATGATTCCACACAGTTTACTGGGATCCGAGATCGATTACACCAAAGAAACTCCCGGTAAGGAAGTAACACAATAACAGGTTAGTCAGGAATTGGTTATGGAGATCACTCTCAGCATCATTGCCGTTACTGTGTTTGTTTCGGTCCTTGGATTCACCAATGAAAACCTGTTCAACCGGTTCCGGTTTGTCCCGTACGACGTGAAGCACAGCGGGCAGTGGTACCGTTTTTTCACTTACGGCTTCATGCATGCTGGATGGATCCACCTGCTGATCAACATGGTTGTGCTGTACTCCTTCGGGCAGATGGTTGAAAAGGCCTTTTCCTATTACTTCCAAACCCGGTACGTGCTGTATTTCCTGTTGCTATACCTGGGAGCTTTGCTGCTCTCGGTGATCCCTGCTCTGGGGAAGCACAAGAACGACGTTTTTTACAGTTCGGTCGGCGCATCGGGTGCGGTCTCCGCCATCATATTCTCCAGCATCCTCATTGCTCCCACGCAAAAGATCTTCCTGTTTTTCATTCCTGTAGGAATTCCGGCAGTGATCTTCGGATTTCTTTACATTATCTACGAATTCTGGATGAGCCGGAAAGCCAAGGATAACATTGGTCATGATGCCCACCTGTGGGGAGCTGTCTACGGCCTGCTTTACACGGTCGCTGTGAAACCGGTGATATTCCTTTATTTCCTGAAACAGTTGGGAGTTGATGTAACGATTTGACCGGAGCGGACAAGCAGACGGGCGGTCAGGCGGACTGGTGACCTGATGACCATATGATCAGGCGAGGGTAACTATATTTATTTCCCAATTTTAATCCTTGAATCTACCACGAGAATTGAGTCTTCATTTGCCAGTAACGGATTGAAATCCAGTTCCTGGATCTCCGGGGCGGCGGTGAGCAATGCCGAGAGTTTCTGCATGATCCCGGCAAACTGGAAGTCATTGATCCCCTGTTGACCCCTTACTCCCTGCAGGATTTTATACCCCTTCAGGCTCCTGATCATACGAACGGCTTCGTCCTGGTCAAGTGGGGCAAGCCCTGCAGCCGTATCTTTCAGTACTTCGATAAAAATCCCTCCCATCCCGCACAAGATCAGATGTCCGAATCCAGCCTCCCGTTTGGCCCCGATGAAAAGTTCGAGCCCCGACAGCATGGGCTGGATCAGGATCCCTGTAGTTTCCGGGATGCGGATCAACCGGGAAAATTCCCGGATAAGGATCTCTTCCTCCTGTATATTCAATACGACTCCCCCCACATCCGACTTATGGACCGGGCCAACGACCTTTATCACCAAAGGATATCCAAGCTCAATCCCCGCTTTTACAGCTGCCTCCGGTTCTTGAACCACTATCTCACGGGTATGCTGGATACCAGCGGCATCCAGCAGCGCCTGCACAGCGGAAGGATCGAGATACCCTTGTGGTGCATTTTCCACGACTTTCCGGATGGCCTTTTTGTCCACTGCCGGGAGGAACGGATTTGGAGATGCGGGCGGAGGGGTGTGTAAAACCGCAGAAAGGATCCTGCCGAAAACCACTTCATCCGGAAAAAACACTCTTCCCCGGGAGATAAAATCCGCGATCTCTTCCCGGGCAGTCACCACCGAAGGGAGGATAGGGAAGATGGGTTTCCTGCATGTTTTCATCTGACGGTCGATGACATCATACTCGTTGAACACTTTCGTGAGACCGGGTGTGCCGAAGATAACAGCCATTCCGTCGATGTGATCGAACCGGTTTTCCACGAAACCGATGATCTGGTCAAGATGCTGGGCGTTACCAGTGGCAAGAAAATCGATCGGATTGGCAACGGAAGATCCGGGATTGAGTAGTGAAAGCAACTCCCTGGCTGCCTCGCCATCGATTGGTGGCACTGCCAATCCTCCCTGGGAAAGCGTATCGGTGAGCATCACCGCAGGTCCGCCTGCATGGGAGATCACTGCCATGTTTTTCCCGCGGGGTGATGGGAACTGAAAAACAGATGCTGCGGCGACCAGATCCTCACGGCCGTGACAACGCACGATGCCGGCCTTCCGGAAAAGCGCCTCAACGGCCACATCCGGAGTGGCCAGAGCCCCGGTGTGGGAACTGGCTGCCCGGGTGCCTGCATCGGAAGTGCCTGCTTTAATGGCAGCAATGCGACATCCCTTACGGATAAGTGAAGATGCGTGTTTCAGAAGCATCTCCGGGCGGTTCATGGCTTCCAGGTACAGGAGCTTGATGCGGGAACTTGACTTGGGGTCAAATGTTTCATCCAGGTACTTCACGATATCTTCCACCCCGAGCTGAGCACTGTTTCCCACCGAAAAGACCCGGGAGAACCGAAGTCCGCATGGAATCCCTGCTTCCATGATAAAACAGGCAGTGGCGCCGGACCCCGAGATGAACTCACAACCTGCAGGATCGAGTACCGGGATTGGTTTGGTGAAGACTCCTGCATAATCGGGTGTCATGATCCCGATACAATTCGGGCCGATCAGGGTGGCTCCTGCCTGGTTTACGATCTCAACGAGCTTCTTTTCCAATATACGTCCTTCCGAATCCTCCTCACTGAATCCCGCGGAAAGGACGATGAAGGCCCTGGTATTTTTCTGGCTGGTAAGAATCCCGACAGCCTCCGGGACAAACCTGGCCGCAATGGCGATGATGGCAAGGTCGGCTTCGGGAAGCAGGGACAGGTCCTGGTAGCAAGGAATTCCCTGGACCATCGTTTCCTTCAGGTTCGTGACATAGATTTTTCCCCTGTATCCGTGTTCCAACAGGTTCCGGAGGACCGCCCCCCCGGGTTTCTGTGTGTCGTTCGAAGCCCCCACAACCACGATGCTCCGGGGCTTCAGCAGTTGATCATTGATCATAACGGGCAGGATTTGGTAGCTAAAATAGTAAAAAGAAACCGTACCTTTATCGCTTCAACACCCTCATGAAATCCATCATGATCCTCGACTTGCGCAGCGATACGGTCACACGTCCCACACGGGGAATGCTTGAAGCTATGTGTTCGGCAACCGTTGGTGACGATGTCTTCGGAGATGATCCAACAGTTATCGCCCTGGAAGAGAAGGCAGCCGGGATCTTCGGTAAAGAAGCGGGATTGTTTTGCCCGTCGGGAACAATGTCAAACCAGATTGCTGTAAAGTGCCATACCAGGCCCGGAGATGAGGTTATTTGTGATGCCGGTTCACATGTATACCGGTATGAAGGAGGTGGGTTGGCCTTTAATTCGGGAGTGTCGGTCAGGACCATCGCCGGCGATCGCGGTCGTATCTCGGCCGGGCAGGTGTTGGAACAGATCAATCCCGATGATGTCCATTTTCCGGTCTCCCGGCTTGTCGTGATAGAAAATACCTCTAACCGGGGAGGGGGAAGCTGTTACGAACCAGGAGAAATGGAGAAAATATCCGGGATAGCCAGGGAGAATGCCCTGCGATGCCATCTCGACGGAGCCCGTTTTTTCAACGCGATGATAGCGACCGGTATAGATCCCCGTCAAACCGGATCACTGTTCGATTCCATCTCCATCTGCCTCTCCAAAGGGCTGGGGGCCCCGGTGGGATCGGTATTAACTGGTGATAAATCCTTCATCCTGAACGCACGCCGGGTACGCAAAGTTCTTGGAGGAGGCATGCGGCAGTCAGGATACCTTGCCGCTGCCGGGATTTACGCCCTCGATCATCATATAGACCGTTTGGCAGCCGACCATCAGCGGGCAAAAGTAATCTGTGAACTTCTCAGACCACTCCCTTTTATCGCTGAGATCAATCCGGTTGAAACCAACATTGTGATTTTTACTCTGGCTGACCGGATAGAAACCGGGGATTTCTTGGCCCGGCTGAAGGGAAAGGGCGTGCTGGCCGTATCTATGGGCCCCCGGACAGTCCGGATGGTGACCCACCTGGATTTCACAGATGAGATGCTGACAATCCTTGCCCGGGTCCTGAAAGAGCTTTAACAGTCTTCCGCCGTACACGACGCATCCTCGCGCTCAAATTCCAGGGTCACATGATGGATGGATAATCCGGCAAGTTCGCTGCGGATTCGGTTTTTTATCGATTCAATTTCCGGAAATCCGGCATCCCCCGCTACTGTGATATGAGCTGTCAATGCATTTTCAGAGGTGCTCATTGCCCAGATATGGATATGGTGAACGTTCGTCACCTTATCAGGCTTCATCATGACATTCCTGATCCGTTTCAAGTCAATGCCTCTGGGAACCCCGTCGAGAACCAGCACCGTGCTATCGCGCAGCAATCCCCATCCCGAGATCAGAATCACCCCCACGATCACCAGGCTCATGACCGTATCGGCCCAATACCATTGGGTGAAGGTGATCAGCAATCCGGTGCACACAACCCCGAAAGAGACCAGGGCATCGGCAGCCATGTGCAGGAACGCGCCCCGGAGGTTCAGATCTTTTTTCCTTTCCTTGAAAAACAGCATTGCAGTCACTGAATTGATCACGATCCCCACGCCGGCTACCACTGCAACAGAATAGCCCTGAACCACCTCGGTGCTCCTAAACCGCCCTATGCTCTCCCAACCGATGGCCCCGATCACTATGAAGAGTACCACAGCATTGATCCATGCAATGAATACCGTGGATTTACCCAGGCCGTAGGTGAATAACTGGCTGGGCCGGACCTTAGTGAGGTTGAAGGCGACCAGCGCCAGGGCCAGGCTGGCTACATCGCTTAGGTTGTGTCCGGCATCGGAGATCAGGGCCAGTGAATTAACAAGAATCCCCACAATGAACTCCACCACAACGAACAGCAGGTTCAGGATGATCCCGAAGACGAGTGCTTTGCCCGGCGAAACGGATATACTATGGAACCAGGTGGTGGTCATGCAGGTACCGGTTCAGTTTTCCGGCATAGTAAGCGTTCGCCACCGGATTGGGGTGGCCGTCGTACGGATCGTTGGAGAAAATGCCGCTATGGTTGGAAAGGGAAATATCCACGCAAAGGATACCCTGATCGTGGCAGAAGTCCAGCATGGCGGAACTTTGGGGATCATTTGCGATAACGGCCACAAGAAACCTGATCTGGTGATCGGCACATATCCGGCTCATGCGCAGGATGATGGCTTCGGAAACACGGTGGCTGTCCGACCACCGGTTTGTGATGTTGTTGATGACCCGTTCTACGAAATGAACCAGAGCGGAACGGTCGCTGAAAGGAACGCGGTTATACAAAATATTAACCGGCCGGCAGATGACCAGGGTATCCTTACGGTCAAGTTTTCCATAAGGCTGGACAAGGGGGCCCAAAAAATTATACACGGTAGCGGCTTTGCGCCGGGTGGCGGTCATCGTGTTCCGCCCGTCGTGCAACGACGCGTATGCAACGATCACCAGCCGGGGATTAGGCAGGACCACCAGGTCCCGTTCCAGCTGATACAGAGATTGAATGGTGCCATAACCCGTCACACTGAAATTGATGATGTTCACCTCCTGATTCATCTTCTGCAGACGGTAGGGATATGTTTCCCAATCGTTCAACGACCATCCGTAGGTATTTGAACAGCCGTAGATCCAGATACTCTCCTTACCGGCGAAGAGAGGGTAATCCTGCAGCGGTTTGGTGATCCGGCATCCGGCTGAATCATTGGTGTTCACGCAGAAATAATCCGTCGTGAACCAGAGTTTGAAGGTCCCGGGCTTGTTCCCGTATCCCACCAGTGAATCCCTGATAAAGAAATGGCCCGGTGGTTCCACTCTGATCGTGGGCCCTTTCGCCAGCACGTCGGGCCGGAAGCCAAGAATGCGTAATCCGATCTCACATAAGAACAACAGGAAGACAAAGAAAACTGTCGACAGAACCAATTTCAGAACCAGTTTCCGTTTTTTCATGTGTTCCGGTTTAAACAAGCTATAGCCATTTGATAAACGGCACAAAAGGAGCGGTCCTGCGTGCATAGGCATCCCAGTCGGGATGCTGCCTGAGTCTTTTTTCAAGTAACGGGACACCGCTTCCGAAACGCAGCATAAGGGTGATGGTGACGGGGCTGATGACCGTGACCCATCCCAGTGGCAGTTCCAGTGTATAGAACCAGACACCCCACCAGACCAATGCTTCCCCGAAATAATTGGGATGGCGGGACCATCTCCATAACCCTGTTGTGATCAGCTTCCCCTGGCACAGCGGATTCTGTTTCCAGAAAGCCAGTTGCATATCGGCCACGGCTTCAATGAAGAAACCAATCCCGAAAACGATCAGTCCGACGGTATCGGTAGTGTTAAGGGCTTCCTCCGGGCGGGAATTGATAAACCAAACGGGAGACGAAACGATATACATGAACAATCCCTGAACCATGAAAACCTGGAAGAAACTCCGGATGCGGAAATGCCGCCGGGACTCCCGCAGCTGCCTGTAACGGAAATCCTCTTCCCTGCCCCGGTTCCGCTGGTAAATATGGATGGTCAGTCTGAGGCCCCAGAGCAGGATCAGGACGGCGATCACGATCTTTCTCAGGTCAATGTCAGGAGCCAGCCACAAAGAGAAGGCAGTGATCACGATAAAGCCGGCGCCCCAGAAAACATCAGCAATCGAGTTGTTTTCTGTCCTCCATCCGACATAGAAAGCCAGCGACATGTACAAAAAAACCAGAACGGCAATCTGCCATAACATTGCATCAGGGATTTGGTTCATTTGCACGGACCAGTCTCAGTTCAGCATGAAAGACACGCCAACCACTCCGGGTCCGGTGTGCGTTACCAGAACAGGAGAAATATGACCTATAAACAACGGTTTTTTACTGGTGATCTTTTCCATCTCCTCCGCATAGCTGGCAGCTACTTCCGGATTGCCGGCGTGGGTAATGGCATATTCCCACACTTCTCTTCCCTTCAGAAACTGGCCGATTCCGTGGATAAGTTTCTTTTGGGATCCCTTGTGGGACAGGGCTTTCCCGAACAACTCGGCTTTGCCCTCACGGTTCAGCGCAATGACTGGTTTAAGGTCGAGCGCCCGCGCGATGAACCCCCGTAAGGGGCTGACACGGCCCGACCGGATGATGTACCGCATGGTCGGCACACTTACGCGGAGGTGGCATTTATCGATCCATACCGGGATATGCCGGAGCACTTCTTCCAGGGAGCTGCCGGTCTCCAGAGCTCTGGCCGCCCGGAGCACGGTCAACCCCATTGCTGCAGACACATTTCTGGAATTGAATATCCGGAAAGCGCTCTGCACCTTTTCTCCCAGGGTGGCGGCCGATTTCACACCATTCTGGTAAGTGCCGCTCAGCTTTTCACTGATGAAGAAACCAATGACCAACCGGTATTGTGAGTGAAGGTATTCGTACTTGTTCTGAAAATCTTTAACCGACGGTTGCGAAGTAGTGGGTTGGACAGCAGATTGCCTCACCCTCTCGTAGAACTGCGGGGGATTCATGGTCAGCCGGTCGAGGTAAAAGCTCTCCCCAAACTGAACGATAAGAGGCAGTACATGAATCTGATGACGATCCAGTATCTCCTGGGGAAGATCACAGGTGGAATCGGTCAGAAGTGCAATATCCGATTTCGGATTATGCAGGATCTCATGCTGAAACACCATGTCATCCACCTTCTGGTAAGTGATGTTTCCAAACCGGGAAAGCAGTGACATAACCTCTGCAGGATGATCTGTATGAAGGTGAATCCGCATTTTTTTAGTGGATCCGGCTATCACCAGGGAATCCCCTCGTTCGGTTAACGCCTTCTGAACATCCGGTTTGGAGATGAATTCCGCCGAAAGCATGGCTTCGGTACAATACCGGAAGGTGATCTCTTCATGAAGGTCGGGCATTGGCCCGGTCTCTTCCTGTTCATCGGCTATTATCTCACTTCCGGCATCACCCTTCATGAAGAAGTCAAGAATGCCCTCAAGGAAAAAGACAAATCCCTTGGCGCCGGCATCCACAACATGGGTTCGCGCCAGAATCTCCAATTTCCGGGTGGTTTCCGACAGCGATTCCACGGCTTTGTGATACGCTTCGATGAGAAGTCTGATGAAGTCATCAAGAATGTCTTTGAGAAGGTACATGTACTCGGCCCACTCTTTAATAACGGTCAGGATCGTCCCTTCGACCGGATTTGCGATGGCTTCGTATGCATATTTCACCGCATTCTTCATGCTTTCAGCGAAAGCTTTCACATCCAGTTTGGCTTCGGCTTTCAGTTCTTCGCTGAAGCCATAGAGGAACTGTGCAAAGATGATCCCCGAATTTCCACGGGCACCGCTGAGTGCTGCATCGGCAATGGCGACAGCCGTCTGCTTCAGGTTGTCAACCGGGATATTGGCATCCACGATCGACCGCATGGTGGAAGCAAGGTTGGTTCCCGTATCGGCATCCGGCACCGGGAACACATTGATCCGGTTCAACAGCGTCTGATGCTCGAAGATCCGTTTTGCCCCCGCCATGAAACTGGCATACAACTGGTGGCCGGTAAGTTCTCTAAGCTGGTTCTGTGGAATACTCATTTCAACTTTTTACATCCGGTGAAATTCCCGGTCGTGATGAGCTGGTTCAGTTCATTTACTGGGTCGGTATACTGATAGCGGGTCCCGCATTGGTACATCTCTGTAAGCGGATCGGTATCCAAAAGCCGCTGAAATAATTCGGAAGAAGAGGGAGTCTCATCCAATTGCATGAAGGCTTCATAAGTCATGCTGAGGAAGGCCACTTCCGGTCCGATCCCCCTGTTATCAAGGAGAAATCCTTCTTTGAGCGGAACAGGATAAACGCTGTTACCCTGTTTCAGGATATCGCTCACGTCGGGATAGGAAACAATCCGGTTCCGGTCTTCCGAGAGACTCACAGCTACGTTCCGGGAGTAATCCGACCGGGTCTTGTATATGATGCAGGGAGGTGCTGCCATGGTGGATTGAGTTGACTGTCCGGTTGTCGCCGGGGAAGCTCCCTGGGAGGGGGCAGCGGCCCGGGAGCATCCCAAAACCACCATGCCGGCAAGTGCTGCGAAACATAACCAGACCGCCGGCCTGTGAATGTGTACCTGCTTCTCTCCCATTGGTTTGCAAGCGGGAAATTCCCGGGGAGGCAAAAATACAAAACTCCGGAAAATATCACACACTATTTGAGAGGCACCCGGATTATTTGTAACTTTGTGTGCTAAAATCAACTGTTATGCACAGATTGTATGTTTATACTATACTGGGTGTTGTCATGACTCTTTCAGCCCCGGCCCAGCAGACTGATCAGCAGAATCCCATCCCGGAGAATCCCAATGCCCCTGAGATCGCCTTCGAGAAATCGATACACGATTACGGAACCATCATCCAGGGAGGCGACGGGACCTGCGAGTTTAAGTTCACCAACACAGGGAAAGAACCCCTCATCCTTTCCAAACCGATCTCTTCCTGCGGATGCACTGTTCCCACCTGGCCTCAGGAACCAATCCTTCCGGGGAAAAGCGATGTGATCAAGGTAACCTATAACACCAACAATATCGGACCCATCAACAAATCGGTCACCATATATTCCAACGCAAAGACCAACCGGCTGACCTTGCAGATCAAAGGAAGAGTGGTTGCCAAACCGACCGAAACCATACCCGAAAAACAAAATGACCTTGGTGCTACACCGGTCAACAAATAACCTATGCCAGAAATCTCTTCGCGGGGGAAGCGGATGCCCCCATCCCCAATCAGGAAACTTGTACCCTACGCCGACGAAACAAAAAAGAAAGGAATCAAAGTTTACCACCTCAATATCGGTCAGCCGGATATTGAAACCCCGCCTAATGTAATTGACAGGATCAGGCATTTCGACGCCAGGGTGATCGAATACAGCCACTCGGCCGGGATTTTATCGTACCGGCAGAAACTGTCGGAGTACTACCGGCGGAACGGTATCACGGTCACGCCCGATGAGATGATCGTCACAACAGGAGGATCGGAAGCCATCCTTTTTGCTATGATGAGTTGCCTTGATCCGGGTGATGAAATCATTATCCCCGAACCTTTCTACGCCAATTACAACGGGTTCGCCATCGCAGCCGGTCTTACCATCAAACCGATTGATTCATTCATCGGGAACGGATTCGCCCTTCCTCCCATCTCCTCCTTTGAACAGGCTGTCACTTCCCGTACCAGGGCCATCATGATCTGCAACCCGAATAATCCGACCGGCTACCTGTATTCCCGGGAGGAACTGGAATCCCTGAAAGCCATTGTAAAAAAACACGACTTGTTTCTCTTCACCGATGAGGTGTACCGGGAATTCTGTTACGACGGCAGGAAGCATCATTCAGTCATGAACCTGACAGGTATCGAAGCGAATGTGGTTCTCATGGATTCGGTCTCCAAACGGTACAGCGCCTGCGGGATCCGTATCGGGGTTCTGATCTCCCGGAACAGGGAATTCATGTCCACCGCCCTGAAACTTGCCCAGGCACGGCTCAGCCCTCCTACACTCGGCCAGATAGCAGCGGAAGAGGCGGTGAACACACCGGAGTCTTATATGCAGGAAGTGCTCGCCGAATATCTCCAGCGTCGCAACCTGGTGGTTGAATCAATTAACCGTATCCCGGGCTGTTTCTGTCCGCAGCCGGGCGGAGCCTTTTATGCCATGGCCCGGCTTCCCATCGACGATTCCGATAAATTCTGCCAGTGGCTCCTGGAACGGTTCGAGTACGAAAAGCAGACGGTGATGTTTGCACCGGCCACAGGATTCTATTCCACACCCGGACGCGGAAAGGATGAGGTCAGGATCAGTTATGTCCTGAATGTGCATGACCTGGAGAAAGCCATGAAGTGCCTTGATGAAGGACTGAAACAATACCCCGGTCATTCATAGAGCAGATACTTGGCCCTGATCTGCCTGAACGTCTGCAACCCCTCCTGCCAGCTTTCCCGGATACGGGATTCTGTCCATCCTGCAACGATTTGTTCCCGCAGCGAATGAGTTCCGGCCAGCTTGTCGAAATAGGCATTGAAAAAATCGGGGAAACTGCCCAGGTCCCGGAAGGCCATCATCAGCCATGACAAATTAATCCGGCCGAACATTCCGGGATGCTTCCGGTAGAAATCCCGGAGATCCAGGCCGTAACAGCGAAGTCCTTTCCAGGGAGGATTGGTGCTCATTCCCGGAATACTTTCCGGGGTAAATGAGAAAGAAAACCCCTTCATCTCCGGGTGGCCAAACACTTCGAACGGAGTGCAGGTGCCCCTCCCCACGCTCACGTCAGTCCCTTCAAACAAACACAATGACGGGTAGAGGTAAATCGCATTCATCGTTGTCAGGTTGGGGGACGGGCAAACCGGCAGTTCTGTGAATGTGTAGTGGGTCCATCCTTCCAGGGGGATTACTGTCAGAATACAGGAGATCCCATCCGTCAGCCATCCTTCCCCGTTCACCATACGGGCATATTCTCCGATGGTCATCCCGTATACAACCGGCACGGTGTGAAGTCCGACAAACGAAGCATATTCCGGCTCCAGCACCGGCCCGTCGATAAAGAAACCGTTTGGATTTGGCCGGTCCAGCACAACCACCGGGATATTCTGCCCGGCACATGCCTCCATCACCATGGTTAGTGTAGATATATAGGTATAAAACCTAACTCCGACATCCTGGATATCAAAAATCATCAGGTCAATTCCGTCCAGATCCTGCAAAGATGGCTTGTGCCTGATCCCGTAAAGGGAAATGACCGGAATATTTGTCGCAGGGTCGTTTCTGTCGGCGACTGCTTCTCCGGCTTCCGTCTCTTCGCGGAAGCCATGCTCCGGGGAGAAGATTTTCACAATCCGGCATCCCGACCGTATCAGCGTGTCCACGGTATTGATCCCGCCGACGGTCGACGCCCGGTTGGCAACCACCCCGATCCGTTTTCCTTCCAGCAGTGGCAGGTATTTCTCCGTCCTCTCTGCACCCGCCCTGACCTGTGCTGCCGGAAACAATGGAATCGCCAAAAACAGTAACAGGTTCAGTGCGTACAATCCTTTCATCTCCCCGCAAATTTACTACATTTGCCCATCCATCAATCCTCCCCGTGAACACCGAGTTCTTCATTGCCCGTCGGCTCACATCCGGGACCGGAGCCAGTTTTTCACGACCAATTGTGACCATCGCGATCGTCAGCATTGCCCTGGGATTTTCCGTGATGTTCCTTTCGGTTTCCATCCTTAAGGGATTTCAGAATGAGATCCGCGAAAAGGTGATCGGATTCGGCGGGCATATCCAGGTGACCAGTTTCCAGGAGAACCAATCCCTGGAACCCAAACCAATCCGGGAAGACCTGAAGTATCTGCCAGCGCTTCGGGAAATCAGGGGAATCAGGCATATTCAGGTATTTGCCACCAAGGCTGGAATCATTAAAACGGAAGACCAGATCCAGGGAGTGGTGTTCAAGGGAGTGGGCAGTGATTTCGATTGGTCGTTCTTCGGAAGCAGACTCCGGGAAGGCGGGGCGTTCACGGTTAGCGATACCCGGCGTACCGACGACGTGATCATCTCCCGGCGCCTGTGCAACCTGCTGAAACTGAAATTAAATGATGATCTCCGGATGTATTTTGTAGCCGGGAATCATGTCCTTGGACGGAAATTCCGGATCGGGGGAATTTACGAAACCGGTTTGGAGGATTTTGACAACCTGTACGTGCTGGGCGACATCCGTCATATCCGCCGCCTGAACCAATGGGAAGACGGGGAAGTGGGAGGACTGGAGATCTTGCTTACCGATTTCCGTGATACAGAACAGATCGGCAAAGAGGTGTACCAGGCCATCGGATTTGATCTGGATGCCACCACGATCAGGCAACTCTACCCCCAGATTTTTGACTGGCTTTCGCTGCAGGATATCAACGTGGCCGTGATCCTTGCGCTGATGGTACTGGTTGCCGGGATTACGATGATATCCACGCTGCTGATTCTGATACTGGAAAGGACGAATACGATCGGGATCCTGAAGGCGCTGGGGATGCCCAATGCATCTGTTCGCAGGGTCTTCCTTTATCAGTCGGTGCTGATTATAGGCGGAGGTATCCTGATTGGGAATATTATCGGCTTCGGACTGGCTCTGCTGCAGAAAACATCCGGATTGCTGACTCTTCCGCAGGAATCTTATTATATGAGGGTGGTTCCGGTCTCACTGAACGGGTGGGACATTCTGCTGCTAAATATCGGTACACTCGGGATCTGTTACCTGATGCTGCTGATTCCTTCCCTCATTATTACCCGGATCTCGCCGATCAGGACGATCCGGTTTGACTGATCTTATACTTTGCTCAGCACCGTGCTGAGCTCAGCCAGGCGAAATGGTTTAGTGATGTAGCTGTTCATGCCGGCCTCGTAACATTTGTCCTCGTCTTCCTTGTGCACATTCGCAGTGATGGCACAGATATGTACCGGTTCGCTCCCTCTTTCCTCTTCCATTCTCCGGATGATCCTGGTGGCCTCCAGGCCGTCCATTTCCGGCATGAAGATATCCATAAGGATAAGGTCGTATTTGTTCTGCCTGAAAAGTTCAACGGCTTGTATCCCCGTTTCCGCCAGATGGGTTTGGTGCCCCAGTTTATTCAGGGTGACCAGGGCTACTTTCTGATTGATCAGGTTATCCTCAGCAAGCAGAACTTGCAGCAGTTTTTTCTCGGAAACGGCCGGCTCCTGCGTGTGCAGTTCTCCGGAAACTGTGAAGGGAACATCCTTCCCCTGCAACAGAAGCTGTAACAGCTCGATCATCTGGCGGGGCAGGAAGGGTTCCCTGAGAAGGGCATGAAAGCCGGCGTTCCGGGCACGGTCTTCGTGGCTCTCGTCGCCGGATGGTGCAACCAGGATCCGAAACGACTGCAGCCATGCTGATTCCTGCGGAAACTCTTCCCATGTGCCGGTTCCCGTGCCAAACGCCGAGAAGTCCATGAATATCAGGTCAAATGGATTCCTGATCCCGATATGCTGTTTCGCTGATTCCAGGCCATCAGAGATGCTTTCCTTCTCATCCACCTCGCAATCCCAGAGGAGGAAATACGTATTCAGTATCGACCGTCGCACAGGATCGGGATCGATAAGAAGGATCCGCTTCCCCCTGATCACTCCGGGATCGGGACAGGTTTCCTGCTCAGTCAGCCGGTCCAGTTCCACCAGTACCAGGAAAGTTGATCCCTTGCCTTCTTCACTTTCCACGCTGACCGAACCGTTCATAAGTTTAACGAGGTGGTCGGCAATGACCAGCCCTAATCCGCTGCCCCCGTATTTTCCGATCTTCGTGCTGATCCGCATGAAAGACTGGAACAATTTCCCCGCTTCATGGACCGGAATCCCGATACCGGTATCGCTGATCCGGAACCGGATCCGGATGCTGTGTTCATTCCATTCCACGAATTCGGTTGAAAGGATTATCCTTCCTTCATCGGTAAATTTTACTGCGTTACTGAGGAAAATCTTCAGCACCTG
>Ga0233425_10002349_pt1:25000-37618 | contig 37618 bp, 30 predicted proteins | sample Watercolumn_Towu_2_FD_181712 | JGI IMG/M metagenome (GOLD analysis project Ga0233425, IMG submission 181712) | Freshwater microbial communities from Lake Towuti, South Sulawesi, Indonesia - Watercolumn_Towuti2014_140_MG | ecosystem: Environmental > Aquatic > Freshwater > Lake... | reverse complement strand
CTTGTGAGCTTCGAAGATCAGGACGGATATTCGATCGGTCGCATACTTTACGATCTCCTTTTTATGGATGTGCCCGGATGGGCTGCGGTCACCATGGACGATACAAAATTCAAGCAGCTCATAGCAGGCTATATCAATAGTATCAAAAGGGGACAGGGATCCGCAAATAACGGTGTTTCGGGAAGGATTGAAGAGAAAGTTGTGCAGAATGAGATACTTCAATATCTCGCTGCCAGGGACGATCTTTTCAGCAGGTTTTACGAGTATGACAACGATTACCTGCATATAATCGCTCGGTTATTGATGGTGCATAAAGACCCAAAGACAGGAAAGGCCGATAAATACAACCCCAATTCGGCGCTAGAAGATATGAGGAGCGTCGATATCGGCAACTCTTCGGCTCTGATACAGGCCATGCGGGACGGCCTGATGCAACCGCCAAAAAGCGACGCAAGCGGCAAGGCCACCGGCCTGTTACTTTCCGAACTCATCGCGCTTCACAGCGAAGGAGAAATGTTCACCGATGAGGATATCCGCTTTGTGGGCCGCGGGATCCTGCGATTCCTGAAGGGCGTCCACGATAATAACAGAAGCTGCAGCCTAACGGCCAAAAACATATTGCTGGTCTTCAACGAAAAGGGCCAGAAAGACATCAGGATTGCGGGTATAAACGGCCTGAACGAGCCGTTGACCGGCAACTTGTTAAAAAAAGACATGGAGACGGCGGGGAATATACTCCGGACTCTCATAAACCTGGCGCCCGAAAAAGACCGGGAAAAATATAGCGGTAATACAAAAAATGTCGTGGAGGGGTTGCAGTCCGGATCGTTCGTCGATGCGCAGGCGGCACTCAATTTGCTCCGTCCGCGCCCTGTATTATCCGCCCCCGGCTCGCTGTTCGGCATGGAAGGCGCGCTCACGAAAGCTCCCTGGATAGAGGAAGGGCTTAGAACGGCATTTGCCATGATAGGCGGTATACCATTTGCGATATTCAATACCATATTCGTGCTCCTGCACTGGAACCGGTACCGCTTCGAGTTCATCCAGCAGTATGAGGATACCCACAACGGAAGGTCTCCGCCTGAGTGGCGCGTATTTATTCATACCACCCTTACAGCAGGGTTGACGACTCTCACGTCCCTTGCCACGCTGCAGCTTCTTGCCATCTCACCGATCCTGTATTTCGCGATAAATGCAATGGTTCATCTGGGATTAAACTATTTGGCGGTTAATGGTAGTATCACGCCGGCGAACCTCACCGGGATTGTCGACCCCCGTATTATAGATATGCTAAAAGCTAAGTTCGGAGATAATTTCAAAGCGCTTGACCCATTCGCGAAATTTAATTTGGGTATACCAGCGATTCAACTCATGAAAACGGATTTTGGTTTCATTAAGCCGAACCCGGATTTTATAAAGATCAATGGTATAGGGAATATACGCAATGACGATGCGATGCTCGACAGGCTGGTCGCGGATTTTGTGCGGCTTCTGGGGCTTAAGGACGCTCCGAAGGATTTCAGCGATGGGCTGAGAGCCCTTCTCCGGGACAGGTATTTCGAATCGATAAAAGACCTTAAGGAATTTGATGGTGTCATACTGGAAGAATACGCCGCCGAAGTAAAAACGCTCATACAAAATACCAGGATAAAACATGAAATTGTTACGACGCCAGAAGAGAGGGAGCGCATAGAAGGCCGCATAAAACCGATATTGGTAAGGATGGCCCGTTGGGGCATTAACCTGGGCCTTGTAGACATAAACAGCGTGAAGGGTTCGCCGAAGATCGACCATGCGCCGGTCATAGCCATATCCACTAAGGCGCTGGCCGGTTTCGGGGACGTCACCAAGACGAGACAGATCGTGCCGGGTATCGTGCAGGAGCTCCGTAAAAAAGGAATAACCGAATTCAAGATAAAGGTTCTTGTATTGAAGGATGACGAGGAGAAGTTCAGGAAGGTCAACATTGCCGGGGAGTTTACGGGAGACGAGTATAAAGGGAAAGTCGAATTCGTATTTACCGGGAAAAATATACTGCCTATAGGGGATCCTGATATAAGGAATATCGACGTCATGCTGGTCCTGGTCAGGCCGGTCAGCGAAGTCATAGAGATGCCGAGTACGGAGATAGACAGGGCGGATATACCGGAGGTATCTTTTACCCTGGGCGAATACGACAGCCAGGTGTCTCCGAATCCACGGCTCCGCTCCTCTGCTCAGTTCGAGATAGGGACCGGTTTCGGGGAAAGAAGCATAGGATTTTTCGTAAACCCGGATATCGAAGCCCTCCGTGAAAGGGTAGATTCGCTTAGTCCGGAAGCCAGGGTAGATGAGCGAAGGTCATTAATGATGAATATTCTGGCCGATGTCATGGTGGACGATTACCGGAAATATACGATAAGCGAGTATGCCAGGGTACATGGCCGGGAGCCGCAAAAAGAGGAGATGGAAGATGAGGTCGAGAAGGTGAAAAAGGGGTGGATGGGCGATCGGGAGCTTATCGGCAAGGCAGCCGAGCTGGCTAACGCATCTCTTCCATGGGGAGTCCTGTATATGCACCGTTACGGCGCCCGTTATCTCGAAGCCCTCGACCGCTATCGTTCCGCAAACGGTCTTAAAGACAAGCCGGTCGTAGTATTCACTACTCTCGGCGATACGAACAAAGAGCATAAAGAGGATCCCAATGCGGACGAGTTCAGGGATATGCACGAGGCCGCATTGAAGAACCGTACGGATGCTAGGTTCTACGACCTCTCAAGAAACCAGGAGGAGCTGGGCCGGATGGATCTTAAGAGCCCGGGAATAATCGTAATAAACCTCGGGGTGAGGCCCACCTTAAGCGGCGTGCGTTTAAGGGCGCTGTCTGACCTTCCCGCTGGCATGACAGGGGACGAGAGCCTTCTGGAGACGCTTACCCTGCGCAAGCCCGTATTGTACGAAGTGATGAGCTGGAAACAGAGGCTGTTCGTAAACTTCCTGAAGAGGATAGGAAGTCTGGGTGAGGATACGAAGGGGGTGTGGCAACCCTTACTCGCTTTCATGATATACCATTTATCAGACGAATACATAAAAGCGCTTTATAGCCTTCCGGAGGGCAGGGAACCTACCAGGGAAGAGGTCGCATTCGCAGCGGATGTGAAGGCTTTTATCGAAGAGGTCAAGCTTAAAGAGGACGATGGGATCAGGATGTCCGGAATATTTGACATATCAGATAAGCTTAAAGAAGTGATGCAAAGGATAGGAGAATATGTCTCATCACACGGGCTTTATTATGACCTTGTGCCGATGCTTCTCGAATATGTCCAGATCACGAAATTCTTCAGTGCGATGATGGATAGATATCCTCTGGACGAGGAGGCCGCGAGAGAGATGTCGCCAGTTACCATATTCGACATACAGAAAAAGATCATGGATATAAGCCCAAAAGAGGCTGTTGCATTCATGGCCGCTTCCAATGATTATATTATGACCTCGGCGGCTTCCGATCTTAAGGGGGCCATCGCGAATTTCGCCGCTGCGACGAAACTGAAAGCTAAATATGAAGAAATTACCAAATCATCAATAATTCAGCCAGGTATAGACCTGAATCCATTTTTGCCGGAGCTTAAAATCCTTATAGAGAATCCCGGGGCTGATATGAGCGAGTACTTCAAATTCTATTCGGATGCCGGGAAAGGTAAACCGCAAATAGAGGGCTCCATGACTATCGATCCCAAAATACTGGAGAAGTGGTTTGCCGATAAGGCGATATATGATTTCAAGCCCGAGCATATTATGATAAAAAAATCGCCTTTCATACTCCAAGTGCTTAAGAACATCATGAGCAATATAGCAGTTTTTATCGCATCGCTAGGGGCTATCAACCTGATCGATGTATGGGGCGCAGGGATCGCAAATATAGGAGCGCTCGCGGTCGCTGGGGTCGGGAAGATAACCGGATTCTTCTCGAAATTACACGGCAAGGTTCAAGGGGCTCCCGAATCGGCAGAAGAGGAGATCGTTGCAGTGTATATAAATGGAGTTGTCGGCCATTTCGAGCAAAATGCGCCTGAAAACGATCTTATCCGGCAGGTCATAAGGGAGCTTGCCGCTGTAGGGGAGAAGTGGAATGGGGCCGGAAAGAAGATCGAACTTACCCGGCGCCAGATGGATGTGCTTACTAGCGCGGCTAAAAACGATCCTGACGCGGCCAGGATCATTGCTAATGCCGTAGTTTTCTCTACCATCTCTTCGGCAGAGTTAGGGCCGGGCGCGCCTGCCCGCCGAAGCCTTGAGCCGCCTCACGTTGGTGGCGCAGGCGGGCCGACGCTCATCACGAATTGGGTCAGGGACCTCTTCCCCGGCCTCAAGAACCACAGGATAATCCTCGGCATAATAGCCGGCATCCTCGAGGTGGGTCTTACGCCGTTTGTAGCAACATTCCTCGCCAAGATGCACGGACCCGGGAAAGTCCCGCTATCCCGCAAGGTAGGCCTTGGCCTGATATTGGGCTCTTCTGCGGCAGCGTTTCTTTTAAGCGCTCCATTGCTTGGGGCCCTAACAGCGCACATGCCGTTTATCTTGGCGGCAGCCTCACCATTCCTTGCGGCGATATTAGCCAATATGGCGGTTCACGGTATCTATAACACGCTTGCCGTCTGGACCGGCTGGGCGCCGCTGACGGTGGCGGAAAAAGAAGGTGATATCGGCAAAAAGATCGCCGTCGCGCCACGTAAGCCTGTTAATATGTCCGGATCTGCCGCGGGCAACACATACCTGCCGATTACTATGGGTATTATGGCCGTGGGGGCATTCGCGATGGTAGCGTTGGCGGCAGGGCTAATCCCGGCTCTTTACTTATCCCTGGCAATGACCACAACCGCACTTGTCGTAATGGGAGTATATAAACTCATAAAACGGGACGTGAAGTCTAAGGTTCTGGGGTCGCTCTTCTTGCTATTGGCGATGCTGGATTTCCTGGTACCGCTTGGTCCGGCATTTGGAAATATGCCAGGAAGGGCGCATCCGCAGGCCCCGGTCATTCCCGTAGAGCCCAGGTCATCACCCGTTGCAAGCGTAATAAGTGCGCCGGTATCAGCAGCGGCTTCGTCGGAACAATTATCGCTAGAAATGGCGCAGGCCTACAAGAACTGGAATATTCGCAATGATAAAGAATGGGACGCCGCCGTTGAGGAGCTCGTAGCTATAGCCCTCGGCGAAAACGGCGTCAATATAGAGAAGGACGCTTATCGAGCTAAGAGGAGAGATGCTCCGCTTGATACCGCCGTATCCCATAACTACCGTGATATATGGGGTACTATACGAGCGAGATATTACTTATCCGTGCTATCACCTTCCGCAAGGAGGCTGTTTGTTAAGGGTCGCCCCATCGATGGATCTATTACCATTTCCGATATAACGCAAAGCGATGGACAATATAGTTGTACCCTGAGGTCGGATAAAGTCCGTGGAAAATTCCGGGGAGGAGTCCTGATCTCGAAAGGTACAAGCCTTTACTATCCAGGTAACCGGCCCACAGGGGGTATGTTTAAGCAGATAGAGAGGACAATAAGAAAAGACGCAAAGCGATTTCTTATGGAAGATTTTTCTGAAGATATACTTAAAGGCCCGACTTACTACCATGCAACAAACATAAAGCCTTGGTGGGCAAATAAAATGAGGAAGGTAATGGCTGTTGAAGACCACGCGCACAAATATTACGTACTGGATGGGACTCCATGGTTCATAAGTCTAACAAGAAAGATAGCCAGTCACGATGGTAGAGGCGCGCCAGGCGCATGGTTTGTGACAAAGGACGGATTGTACGAAAGGCGGCTCGCGTGGCTGGAGACGCCCGTAGTGATGGGGCTTGTCGCCGGCGCATATTTTATCATGAACCTTCTTGGCGTGCCGGTCGAGATGTACGACAGGCTGTTTATAGGCGCCGGCGCGGGAGTGCTTTTCTGGGGCGGCCATTTATTGGGCTTGGCACAGAATAAAGAAGAGGCCTTAAAGCGTCTGCGAAGCCCGCCTGTTATAGTTCTTACCGTTGGTACCATTGCCGCATCGTTTATCCTCGGGTCGTTTAGCCCCCCTATAGGCATCACCGCCGTCATACAACTTATGGTGGTGCATTATCTGAATAACAAATACAACGTTCCAGCCTCAGCCGTTGCGCCGGCTGGAGCGGCGCTTTCCGGGCCATCCCCGATGGAACGTTTCAATAAAGCTCTCGCCGCTTCTTCGCAGGATCCGATGCATGAACGGCGCAAGAGCTGGTTTGCGGACAAGCTCAAGGATGAGGGAGGATTGGCGGTATCTGATGAGAATGGCGTTATCGCGCTTGCGGAAATACTGGCGCACAATGCCAATGGCCGAAGATTGCTTTTGGATTTAGATAACGCTGAAGTGGCGGATAAGAATACCTGTGCGAAGCTCAAGCGTTGGACCAAATCAAGGTTCTGTGTGTATGAGGATGCCGGTTCCGGTGAATCGGTGGCCATTATGCCGTTTAGTGATTTTTACGGCGCCGATAACATGTCGCGATTTTCAGATGATATGAAGGCCATCGCATGCCGGGTTTACGGGCAATGGCTTAAGGCTAATAATTTTAGTGAAGGCGGAACTATGTCAGAGGCTATGGGTCGCTTTAAGGTGGAGGTGAGCGATAGATATAACATAAAACTTATCATTGAGGACGGCATAGAAAAATATGGTATTAGACTCATCGCCAATGACAAAATTGGTCCGCAGATGGTGGACGCAGTACGAGATATAATAAATCTGTTGCCCGTGGGCATGATGAGTTCCGAATCTGTGCGAAACGGCCTCGCCGGCGGCATAAAACTTAATGATCCTATAAGACACAAAAATTCTGCGCGGATAGCTCAATATGTCAGTGAGGAACAGTATCTCGGCGTTCAGCCCACAGGATTTACTATGAGCGAGTTTGGCGAGGCTTTTCTCCACGAATTCGGACATGCCATATCGGCCGATTATGTCAAAGAGTTTAACGCGATCGTAAAGGAGTCAGGAGCGGATATATACGATATACCCGCCCTCGGAGATACAGGCCCCGCTCGCCAGAAGTACCTGCGCTATGGTAGCAAAAATAATGAACTCTTCGCGGAGAGCTTCATGCACTATGTGTTACATGGTAAGGACATGTCAGAGGGGTTCCCGGGCTCGGCCAAGAATACTGAAGCATGGCGCAGGATATACGAGTTCTATCGGTATGAAGTATTCGGCAGGATCGAGTACAGGGTGATTGACGGAGTGTTGACGGCTGGATCGTACAGCACGGCTTCAATTCCGGAGGCCGCTGCGCCTGTTGCGCCAAAGCCTGTGCCGACGCCTGCGGTAACACTCCGGATCGGTGAGTTATCCGCGCAGCAGACCGGCAGCGGGGCGCGCGGATTTGAAGAGGCGCTCGCCGAATGCCATGAGGACCCGTTCTGTAAGAATAAACAAAGGCGCTTTGCGGAGCTTCTGGAGGAAGAAGCGCGCGGCGCCGCATTGTTCGGCGGCCGGGCCGGCGTTGAGGAATTGGCCGGCATACTCGCAACCGCGGCTAACGGGAGGCTTGACATATGGGACATAGACACGATGGCCGGCGTGGAAAGATTCGTAATAGAGGGAATGAAGAAGGCGTACGGCTCCCGCTTCGCCGTATCGGAAGACGCCGGCTCCGGTGAAACCATGCAACGATACTCCCTGGGCTCTTATGGTTTGTTTACGAAGAGCGGCAGGGAGAAGTTTGTCGACAACGATGAGAAACAGGAAGCCATATGCCGCGCTTACACAAGATGGCGCAATGAGAACAGATTGGCGGGCCCGGAAAACCCGGCAGAGGCGAGGAGCCGTTTTGACAAAGATATCACCGGACAGTACGGCATACCGCTGGTCCCGGGAGAGAACATTCCCGCGGCCAAGATCGAAGCCGCGAGGAAGCTCCTCCTGCTCATTCCCGGGACCATGATGAGCCGGAAGTCGACGCGGCAGCGCCTCTCGGTCGGAATAGACCTCGCGGCTGAACGCGTGGGAGGCAGCAGAATAGCCCAATACGATCCCGAAAAACACACGCTGGGCGTCCAGCCGGCCGGTTTTACCGCCAGAGAACTCATCGAGGCGTTTATGCATGAATTAGGCCATGTATTCCTCGATGACCACATAAACGAATTCGAAGCCCTCTGCGACAAGCTAAGCGGGGAGCGGGAGATAGACATTTACTCCATCCCGTTTCTCGGCCAGTCGGGGCCCGTCAGACGGTCTTATCTGGGGTCGATTGAGGATGACCGCGAAGAACTGTTCGCGGAAACCTTCGCCCATTATATTTTACAAGGGGAATTCATGTCGTCGGGATTCGAGGGCGCGACCTCGACGCCGGAGGCCTGGCGCGCGATATATTCGTTCTATCGCGACACGGTGTTCGGGGGAATCGAGTACAGGCTGGTGAACGGCCGTATAGCGACGGCACAGTATAAGCGGGCCGCTGACGCCGTGCCCGATAACGTATACGATAACGGCTTTTTGAAAGATAAGATAGTCGTGAGAGGAAATGAGGACGGGTCGGTCGGCCAGCAGACCCTGCGGGTCATGAGAGTTTCCGATACCGTCGAAATGGGCAAGCGGGCGAAGCGGGATGGGAATGCCGTGGAGCTTGAAAAGGCCAAAAGAGAACTGGAACTGGCCGTCAAGGCCCTTAGAGCTTTCGACAGCGCTGGACCCGCCAGCCAGGCCGGCGTCGTCGTGGTCCACAACAGCAGCATACTTAGCACAGCGAACCGCCTGAGCGACGTATTGAGCTATCTTAATGATCCCAATATGCGGGAGAGCGTCTACGACTTCGGGATCCCATACCCCGACACATATATCGCGTTTAGCGCACGCGGTAATAGGGGCGGCGCTGCATTCGATGAGGCGGAGGGTATTGTCGATGTTGTCAGGGACAGAGGCAAGGGTGTGGCGAGGTTTATTATGTGGGAGATAAATCCCGCAAACAGGGATAGAAGCAGGGAGGTGGGTTTTGGCGGTAAGGTGTTCGCACCCGCTATCTCGTCAAGAGGCGCGATCGGCCGCAGATATGAAGGCGTCGGCCACCAGCTTATGCTTTACGCGGTAAATAGGGAGCTGAAGGATACCGGCTCAGTTCAATTCGAATTGCCGGGCGCCAGGAGCGAGGTAATGAAAGCGCTTGGTCTCGGGGATATGCCGGGCGATGGTGTTATTGATCCGAAAGAGATAGATTCATATGTTTTTGACCGTCAAAAACTGGAGCCGCATATTCGGGCCAAATCGCAATGGCTCGTCGATAAGTTGCGCGCGGATGCCCGATCAGGCGACACCGGCGCCACCGATATACTGGCAGCCATGGGCGAGGCATTTGCTGCTAAGAGCCCCGACGGCGGTTTCACCGCCGCGCCGGCCGCATGGTCGCTTGTCTCCGGTGCCGCCACGGTCTGCAAGGGCATTGCCGTAAACGACGCGAGCATTGCGGATGTTAATAGAAAAGTGAAAGAGAACTCATGGAAGCTGAGCGTCGGGAAGAAGACCGTATATGTCGACAAGGAGCTTTCGTCGAAGCTTGAATCGGCTATGGGCACGCCTACATCGATGATCCTGGGCGATCTCGCGCTATTTCTCACGGAGCTGTTCCGGACAACTCCTCCGGCTGCGGACGAAGTAGTGATAGCGCTTGTCGAGTCGTCAAGACATCTTTTCGAAGATTATCTTACGAACGGGTTTATAGGCGTGAATAGTCAGCTATTTACGGAGGGCTTATCCGGATCGGCCGTCAAGGATTTGCTGTATCGCGAGTTAAAATATGAGCTGATGAGGGAAGCCCTCGCAGGCGAGAGGTGGGTCCTTATACGTAATACCGGCAGAACGGCGAGTGAAGTAGAGGCCATGAAGAAAGAATATATCATCCGCCTGGTGGAGGAGGCCGGACTCAGGGGCGTCGCTGAAAACAGGATGCGGGAAACATGCCTAAGCGGTCCGCCGTTAAATCCCGATGATTTGGCGATACTGGACAGATTGCTTGTTTCGAATCCGCTTCGTAGACTGAAACCGGCCGCAGAGGGCGTGGAGTCGGTGCTGGGGATGCTCAAACGATACGACTATGTGACCGTCACGATAAAGCCTGAAAGCGGCTTCCCGGTCAGAAGTTTCTTTGCGGATGCCCCCAATAGATTAAAAGGCGTTTTCATAGAGACTAAGGATAGCAAGTGCTATGTATGGGTCAAGGAGCAGACGTCGGAGATAGTTAAGCCTGTCGTAGTGCCGGTAAATATGATAAGCTCCATATCAGTCGAGCGGGATGCGGAATTAAACCGAAGACCGCAATATTCAGGCCAAGATCTGCATGCTCACGGCACAGATGCCTATTCACTGCTGCGCGCCGTCAGTAATTTGAACTCACAGTTAAGGCCATCAGGGGAGTTGCCGGACGTTTCTTTATCCGGCGAGCGGGTGAAAAGGGGCATGTCGGAAGCGGGTTGGAACTTTGTCAGCGCATTCGACCTGCAGTCCTCGTCTAGCGACCTGAGCAAAGCATGGGGAAGATATGCCGCGGGTGCCGCGGGTCCGGGAAGGGTTACCGTCGGGAATGAAGAGCTATCGTCGATCCCGGTATGCGTTATCGGAGAAGGAGTGGCCGAAGGAGACGGTGGCAATACGAGCCTGAAGAATGTATCCGTATTCAAGAGGCTGAACATCCGCGCCGTGGGCGTTGAAGCGAAGTATATCGGGAGAGTGCGGGAATTGCTGCGCGAGGCCGGGGCGAAGGATATAGCGGTTGTTGAGAAATCGGAGCTTGAAGCGCTAGTGAAAGAGCATGCGACAGTGCGCGCTAAACCGGATACCAGACATGCGAGCACAGGCATGACCATGCTCATAGAAAGCGCGTACCAGGTCCCGCCGGTGTCACCCGCCGCGCCGCCTGCGTCCGACCCAATGGAGGCGCGCAGCGCCAATATCTACAGGATCTCTGAGATCCTTGAATCCAGGAATGACGGCGTGAGGATTGCAGTTTCGGACGAAAGACCCGATTTCGGTATGATGGTCTTCCCGGATGGGTCGTGGCGCGACATAAGCCTGGTGAAGGCGCAAGGGGCGTCCGGAAGTTTGAAAGGAAGGCCATTGAAAGGTCTGACGAAAGAAGAGCTGGAAACGGTACTGAAGGGTGAGATACGCGCCGCAGAGGCGGCGAGGAAGGGCGAGATCGAAAATCTTGTCAACAGTATATTTGCTGACAAGAAACTGGTGGGCGATGCCGCCGCGGCGCCGAAGGATGGGGCCGAAAGAAAGGCCGGAGAAGCGGTCAGGGAAGCGGTCAGGGAAGCGGCAATGCGGATCCTGAAGGCGAAGTGGGCCATAGAGCGTATGAATATGAGTGGCTATATTGAGCGCTATCAGGCTAATGTTAGGGGGGGTAAAAATTCTGTCGACATATCCGAGAAGATCATCCTTACCGGCCTGAGATTACCGCCCGGTTTTAAGGCAGCAGCCATGGCCGATCCCGGGCGTTTGCTGCGCCTCGCCGGAATAGCGAAAGAGAACTGGCCATATGCGCGCTTCATCGTTCCGGTTGTTACTAAAATATCCGTCATAAGCGGAAGCGTCGAGGTGAGGGATAGGGATACGGGCGAAACGCTCTCCATCCTGAGCGCCGCGAACGGAGAAGTTGCCTACGAGCGGCGTATCCAGATGGAGCGGGCTAAGGGCGAAGCGGGAAAGACGGAGATAAAAGTTGTCGAGGGTGACACGGTAACGGTTTATTATCCCGACACAGGGCGCGAGGTGACCGTAAAGCCCGGACAGGCCTTTGTTGTAAGTGGCCCGGAAACCGGAAGAGGGACGGAGACACGGTATCCGTTGCCACCGAGCAGAGCATCGGATGCGGGTAAAGCGGCGGGCGAGATGAAGGGCGCGCTGGATATCAAGTATCCCGGACACATTTCCGCGGTGAACCCGATACCGGCCGGGCAGAGCCAGGAGGAAAGGCTGGAGATAATATTCGCCAGGAACGGACCCGTCGCATTGCCGATATCCCTAAAATTGCCGATGGACGCGGTGAGGCAGTCCGTGGGAAGGCATATAAACCAGTTCCTGAGCATAAAGGCCGAAGTGGTGGCTTATATCATGACGCACAGCCAAGAAAATCACGACCTTAATAGTGGCGGTGAGCTCGATTTGGCTTCGAGCGCGATAGCGCAGGCCCTGCAGAGTATAAGGATGCAAAACGGAGGACTGAAGAACGGCAGGATTAAGGAGCTGGTGAATAACGGCAATGCTAAGGAGCTTTTAAAGGGCGAGATGAAAAAATTCCGAGTATCCGAAGCCCGCATGAAAATGATTCTGGAGGGGGAACTTTCCGCGGTGTTGCTGATAGGCGATAACCATACATATAGGCAGCGGCTCGCGATGACCGGCGCGGAGCTTCCGTCGTTTGCAGCGGAAGAAGTGGCCGTTGCGGCAGAGCGCCGAATGCCGCAGAATTACGCCATTGCGGGTGAGGCCGCCGTCATTATTATGGCGGAAGCAAATAGGGACGCTAAGACATTTATGACCGCGCCCGCGAGAGAAGAAGAGATAGATCCCGATAAGGGCATCGACAGGAGGGTGGAGGGCTTCCTAGAA
>Ga0233425_10002349_pt1:0-20000 | contig 37618 bp, 30 predicted proteins | sample Watercolumn_Towu_2_FD_181712 | JGI IMG/M metagenome (GOLD analysis project Ga0233425, IMG submission 181712) | Freshwater microbial communities from Lake Towuti, South Sulawesi, Indonesia - Watercolumn_Towuti2014_140_MG | ecosystem: Environmental > Aquatic > Freshwater > Lake | place... | reverse complement strand
GCTAAATACTCACTCGTGACCGATAGTGCACAAGTACCATGAGGGAAAGTTGAAAAGAACCCCTTTAAGGGGAGTGAAATAGTACCTGAAACCGTAAGCTTACAAGCGGTGGGAGCACTATGACGCGTCTTCGGACGCGTAATGTGTGACCGCGTGCCTTTTGGTTAATGATCCGGCGAGTTGCTGGGCGTTGCAAGGTTAAGGCCTTCTGGGCCGCAACCGTAGCGAAAGCGAGTTCGAATAGAGCGACTTAGTAACGTCAAGCAGACCCGAATGCCAGGTGATCTACCCATGGCCAGGATGAAAGTTGAGTAAAATCAGCTGGAGGTCCGAACGTGTTAACGTTGAAAAGTTATACGATGAGCTGTGGGTCGGAGTGAAAGGCTAATCAAACTTGGTTATTGCTGGTTCTCCCCGAAATAGCTTTAGGGCTAGGCTTGTGTCATAGTTGGTGGAGGTAAAGTACTCGATGGGCTAAGAGCCTTACCGGGTTTCTGAACCCAACGAAACTCTGAATGCTACCAACCGTATCACAGGACTCAGAAAGCGCGGGCTAAGCTGCGTTCTCAAAAGGGAAACAGCCCAGACCGACAGCTAAGGTTCCTAAATGCACGCTAAGTGGTAAAGGATGTGAGATTTCTTAGACAACCAGGATGTTGGCTTAGAGGCAGCCATCATTTAAAGAGTGCGTAACAGCTCACTGGTCGAGTGGTCTTGCGCCGAAAATAATCGGAGCTCAAGCGTGCTACCGAAGCTTCGGATTCGCGATCGTCTTCGGACGATCCGGGTGGTAGGGGAGCGTTCTATTGTACTGCGAAGGCAGACTGAGAAGACTGCTGGAGGAATTAGAAGTGATTATGCCGGAATAAGTAGCGCAAAAATCCGCGAGAAACGGATTCGCCGTAAGCCTAAGGTTTCCTGGGGAAGGTTAATCCACCCAGGGTTAGTCGATCCTAAGCCGAGGCCGAAAGGCGTAGGTGATGGAAAATCTGTTTAATATTCAGATACCGCTCATTGCGCGTTATCAATCGCGGAGTGACGCAGGAGGTAAGACAATCGACCGGTTGGATGTGGTCGTCTAAGGTTGTAGGTCCTAACAGACTGAGAGCCGAATGGGACCCCAATCTACGGAGCGGGGGAACTTGTCTGCGCCACACTGCCGAGAAAAACCTCTACGATGAGTTCAGTGAGCGATCGTACCGCAAACCGACACAGGTAGGCGAGTAGAATATACTCAGGCGCTCGAACTAAGGGTCGTTAAGGAACTAGGCAAAATAGCCCCGTAACTTAGGAAGAAGGGGTACTCCACTAGGGTCAAGTATATCCATACGTAGCCCGAAGGAGTGACACTAAAGTGGGTTCTGTGACTGTTTAGCAAAAACACATGGCTCTGCTAACTCGTAAGAGGATGTATAGGGCCTGATACCTGCCCGGTGCTGGAAGGTTAAAAGGAGGAGTTAGCTCCCGCAAGGGGGCGAAGCCCTGACTTGAAGCCCCAGTAAACGGCGGCCGTAACTATAACGGTCCTAAGGTAGCGAAATTCCTTGTCGGGTAAGTTCCGACCTGCACGAATGGTATAACACTGGAACCGCTGTCTCAACGACTTAGTCGGCGAAATTGTAGCATCGGTGAAGATGCCGGTTACCTGCATCAAGACGAAAAGACCCCGGAACCTTTACTGTATCCTGGTACTGGATTTTGATCCTGTATGTGTAGCATAGGTGGGACGCTTTGAAGCCGCGGCGCTAGCCGTGGTGGAGCGGAAATGTGAAATACCACCCTTACTGTATTAGGATTCTAACCCGCAGCCGTGAAACCGGCTGGGGGACAATGCCAGGTGGGCAGTTTGACTGGGGCGGTTACCTCCTAAATTGTAACGGAGGCGTACAAAGGTTCTCTCAGTGCGGTCGGCAATCGCACGGCGAGTGTAATGGCAGAAGAGAGCTTAACTGTGAGGCTTACAAGCCGAGCAGATACGAAAGTAGGTCATAGTGATCCGGTGGTGGCATGTGGAAGCGCCATCGCTCAACGGATAAAAGGTACTCCGGGGATAACAGGCTGATCGCGTCCAAGAGTTCACATCGACGACGCGGTTTGGCACCTCGATGTCGGCTCATCACATCCTGGGGGTGGAGAAGCTCCCAAGGGTCCGGCTGTTCGCCGGTTAAAGTGGTACGTGAGCTGGGTTCAGAACGTCGTAAGACAGTTCGGTCTCTATCTGATGCAGGCGTAGGAAACTTGAAGGGAGCTATCTCTAGTACGAGAGGACCGAGATAGACGAACCGACGGTGTTCCAGTTATCACGCCAGTGGTAATGGCTGGGTAGCCGCGTTCGGAAAGGATAAGCGCTGAATGCATCTAAGCGCGAAGCCAGCCCTAAGAATAGGTTTCCCTGAAGACGCCACGGAGACTACGTGGTCGATAGGCGCCAAGTGTACGAGCCGCGAGGCTTTTAGCTTAGGCGTACTAATCCGTCGTCTGGCTTGACCTTCTTTTTATCCTCTAAGAGAGTGGTTACGTTAGATACGGTTCACAATACCTCAATAACTTGTTGTCGAGAGATTCAATGCTTCAAGTGAGGAATGCGAAGCAATTCGAATTCCCGGTGCTTGTAGCGGAGGGGTCACACCCGTTCCCATCCCGAATACGGAAGTTAAGCCCTCCAGCGTCGATGGTACTTACTGGGCAACTAGTTGGGAGAGTAGACCAGTGCCGGGTTATATTTACCCCGCACTTTCTATGGTGCGTTCAGGCGCGCAAAAGAAAGTGCGGGGTTTTTTATACGCTATCATACATAAAGAGGAGAGTCATGGAAAAGTGCAATAATTGCGGTAAGAAGCAGGATAATGTTGACGCGGATTGCGGAATGTGCACATTCTGCGGCACAGATCAGGCCGAGAAGAACTAACGATATCAATTTACCCCGCAGCCAGAAGGCCATACCCGTGAGGGTGTGGATGAATGGCCTTCGGGCGGGATTCCGCTCCATGGCGGAGATCGGGATCCCGCGTTAAAAGATGCCATGGCCGTAAGGCCATGGAGCTTCACGAGGCCCGGCATCCTTATTGACGCCGGGCCTCGTTTTATCCTCCTTCGCAGAAAACCCCGGGCTTTAGCCCGGAGAGCTTCGTTTATAAAATATGTTGACATCACGTCAAGTTTATGTCAAAATATTCGCGTTGAACACGAGATTAGAAGTCTTTAGACCGCAAGGCAGGATGACTAAGCTTGCGGTCGTTTTGTTAACCATGACATGAGACTTACGCAATACTCGATATCTAACAAATTCTGTCGGAAGGAGGTACTTAACAATGGCAACAGGAACAGTAAAATGGTTCAATGACGCAAAAGGCTATGGTTTCATTACGCCTGAAAGCGGCGCCGATGTGTTCGTGCATCACAGCTCGATACAGGGTGAGGGCTTCAAGACGTTAGCCGAAGGCCAGAAGGTCCAGTTCGAGATCACGAAGGGCCCGAAGGGTGACCAGGCGTCGAATGTAGTGAAAATGTAGGTTTGGGCGTTTCTCTTGAAACGCCCAACCATCCCGAGCCTCTGGCGAGGGATAGGTTTCATGGCGTTTCTCTTGAAAAGCCCAACCATCCTTTTTCTCCGGAAAAGGATAAGCTAAAAAATGGCTGTCATGTACTATCATGGCAGCCATTTTTTTATTCTTCGAAATACTTGATATTATGATATAATATTGCCATAACAGGTGGCCCGTTTTACCGGAGATATGACATGCCCCGAGTAGCCATAGTCTTTATTATTTTGCTGTTATGCGGTACCGCGATATATGCTGCGGATGATAAAGCCGGCAGCAATAAGCCTGCAGCTGAACCGAAAGCCCAGAGCCTTGACATGGTATCAGACACCGTTGCAGGTGTTTTCAATAAAGCAAATGCGCTATTGGCCGGCGATCTCGAGATAACGATGTCTAAAGATAAAGACAGGGAGGCGGCCGCGAAAGATTTCACTATAAATGCTATGGGGCAGAAGGTGCCGACGCGCACCGCCATAAAAAGCGGCAGCGCGCTACATAACGACGATCCGTTATAACAATAAAGAAAGGAAGCGGTTCTATGGCCAGGTGGATCATCATTACGCTCTTGTCTTCTTGCTTAGTATCATGTTCCGGCTTTGCCTTATACGCAGTTGACGACAAGCCCAAAGATGACAGTTTTGTGGTCAGCACCGTAAACGCCATTTTCGATAAGGTAAATCAGTACAGTTCGGGCGAGAAGGGGATATTGATCGAAGATTATGATAAGCCGGATGAAGGTAAGAAGGATTACGCTACGGATGTGCTCGGCAGGAAGATAGCCGAGCCTACCATAAGAACTGTGCCGGCAAAGGCGGCCGAACCGTCTAAACCACAAGGAGAGTGAGATGCCGAAGAAATATACGAGAAAGATGAGGCGCCGGGACCTACGTCGCAAGAAGAGACGGGTCAGGAGATAGTGCCGTCTGTGAAATAGTTTCAGGCGTGTGGCGGAGAAGCCGTCACGCGCTTTTTTTAATGCGCAGAGAAAGGGCGGCAATATTATGGCTGTGAAGAGGTTCACGTCCGTTATCCTGTTTTTCGCAGCTATATGTATAGCCGCCGCGATCGTCTTTATTTTCAGGGACGAATTTAAGCGGGTATTGAAGAGCCTTGCGCGAAGCGGCGGCGCAGTTGCGCGTCAGCCCGAGTTAGTGCGGCAAGCGAAGAAAATACAGCCCGCGGCCGCGCCGGCAATTAAAATTCTACCGGCCGGATGGCTCGAAGATTTCGGAAAATCAAAAACGGCGGGCTTGCCGGATCTTCCGCCCGGATGGGTAGTGGAGAGCAAGCCCGGTACGGCATTGGCAAGCTTCTCTGTCCGGAATGACCCAGAGACCGGAGGTTTCTTTTTGCATATGGAGGCGTACAAGGCCAGTGCAAGCGTTATAACTAAACTTGACGGCGTAGACATAAAGAAAACCCCTTACTTGAGATGGCGGTGGCGCGCAAAGGTTTTACCGGAGGGTGCCGATGGCAGGGTAAGGTCAAGGGACGACCAGGCTATAGGGATATATGTCGGCTCCGGCAGCACGCTAAACAACAAGAGCGTGTCGTACCGGTGGGATACCCAGACTCCTATAGCCGCCGAAGGAAACGCTTCGTACGGCTTCGGCGTAATAAAGGTCAAATGGCATACTTTGCGGAACAAGGCCGATGCCGTCGCCGGGGAATGGATAGAGGAAGAGAGGAATGTGGCCGAGGATTTCAAGCGCGCATGGGGCTATTATCCGGACGACGTCTATTTGAGCGTATCCTGCAACAGTCAGTATACGGGATCTCAGGCCGTAGCCGATCTTGACTGGATAGGATTTGACGCGCAGTCCTCGGGCAATTCAAATATTTTAGCGGAAAATAAATGATAAAAAATTTCCCAAAGAACGTGGTCTCACCCGCGACTCTTGTCGAGACCGAGCATTTTACGGTCAGGCTCGCCGAGAACCATGAAGACGTGGAGGGCGCCCAAAGGCTCAGATACGAGGTATTCAATATTGAGCAGGGAAGGGGTCTCAGGGGTTCGGTAAGGTACGGTATAGATTTTGACGAATTTGACGAGTATTGCCTGCACCTTATGGCGATCGAGAAGGCTTCGGGGAAGCTGGTCGGTACGTACCGCGCTCATCTCGGATGCGTAGCCAACTCCGCGAAAGGGTTCTATTCGTCAAGAGAGTATGAAATACACGGATTATACAAGATCGCGGATAAGTGCATTGAGCTCGGCAGGACCTGCGTGGCTCCCGACTACAGATCAGGCGCAGTCGTCGCGCTGTTGTGGGCCGGCATAACGGAGCTTATTGTAAGGGCCAGGCTGACATATATGCTGGGGTGCGTAAGCCTGGACGACACTGATCCGGCTCTGGGGTGGGCCCTGTATGAGTATATAGGCAAAAAGCATCCGAAGTGCGGAGAGTTTAACGTGGTCCCGCGTCCGGGATTCAAGCTCGAGCGTCCGCACGAACGCGAAATAAAAAAGATCCTGGATGACGAGAGCGGCCTCAGAAAAAAGATACCGCCCATATTTAAGGGATACCTGCGCCTTGGCGGGTATATTTGCGGAGAGCCTGCGCTGGACAGGGAGTTTGGGACTATAGATTTTTTTATCGTCGTAGATGTAAATAAAGTCCCTGCCCGGTACAAGAATCATTTTAACTACAAAGAATCGAAGGATTGAGATGGCGGCGCTGCGCCGGATGTATCGCATAGCAGGGCTTGTCGCCTGGTCCGTATTAATGGCCCTGGCTTCGCTGCCATGGCAATTGGCCCGCGGATGGGGAAGCAACAGGAAGATCAGCGCCTTCACGATGGCCTGGAACAAGGGAGCCGCGAAGATAGTGAATCTGAACGTATCTTTATCCGGGCCCGTGCCATCCGGACGGGGAGGGCTGGTAATATCGAACCACTTGGGATATATCGATATAATAACCCACGGCTCGATAGTCCCTTCGCGCTATTCCGCAAAAGCGGATATCGCGAAATGGCCTCTGCTCGGATGGTATCTGGGGTTGAGTCGTCCTATATGGACGGACCGGGAATCGAGGCAGGCGTCCCGGAAGGCGCTCCGGGATTTCGCGAAGACGATGCGGCACGGGATGTACCTCATCGTATATCCGGAGGGTACCAGCACGGACGGCAAAAAGGGTATCCTCGAGTTCAAGTCGACGCCTTTCGAGGCGGCGATAGTCGGAAATGTACCGATATACCCGGTGCTTACAAGGTACCGGGAAGTGCCGGGCCGCGGCACGGTATGCTGGTACGGTGATATGACGCTTGTGCCCCACTTATGGGAGGTTCTCGGATTCGATCGTATCGACGCTGAGCTCCGCTTCCTTGAGCCTATATATCCCGAGGGCAGGCCCAGGAAGGATCTGGCCGCTTATGTTCACGATATAATGGCCGGCGAATATTCGGCCTGGGCAAAGAACAATTAATACGGAGGGAGAGGGGAGGATGGCTATGAAAAATATCGCCTTTTTGCTCATCGCATCTCTGTTCATGTTCTATTTTTCCATTGCGGCCTGTTCAGGCGAAGATCAGCTTAACAGCATGGACGGGTTGACGACTTTTGACGGCAATGTCATCGCCGTGGATGCCGGCAATTCGACCTTGACCGTAAAAGGCGGCACGACAGCCGTATTTAAAATATCCACCGGGACAAGGATAGTCAAAGATATCTATCCTATAAAGCTTTCCGATATAGGCATCGGTGATTATGTGAGCGTCGGATACAACCCTGGTGATGACGGATCGGCAGACGCGGTTACCGTTAACGTAAGATACGGAGAGGCCAATATATACTAAAAGATAAGGGGGTTTTATGGTTTTGAAGACCATCGGTATCGGTATCGCAATGGCATTTTTTATTTCCGGCAACGTATCCGCGCTCGACTTTTCCGCCGACATGGTAAGCACGGTCAGGGGCGGGGGAAGCTTTGCGGGCAAGACGTTCGTTTCGGGCGATAAATCCAGGATGGAGGCCGCCGGCGCTATAACAATAACGAGAATCGACAAGGGCGTCACCTGGATGATAGTTCCGGAGCAGAATATGTTCATAGAGCAGCCTATAGATGTAAGTAAGGTCGCGGGCACTACCGACAAGATCCCGGGAGAGCTGGAGCGCTCTCTTCTGGGCAGGGAAGCGGTTGGTAAAATAAGCGCGGATAAGTATCGCGTTGCGTACACGGAAAATGGCCGTAAAGTTGCCGTATTGCAATGGATAGACCCGGCATCCGGCATACCCGTGAAGACCGCTTCTGAAGACGGCGGCTGGTCGGTGGAATATAAAAATCTTGTCGTGGGCGCCCAGCCGGATTCGCTTTTCGAAGTCCCGCAGCAATATTCAAAAATGGCCATGCCGAATATGGCTGATATTATGGCCGCGGCGAAACGCCCGGCCAGCCATCCCGGCCGGCAGGAGGAGGAATAGCGCCTTGCGGATAATCGGATTTGTCTTGGTCGCGCTTTTGTGTTTTTCGTTTACGCCGTCGGATGGGTGGTGCGAGGGAAATATCGACGCCCTGAAGGAATATGAATACTGGGCCGACGGCAAGATAAGGGGCTGTAAGGTCTACGACTCAAACGGCCGCATCAGGACGAGGTCTTTTTGCAGGCCGGACGGAAGCGTGGAGAAGGTCGAGAAATACGACATTACGGGCAATAAGATACAGGAAGGGCATTTCAATCCCAAGGGCAACCTGTCCTCCGGCATAGACGGCTGGTCGGTCATGAAGTGGGAATACGACAGCGAGGGGCGTATGCGCTCGCAGATGTCGTTTGACGAACTCGGCCGGCCCATAGAGCGCAAACTGTACAGCGAGGGGGGCAAGATGGTGATGAGGCAGGTCAGGGATTCCGATAAGCTCGACCCTTACGAAGAGGCCCAGATGGCGATGTTCCTGGGAGGCGCTAACATTAGAATGAAAAACCCCGATGAATAGAGGAGCGGTTATGGCAAATCAGACCGAACTTGTAGGGGCTGTAGCGGCGGTATTCACGACGATATCCTTCCTGCCGCAGGTCGTCAAGGTGTACCGCACAAGGCATACCAGCGATCTTTCCATGCCCATGTACATAATATTCTCCATGGGAGTATTCATGTGGATGTGCTACGGTTTCCTGACGGGCAGTCTTCCCATACTGCTCGCGAACGCGATAGTGCTTGTATTCTGCACATACATACTCGCAATGAAGATAGTATATAAATAATCCAACGGAGGAGCCGCAATATGAGCAAGGTATTGTCTGCGATCGTTCTGATCGCCGGACTGACGTTTGCATGCCCGGTTTGCGGAGCGTTTGAGGAAGATGGTCAGGGCCGCTTGAAGTTCTCGTTCGATTCGCTGCCTTTTCTGGGCGGATCCGACAAGGAGGGCGCTGCCGGACAGGAGCGCGCCGTGTCGGATCAGGAAGAGGACGAGTATACGTACGACGCGATGGGGCGCAAGGTCCCGGTCAGGACGCTGAGATCGGGGGACGCTTCGCCGGTACGTTAAGGAGGATCTTTATGGGAGAGAATATTCACAGGTGTAAGACGGATGGGCAGTGTCACGAAGAGAACCATCTTTGCAGGATAATACTGCGCAAGGATTTGGGCAGGATACGCGAACTGGTAAAAGAGAGCCGGTTCTATTGCAAAAACTGCGGCCGCGCCGCGCGCGACGCGGGCAATCTCTGTAATCCGTCGAAGATATAGTCAAATGATGATATCCGGAAATGTAAAAAGAGCTATCGTACGGCTGGCCTATATCCTTACGGTCGCGATAGCCATTTTTGCGGTATGCGAAATATTCGCACGGATGATCTATAGGGAATCCTACCTTTCCGGGCTTTTCAGGGATGACAGGATATTCCACCATCTGCCCCCGCCTTACTACAAAGGCGGCATGCAAAGCCCGGATGATTTTGATCTGAGCTTTACGACCAATAATAGAGGCATGCGGGGCCCGGGTGATTATACATACAAAAAAGGCGAAGGCGTATTCAGGATAGCCGTGCTCGGAGATTCTTTCACTTTCGGCGTAGGCGTCGCCGCCGACCAGACGGCGTCGTCCGTGCTGGAGAAGATGCTGAACCGTGACGGGTCCGGCGCGGCTCGGAAATACCAGGTGTACAATTTCGGCGTAAACAGCTTTTCCCCGGTCCTCGAGTATATATATCTGAAGCGCGAAGCGATAAAATATTCGCCGGACCTCGTCATCCTTATGCTGGACCTTTGCGACTTGCAGGACGACTACCTTTATGAGCCGCATATCGTTAAAGACGCCTCCGGCGATGTCCTGGGATGCGACCCTTTCAAGCGAAGCGGCGCCTGGGATCCCAAAGCGTTCGCAATGAGATATTCACGCCTTTATTTCATCCTGGATCAAAAACTGTTCCAGTCGTTCAGGAAGATGAGGACGATAGGGTTCGGGCGCTATATTTACAACAAGCTGCACAAAGTCCGGAACAAGACCGAGATACTTACAAACAAAGATATCGACAATATAGAGTTTGACAGATTTCTCTTCGTGCGGGACGGGAAGGATAAGGATATAGTGGCCCGCCATTGGTCGCGAACCGCCGGATACTTGAGGATGATAAAAGAATACCTCGACGCGCGCGGAGTGCCTTTTATACTGGTCGCTTATCCGTACGGCCATCAGGTCAGCCAAAGGCAGTGGAGCAAGGGGCGGGTTTACTGGGCGTTTGATCCGAACCGCGTTTATGACGGCGGCGAAGCCTTCGCGACGATAGAAGACTTCGCCAGAAGCAGCGGCATAGCGGTAGTAAACGTTTATGACGCGTTTAAAACAAAAAAAGATCAGCCTTTATACTTTACAAGCGACGGCCACTGCACCGCTTTAGGGCAGACGTTGATAGCCGAAAAGATCTACGACTCTCCGGCGTTCAGGCGCGCAACGGGCAGATGATGAAAAAGTTTATATTTTCAGTAATGTCGTTTATTCTGGCCATTCTGGCAGCGGCGGTATTTGCCGAGGCGGCGCTCAGGGTCTACGGGCTGTTCGACAAGAACAGGGGCCTTAAGAATTCTATGGGGGTCCCCAACACGAAATATCATCACTCATTTAAGCCCGGCAGTTCCTGCCGTCTTGTCTCGTCGAAAAAAGGCGAGTACGATGTGGGTGTGAAAATAAACAATTACGGTTTCCGCGGCAAGGACATGGCCATAGACAAGAAGCCCGGCGTTGTGCGCATAATGGTGATCGGGGACTCCTTCACTTTCGGCGTCGGCGCCGAGGAGGACCAGACCATACCGTATCTGATCGAAAGGTATCTTAAAGAGCGCGGCGCGAACGTAGAGGTGATAAACGCCGGATTCGGCGGGTACTCCCCGCTTCTGCATTATCTCAGGACCAGGGACGAGTACCTGGAATTCAGGCCGGACATCGTCCTGTATCTTTTTGACTACTCTGATCTCGCCGACGACTGGCGCGCGGAAAGGAGCCTCGTTTACGATAAGGCCGGCAATATCGTCCGGTGCGACCTGACCTATGTAGACGGCAGGAAAGACTGGTGGGCCGAGATGATGGTGCATTCGAAGCTATGCGCTTATATACATAAAAAATTCGTAAGGTCCATAGATAAGATACGGATACTGGGACTGGGCGGATATATAAAAGCAAAGCTTCAGGGCAAGCGGGCCAAGGCTCTTATAATTGCCAAGGAGATACAGGAGAAGGCCGCCAATCCCATAAAGTACGACCCGTACCTGATGATAAGGGGTCCCGACAGGCTGCCGTATATCAAGGCGCATTTCGAACGTAATGAAAAATATCTGAATCTTATAAACGACGCGTTCAGGGCGCAGGGCGCGCCGATGATATTTGTTGTATACCCGTACGGCATCCATGTCGGCCCCGAGCAGTGGGGCGCGGGCAGGGTTTACTGGGGTTTTGAAAGGGGAAAGGTTTACGACGATTACTATGTGTTCGACCTTCTTCGGGACTACGCCGGCAGGAATAAGATACCGTATATAAATCTTCTGCCCGATTTCCTTAGGGATAAGGACGAGAATCTATTCTTCGACGTTGACGGACATTTTACGCCGAAGGCAAACAGCGTAGCGGCGAGGGCCATTGTGGATAATCCGGATTTTGAAAGGCTGCTTGCCGGCGTCTCCCGAATATAGGCCTGCCGCAGGGCCCGACACTACCTTGTTGACTTTTGTCATGTTTAATCTATAATATTGGGATACAATACTGATATAAAACGTACATTGGGAGGAGCTAGATGGCTACTTTCGAGGCTAAAGATATCAGGAACATAATGCTCTTGGGGCATTCAGGATGCGGCAAGACGTCCGTAGCCGAGGCTCTTCTCTTCGACGGCGGCGCGATACCGAAGATGGGGTCGGTTACCGAAGGTAACACCGTTTCGGACTATAATGAGGACGAAAAAGAGCGAAAGTGCTCGATAAGTTCCTCCCTCATGACTTTTCTTTCCGGCGGCAAAAAGATAAATGTGATAGACACTCCGGGGTATACGGATTTTATAGGCGAGATGGTGGGCGGGCTGCGCGCCGCCGACGCCGGCATAGTAGTGGTCAATGCTACGGGCGGCGTCGAGATAGGAACCGAAAAGGCGCAGAGGATGTGCGGGGAGAAGGGCGTTCCCTCCATGTTCTTCGTCAACAAGATGGATAAGGAACACGCCGATTTCGATAAGTGCGTCGACGCTATCAATAAGAAATTCCGCAAGAATTGCGTGCTGGTTTCGTACCCCGCAGGCCAGGAGAGCTCTTTCAAGGGCGTTGCCAATCTTGTGACCCGCGAAGGTTTCGATGCGTTGTCCGAGGACGAAAAGGAGTTCGCCAAGGAGGCGGTAAGCAAGCTGTCCGAGGCGGTTGCGGAGACTGATGACGCCCTGCTGGAGAAGTACCTCGAAAAAGGCGAACTTTCCGCCGATGAGCTCAAAGGCGCGCTGAAGAAAGCCATAGCCGAAGGAAAGATACATCCGATAATGTGCGGTTCGTCCGCAAAGAACATAGGGATCAGGGAACTTCTGAATTTTATCGTAAACTTCCTTCCGTCGCCGGCTGACAGGCCTCAGCCGGAGGCGGCTAAGTCTGATGGCGCGGGCAGGGCGGTATTGAAGATGGATCCGGCCGGACCTTTCGCGGCGCTGGTCTTCAAGACGCTTTCAGACCCGTTCATCGGGCAGATATCGATATTCAAGGTCTTCTCGGGAAAGCTGCAGTCGAACGGCGGGTTTTTTAACGTCAACAAGGGTTCCAGGGAGAGGATCGGCCAGGTCTTCAGTCTCATGGGAAAGGCCCAGACGCCGATGGAATCCGTGCAGGCCGGCGATATAGCGTGCGTCTCCAAGCTTAAAGAGACGCAGACCGGGGACTCGATATGCGACGAAAAGAATCCTGTGAAATTTGACGAGATACAGTTCCCGGAGCCGGCCATATCTTTTTCGCTTAAGCCAAAGACCAGGGCGGATGAAGACAAGATATCGGCCGCTCTGCATAAATTGACAGCCGAAGACCCGACCTTTAAGATGACCCGGGACGAACAGACCAAAGAGATGATAGCAAACGGCATGGGCGATCTGCACATCAACATGATGGTCAGCAGGATGAAGATGCGCTACGGCGTGCAGGTGGACGTCGGCACTCCCAAAGTCGCTTACAAAGAGACGATAATGGGTAAGGGCGACGCCCAGTACCGCCATAAGAAGCAGACCGGCGGCGCCGGGCAGTTCGCCGAGGTCTGGATGAAGATAGAGCCGCTCGAGCGCGGAAAAGGCTTCGAGTTCGTAGACGAGGTCGTAGGCGGGGCCATACCGCGGCCGTTCATCGTGAGCTGCGAAAAAGGCATCAAGATGGCCCTGGGTTCGGGCGCGCTTGCCGGTTTTCCGGTAGTCGATGTCAGGGCCATAGTGTACGATGGCAAAACCCATCCCGTGGATTCGAAAGATATAGCGTTCCAGACGGCCGCCAGGCACGCCTTCAAAGAGTCCATGCAAAAAGCGAAGCCCGTGATACTTGAGCCGATAATGGACGTCGATATCACGGTGCCGGATGAATGTATGGGGGACATAGCCGGAAGCCTGAACTCCCGCCGCGGGAGGGTCATGGGCATGGAGCCCGGCGAAGGCGTCCAGACGATAAAGGCCAAGGTGCCGCTGGAAGAGATGTACAAGTATGTCAATGAGTTGAAGTCCATAACCGGGGGCAGGGGGTCGTATACGATGACCTTTTCCCATTACGACGCCGCGCCGTCGAATGTGGCGCAGGCTATAATAGAGAAGGCTAAGCTAACGAGGAAGGAAGAGGTGGAGGATTAAATGAGCGGACATTCAAAATGGGCAACGATCAAGCATAAAAAAGCTGCTACCGACGCAAAACGCGGGCAGTTGTTCACCAAGCTTATCAAGGAAATAACGATAGCGGCGCGCTCGGGCGGAAAGCCTGAGGCCAACCCGCGTCTGCGCGTAGCCATTGAACGCGCGAAAGAGGCTTCGATGCCGGCCGACAATATCGACCGTGCGATAAAGAAAGGCACGGGGGAGCTGGAGGGCGTCAATTACGAAGATATAGCCCTTGAAGGCTACGGGCCGGGCGGCGTCGCGATATATATCGAGGGCGTGAGCGACAATAAGAACAGGACGACCAGCGAGGTAAGGACGATATTCTCGAAGAAGGGCGGCAACATGGCCGGCGCGGGTTCGGTCTCCTGGATGTTTGAAAAGAAAGGCTACATAGTCGTAAGCAAAGGCACTATAGACGAGGATAAGCTGATGGGCATAGTGCTCGACGCCGGGGCTGAAGACCTGATAGTCGAAGACGAGAATTACGCCATAAAGACGTCCCCCGCCGATTTTCTTAAGGTCAAGAAGGCGATAGACGACCACAAGATACCGACCGAGGACGCCGAGGTGACGTTCCTGCCCAAGTCGACCGTTAAGGTTACGGGGGACGACGCGAAGAAGGTCCTGGATCTGGTCGATTCGATCGAGGATCACGAAGACGTTCAGCATGTGTACGCCAATTTCGACATACCGGACGATCTGATCAAAGAGTAGCGGCAAGGATGATAAACTCCGACCTATCCCTCGCCAGAGGCTCGGGATGGTCGGGCTTTTGGCCCATCGGCCGTGCCGATGGATAATCGGGCGTTTCAGAGAAACGCCCAGATTTAGAGAAAAGCCCAGACCAATGCGGATACTCGGCATAGACCCAGGATTGGGCACTACCGGTTACGGCGTTATAGAAGACCGGAGCTTCCGGGTCGTCGAAGCCGGCGTGATTCGCACACGGTCCAATACGCCGGTGCAGAACAGGGTCGAAAAGATTTTTGATGAGATATCCGGCATCATAGAGGAACACCGGCCTTCCGTATTGGTCCTGGAGAAGATCTACTCGCACTACAAACATCCTACCACGGCGATATTGATGGGCCATGCGCGCGCGATGGCGTGCCTTGTTTGCGGAAAGTTCGACGTAAAGCTGGTCAGTTACCCTTCCACGATGATAAAGAAAATTATAACGGGCAACGGTCACGCCTCGAAGACGCAGGTGCAGAAGATGGTGCAGAATATATTGAAACTCAAATCGCCGCCCGAACCAGTTGACGTCAGCGACGCGCTGGCGATGGCCCTGAGCTACTGTCATATAGAAAAGGCCGTTTCCGCCGCTGCGCCCACGGCGCGGGCAAGGATAAGATGATATCCCAGATAAAAGGGAAGATACAAAAGAAGAAGCAGCTGAGCGTCATCCTGGACGTCGGAGAGATATCTTACGAGATCATGGTGTCGCCCGCAGTAATGAAGAATATCGACGACTCCCGCGGCGAAGACGGCGATATAACGCTGATAACATACCACTACTACCAGATGGACAAGTCCAAAGCCATTCCGGTCCTCGTAGGTTTCGTGAACGAGATCGAGAAGGAGTTCTTCGAGCGCTTCATCACCGTCTCGGGGGTGGGGCCAAAGGCCGCCTGCAGGGCGCTGAGCCAGCCGATATCCGTCATAGCCGACGCCATCGACAGGGGCGATATGGCGTTGCTAAAGACGCTACCCGGTATAGGCGAACAGAAGGCGCGTGAAATCATAGCGAAACTTCAGGGCAGGGTGGGGAAGTTCGGCCTGATAAAGGACGGTGGCCCGCATGACCGCCCGGCGGCAAAAGAAGATATAAAGGACGAGGCGACGAATGTCCTTTTGCAGCTGCAATACAAGAAGAACGAGGCGCGCGATATGGTGGAAGCCGCCGTAAAGCGTAACCCTAAGGCCTCCTCTTGTGAAGATATATTGAACGAAGTATATAAGGGCAGGTCCAAAAATGGCTAAAAGAAGCGGCAGGGAGAAGGCGGACATAGAGCAGGAGGTCGGTCCCGTTAAGATGCCTTTGAGGGAAAAGGCCATAGCGAGCCAGGAGACCGAGGAAGACGTAATTCTCAATATATCGTTGCGGCCTTCAAAGCTGAAGGACTTCATAGGCCAGAAGGGCGTCGTCGACAACCTGAAGGTGTCGCTCGAGGCCGCCAGGAAGCGCGGCGAGCCGGTGGAGCATACGCTCCTCTCCGGGCCTCCCGGATTGGGCAAGACCTCGCTCGCCAACATTATCGCCCACGAAATGGGGACGCGCATAACCACCACTAGCGGTCCCGCTATAAGCAGGCCGGGTGACCTCGTAGGCATCCTGACGAACCTCGAGGAAGGAGATATATTATTTATCGACGAGATACACAGATTGTCCAGGACGGTCGAGGAGTATATCTACCCGGCCATGGAGAACTACGAGATAGACGTGATCATGGATAAAGGGCCTTACGCGAAGACTTACAAATTTAATCTTAAGCCTTTCACTTTGATAGGCGCCACTACCAGAGCCGGCCTTTTGACCGCGCCTATGCGTTCAAGGTTCGGCATATTTTACCATCTCGAATTTTACGATATAGAAGATCTTATGAAGATAATAAACAGGTCGGCCAGGATACTTAACATCCCGATAGAAAAGGCCGCCGCTGAAGAGATATCCAGGCGTTCCAGAGGCTCGCCGAGAGTGGTCAACAGGCTGCTCAGGCGCGTCAGGGACTGGGTCCAGGTCAAGCGCGACGGCAAGATCACCGCGGAAGCTACCGAAGAAGCGCTAAAAAGCCACGGGATAGACAGGATGGGGCTGGACAATGTCGACAGGAAGGTCATAAGCGTGATTCACGAGTCTTTCGGAGACGGGCCCGTCGGGATAGAGTCTATCGCGGCCACGATGAACGAGGAGTCCGACACCATAGTGGATATAGTGGAGCCTTTTCTTTTGAAGATAGGGTTTCTGAAGCGCACTCCGCGCGGGCGCGAGCTTACAAAGAGCGCCTGCGAGCATATGGGTTTTTCGCGCTCTGTTAAGGAGTCGCAAAAGGATATGTTTTGACAGGCCTGGACATTTCTCTTGAAATGTCCGGCCATCCAATGCCTTTGGCATTGGAAAGATAAATGCCTATGAACATACTGCTTCACATATGCTGCGCTCCATGCGCCATCTATCCCGTAGATCTGCTGCGGAAGGAAGCTCATCAGATAGCCGGGCTATTCTATAACCCGAATATACATCCTTACTCGGAGTTTCTCAAGCGAGAGGCCGAAGTCCGGAAGTGGGCCGAAGAATCGGCCCTCAACGTGATATGCGGAGATTACGATATCGAGCGCTGGTTCGACCGGGTGGACTTTAACGGCTCCAGGGAGCGGAGATGTCCGGCGTGCTGGTGGATGCGGATGGAGAAGGCCGGGGAGCTTGCCAAAGAGAACGGTTTCGAGGCCTTTACGACGACGCTTTTGGGAAGTCCCTACCAGGACCGCGCCGTAATCAAATCGATCGGCGAGGATGTGGCGAAGCGCCTGGAGCTGAAGTTTTTCGACGCCGATTTCGGCAAGGGTTTCCGCGAGGCTCACGATATAGCCAGGTCAAAAGGCATCTACTGCCAGAACTACTGCGGCTGCCTATTCTCCGAAAAGGAGAGGCTGGAGGAGAAGGCGGGCCGAAGAAATAAGGGTGGCCGCGAGGCTTCCAAGCCGGCCGGGCCCTCCATAACGCTGAGCGTCAAAGGCTCTAAGAAGAAGATAAAATGCTCGATGTAAGTCCGCTCGGTAGGGCGCTGATAATTGCCGGGATCGTTATCGCGGTCATAGGTATTGCGGTTACTTTTGGGGCCAAGCTGTCGTGGCTTGGCCGCCTGCCCGGCGATGTCTACATACACAAGAAGAATCTGACCATAATCCTGCCGATTACCACCTCCATCCTTATCTCTGTGATAATCTCCGCGATCTTTTTCCTCCTCAACCGCCGATGACCAGAGTAATATTTTTGATTATATCTCTGTTAACGGCGATCCTGACATCGCCGTCCGGGGCGTTTTGCGCTGATACCCCTGCCGCTGACACGATGCTGAGAGTCCTGATAATCGACGACGTCAATTTCATAACTCTATACATAAAAGACCCGTACACCATCAGCGCCGGCGGATCCGGCAAGACCCTGCTTTCCGGGCCGTGCATCGAGACGAAGATCGCCGCGGTCAAAGACGGACTCTACATAAGGGACAGGCAGTTCGGCGTATCGGGGGTAAGTATAAAATCTGGCGGGGATTCAAAGATATTCTTGAATAAGAAACCGTTCAGGGGGGATATAGAGGTCGTAAAAAAGCCGAACGGAAAACTTATGGTAATAAATGTCATAGACGTCGAAGATTATCTTTACGGAGTGTTGTATAACGAGGTGTCGCACAAGTGGCCGATGGAGGCGCTGAAGGCCCAGGCCATAGCCGCAAGGACGTTCGCGCTATATGAGGCTAAAAAGACGAGCTCGCAACCATACGACCTGAGAAGCGATGTATATTCGCAGGTGTACAGCGGCAGCGATTTTGAACGCTGGTCCACGAGAAAGGCGGTCGACGCCACCAAAGGGGAGGTCCTTACGTACGATCGGGAGCTCATCCCGGCTTATTATCATGCCGCTTGTTCCGGCGGAACCGAAGACGCCTCGGTTCTGTGGAAGGTCGATATGCCGCCCCTCAAAGGAGTGGCATGCGATTTCTGCCGCGGGTCAAAATACTACACGTGGATAAAAGATATACCGCTGTGGAATCTGGAGAAGAGGCTGCGGGATGGCGGGTATGATATCGGCAGTATCGTTTCGGTAAAGATCCTGTCCAAAAACAGGTCGGGGCGGGTCGGGAGGCTTGCCATAACCGATTCCGTCGGACGCTCGGTCGACATTACAGGAAAGGACTTCAGGCAGCTTGTCGGGCCCGACGAATTGCGCAGCGTGAAATTCGATGCATCGGTAGCGTGGGGACAGCTGATTATAGAAGGGCGGGGCTGGGGGCACGGAGTAGGGATGTGTCAGTGGGGGGCATACGGCCAGTCCAGGAAAGGTAAGAAGGCCGAGGATATACTGGGATATTATTATCCGGGCGCCGCGATAGTGACTATCGATAAAGTTAAATCGAGGCCTTGAGGATATGAAGCTGTCCGATTTTGATTACGATCTGCCTAAAGAGCTCATCGCTCAATACCCATCCGAGCGGCGCGAGAAGTGCAGGCTCATGGTGCTCGACCGCCGCTCCCGCAGGATCGAGCATAAGACGTTTGAGGATATAGCCGGATATTTTAAAAATGGGGACCGTCTGATACTCAATAATACCAGGGTGATCCCGGCCAGACTTTTCGGAAGACGCGCCACAGGCGGTAAGGTCGAGTTATTCCTTCTGGAAAAGAAGGATCCGGTGTGCGAGGCGCTTGTCAGGCCTTCCGGCCGGCTCAGGGAAGGCGAGCGGATAACGTTGGAGTCTGGCGCAGAAGCTCAGGTTCTGGGCAGAGGAGACGTCGGCAGGTTGGTCAGGTTCGACCGGCCGATCGAAGAGATATTGAAGTCGGGCCATATGCCGCTTCCCCCGTACATAGACAGACCCGATCAGGATTCCGATAGGAACGACTATCAGACAGTTTACGGAGCGAGCGACGGCGCGACCGCCAGCCCGACGGCCGGGCTTCATTTTACAAAAGAGCTGCTGTCGAGCATAGCGTCTAATGGAGCGGGCGTGGATTATGTCACTCTTCATACGAACTACGGAACGTTCGCTCCCGTAAAGACCGAGGAGGTCGAAGGCCACAGGATGCACAGAGAGCGTTTTAATATCCCGGCCGAGACTATAGGGGCGATTGAAGGCGCAAAGAAAAATGGCGGGAAGGTCTTCGCTGTAGGCACGACATCCGCAAGAAGCCTCGAATACTGGGCCAGGGAAGGCAAGTCCGAAGGAGATAACGACCTGTTTATATATCCGGGATTTGAGTTCAAGGTCGTCGATCATTTAATAACCAATTTTCACTTGCCCAAATCTACATTAATGCTGCTCGTAAGCGCATTTGCGGGAAGAGATTTTATTCTTGAGGCGTATCGCCAGGCGATCGAAGAGAGATACCGCTTCTTTAGCTACGGCGACTCTATGTTGATACTGTAAT
>Ga0233425_10002348_pt1 | contig 37625 bp, 34 predicted proteins | sample Watercolumn_Towu_2_FD_181712 | JGI IMG/M metagenome (GOLD analysis project Ga0233425, IMG submission 181712) | Freshwater microbial communities from Lake Towuti, South Sulawesi, Indonesia - Watercolumn_Towuti2014_140_MG | ecosystem: Environmental > Aquatic > Freshwater > Lake | place... | reverse complement strand
TCGTGATCCCGTGCGCCGACTACCACCGTGAGCGCTTCATGGCGGTGCTGCCTTGGTGGCAGGATGTTGCTCGTAGCAAGGTTGTGGGGCGGATCGTCGTGTCCTGCCATGGATGGCGCCCAGAGCACCCGGATGCGTTGGGGAACGTAGATGCTGTGATTTCTAACGGTAGGGGGTGGGCGTCTTCTGCTACTCGGAACGCTCCGTTGCCACATCTGGAAGAAGACATCGTGCTGTTTTGCGATGCCGATGTCGTCATGTATCCCAGCCTTGTCCGCTCTCACTACTATGCTCACAAGGAGCATATCGGGGAGGCCCCCCTGTTAGTGGCGAACCTCCACAAGAACATTGTGTGGCCTGATGGGGGAGTAGGGCGAGAGGAGTCGTTGGAGCACCATGTGTCGCCCGATATTTGGCGGGCAGCAACGCACGACTGGAGGCGTCCCGTTCTGGAGGAGTGCGACTGGCTGAAGAGGGCACCCGCTCAGCCGCTATGGTCATTGGGTGGGGGTAGCGGCATCTCGCTCAGGCGTGACTGGTTGTTGCAAGTGGGCGCCTGGCATCCTGGCTTCGAGGCGTGGGGGTACGAGGACAACGAACTTTGGTATCGGTTAGGGAAGAGTGGATTCCGGTTCCACTTCCTCGACGAGTATGCCTACCATATCCAGCACGAGGTTAACATCCCCGAACGACTGGATCAGGCGAATGCCAATGCTGCTCTGTTCAAGGCTGAACGTGACAACTGCGCCGTGACCTACATCGTGGATGCGGTGACTAGTGACCACGCAGACCTGGTGATAGACTCCGATTACCAGGTAGAGGTGATTGGGAGCTACCCGCTCAATGCGGCCAGCCCCTTCGGCATCCGGGCAGTGCCTCTTCCTATTAGAGCCCCAGCCGACGCTTTTCGCCCCTTCGCCAGAGGGTGGTACGTTTGCGACCTGAGGCCGCATGGGAATGAGGTGGACCCAACGGAGTATTTGTCCATGCGTCATTGTGGCAGCCAGATCGTCAGCACGGGGAGCAACGTCTATACGCCTCGCTCTTCGTCGGGCTATGTGGTCCACAGGGTGTCAGGAGGGAGAACCGATGCAGGTAGCAGCGCTGATTAGTGCGCCTCTACGCCTTCTGGGAGAGGGGCAGCGCGTGCCTCAGCTTTTGGGGCGACTGAGTGAGATGTCGGGGGTAGAGGCTCACGTCGTTGAGACCAACGTCTATGTCCCTGGCGCCGGCCCCGTGTATCGCAGCGAGCCGGTAGACATGATGCTCGACGACCTGGAGGCTCGTGGGGACAAGGTGGCAATTCTGGTGACGACCCCCGGACGGGAGATGATCTGGGCCGCCGAGGCCGCCCACCGGCGGGGCTTCAAGGTGATCTACGACCGCTTCGACCACTGGCCGTCATTCCCTTCTGCGCAGCAGTATGCGCTGGCCGAGACTGAGCAGGTTCTGCTAGAGGTCGCTGATGCCATGGTTTGTTCGTTCCAGGATGATGTATACGAGCAATACCAAGGGGACAAGCTATACCTCCCAAACGCAGCCAGCGACGCTCCGCTCTGGCCACAGCGCTGGCTGAAAGGGAGAGATGCCTGCTGGTATGCTTACCACACCTCGGCTGTCTATGTAGGCAGTCTGGATGAGCGCTACGTGGCCGTTGATGTGTTGCGGAAGGTCGGGAAGCTGCGGGCGACGTTGCTTTGCGGCCAGTCGCCGCAGGACAGCAACCCCCTTCTGGGAAATGGGATGCAGGCACGGAAGTTCGGCTTGGGGGGAGAGGTGGGCTGGGTCTCGCATGCCTATCTTAGTTTTGTGTTGGCATCGGGTGGGAGAGACCTCAATTCGACCCCGCGCATCGGGTTGGCTCTGTTCCGACCTGGTCAGGAACTCACTCGCTGGGTGAGCCCAATCAAGGTGTATGAATACTTGTTGGCGGGGGTGCGGCCGGTGGTCTGGAACCTCCCACAAGCCGAGGCATTGCCGTTGGTAGTGTCCATCCCGGATGATGCTGAGCAAGTGGAGAAACAGGTGGCTGACATCTCTCCATTCTCACCAGATGAGGCACAGCAGGCTTCTGAGTGGGTGATGGAGGGGCATCTGTGGCGCCATCGGGCGCGCGAACTCGTGAGGTGGCTCAATGGGCTCTGGTGACAGAAATCGCCTTGTTATCCTGGTCCCCACAGCGCAGCACAAGGCGTATGCGCTGAATGACTTCTTGGCGGCAGCCCCGGCGATGACGCTACCGTTTGAGCACGTCTGGTTGATCGACATGAACCGGGCGACCCCACAATATGCCGAAGATGTCAGATGGCGCATCTACAGAACTGGCATCCCGTTTGTGATGACCTACAACGACAAGGACTACTCGGAGGTTGTGCAGACCCTCCGTGTCCATCATGGTCGCGTCCTCAAGGATGACGCGGCGGTAGTGGCGCTGCAAGCGATCATAGACGCTAGGGAGAGACTCCGCCGGGCGGCGCTCATGTTGAGGCCGAGCCACATCTTGTGGATCGACTTCGACATGGTCCCTCCGCCGGACCTGTTTATTCGTCTGTTGTCCCACGAGGTAGATGTGGTGTCGGCCAAGTGCTACATGAGACGGGCGGATGTACCCACCGTCGCCGCATGGCGCTACGACCCTACGTCGGCCTTGGCGCGGCCGGCTAAGCAGGTGGTCTTCGGTCCCGATGTGTTGTCCGAGAAGCCTGGGGTCGCCTGGTTGCGTAGTGGACACAACCACCTACACGCCGTTACCAGGTATCTGACGGGCAACGAGGTCGGCCTGGTTGAAGTAGATGGCGTGGGGTTGGCTGCTACCTTGTGGACCCCCAAGGCCGCTGAGGCGGTCGAGTTTACCTTGCGTGACTTCAGTGCAGATGATATGTTGGCGTCAGCCCAACTCCAAGCGAATGGCATCCATATCCATGTGGACATGTCGTTGCACGTCACGCATCTAGACTCGGGAGGGGTCCCAGTATGATGTACGAGCCCGAGATCGTTTGCCAAGATGTAATGGATTGCTTGGTGCCACTGGAAGGCAAAGTCGATCTTCTGTTTGCTGACCCACCGTACAATATAGGTGTGCGGATGGGTCATCAGAAGACAGACATAGTCCCTAACTATGAAGAGTGGACTTCATCTTGGGTATCGGCTGCCGCATCTGCTTTGCGCCCTGGAGGCTCGTTGTGGATTGCCTGTGCACAGGATTGGTTGCGCCTGTTCCTCAACGTAGTAGCTGCGGATCAGTCGTTGGAGTGGCGCAACTTGGTTGTGTGGCACCGGCAGACCCCAAACTATGGCGCCAAGAGGCGCCTGAGCCAAATGTGGGAGCCTCTGATTTACTGTGTTAGGGTCGGTGCGGCTCCCGCGTTCAATCTCGGTGATGTCTTGGTCAACTCCCGCCAGGCGGGGCGCAAGACGGATCGCTGGATGAAGACGAATGCCGATGTAGTTGCCAGCACGAAGAATCCTACCGATGTTTGGGAAATATCGTCTGCCTTCCATAGTCGTAGACAATATCAAGGGTTCAAGGGGCAGAAGCCAGAGGCCCTATTGGAGAGGGTGGTTCTCCTATCCTCAAATCCTGGCGATCTTGTTGTGGACCCGTTCCTTGGTTCCGGGACAACAGCGGCAGTTGCTAAGGCTCTCGGCCGTAGATTTGTTGGCTGCGACATCGACGATCAGTGTGTGGCAGGCAGCAAAAGACGATGTAGGGCGGTCGGTATAACGTTATAGGTGCTCCATGGCATTCATCCATCTTCATGTTCACTCAGAATACAGCATGCTCGATGGGGCTAACAAACCCAAGGAGCTAGTTCAGCGTGCTGCCGAGATAGGGCAAACGGCGCTTGCCCTTACTGACCACGACGGCCTCTATGGGGCTGTCGATATGTGCGAAGCAACAGCAGATGGGAAGGTCAAGCCCATCCTCGGGGCCGAATTGCGGTGTGTGCGCAACTACAGCGAGCAGACGAGAGGCTGGCACATCACGGTGCTGGCCTTGAACGAACAGGGCTACCGGAATCTCTGCGCCTTGGTCACGTCTGGTTATCGCCCTAAGCACTACTATCATAAGCCTCGGGTGACCATAGACGAGTTGGCCGAGAACCATGAGGGGATAGCTCTCCTATCGGGCTGTTGGTTTGGCTACCCCAGCCAGTTGTACGAAGAAATGGCGTCTACCGGGAGGGACAGGACTGGGGTCTTCTCTGAGATCACCGAGCAGTTGAGGGCGGCGTATGGTGAGCGGTTCCTATTTGAGTTGTATACCGGGAACTTCGGGAGGTCGAGGGAGATCGTCCCCTGGTTGATGGAGGCGTCGCAGCAATGGGGGATCAAGACGGTGGCCACCAACGACGCCCACTTCGCCTCTCCAGACGACTGGAGGAAGGCAGAGCTTTTGCGAAGTATCAGGCTCCGCAACTCCAGAGACGACGACAATGCAGCCATGCCGCAGCACCAGTACCTAGCAACCGAACAAGAGATGCTGGGGTGGCTCCCGGCTGACGCAGTAGCCAACACTGTGATGGTGGCGGATTGGGCCGACTTCTCGCTCGACCTCGCCATCGACAATTCCGGGCGTGTGGTGCTCCCGAAGGTCTTGGAGCGCCTGCCTGCTCCCCCCATACCTGAGGGGATGTCGGATTGGGATGTGTTCGTAGAGGCGCTCCATAGGGGCTGGCTGACGAGGATGGGGCATGTGTCCGGGCAGCCCGACCACGTGCTTCAGCAGTACTATGACCGGCTGCGACGTGAGATGGATGCGTTCAAGGACACCAACCTCGCCGGCTACATGCTGATCGTGGCCGACATGGCTCAGTTCTGTGCAGAGAATGGTATCCTCAAGGGGCCTGGGCGCGGGTCGGCGTCTGGCTCCCTCTGCTCCTACTTGTTGGGGGTCACTGACATCGACCCCATAGCGGCCGGTTTGTTTTTCGAGCGGTTCCTCGATGTCGAGCGGGCATCAATGCCCGACATCGACCTTGACTTCGATTGGGAAGAGCGCGAGCGGGTGTTCGGCTATTTGCAACACACCTATGGGGCGGATCGTGTAGCTCGCATTTGCACGTTTCAGGCCCTTGAATGGAAGGCGGCGATCAAGGATGTTGGGGCTACCATGGGCCTTGACTTCGAGGAACTCAACAACCTGAATGCGCTGATCCGAGACTGGGATGCCCTCGACTTGTCGCTGCCGGCTGAGCAGGCAGGTGACAACGCAGACGCCCTCCGTATGATTGGGCAGAATCCCGATCTGGTGACGGTTGTTGAGCGGGCTCGCATGATCTGTGGGTCTCGGGAAAGCGGGAAGCGCGTCAAGGGGGCCATCCGGCAGGTCGGCGCTCACGCTGCCGGGATCGTGATTGCGAATGAGCCTCTCACGAATCTGGCTCCGCAGCAACCAACAAGAAGAGAGGGTGCCGTTGAAATCTATCAGTTTGACATGGATCAGACTGAGAAGATGGGGCTGCTCAAGATCGACGTGTTGAGCCTGAGGACCTTGGGGGCGGCGCGCGATACCATCGCCATGGTCAAAGCACGGCGTGGGGTCGTTGTGGACTGGTATAGCATCCCGGTGGATGATCCTGACTCGTTGGCGATGGCACGTGCCGGGAGGACGGTAGCAATCTTCCAGCTTGAGAAGCGCACTGCACAGGAGGCGCTACGCCAGATTGGGCCCACCAGCCTACAGGACATGGCTGTGGTGGAGGCGCTCAACCGTCCTGGTCCGCTGGAGTTCATCCCCGACTACGCCCACCGGAAGCACCACCCTCAGGATGCCACCTGTGACTTGGCGGAGTGGGAGCCGGCCCTAAGAGACACCTACGGGATCATGGTGTACCAGGAGCAGGTAATCCAGTGCCTGTGGGCCCTGGGTTTCACGTTCACAGAGGCTGACGAGGTGCGCCGAGCCATCGGCAAGAAGAAGAAGGATCAGATCATCGCTCCTCTCAACAGGATGAAGGCAGAGATCGTGGCCAGGGGCTATCCTCAGGCACTGGCGGATAGCCTGGCAGACAAGCTGGTCAAGTTCGCCGACTACGCATTTAACAAGGCGCACGCCACAGCCTATGCCTGCATCTCCATGCGGATGCTCTGGCTGAAGATCAACTACCCCGAGGAGTTCATAGCGGCCGCCCTGACCTCCCAGGACGACGACAAGTTCTTCCTTCCATACATCGAAGAGGTCCCACGTCTTGGATTGGTGCTGCTCCCTCCTGACATCAACCTGGCTGGAGAGCAATTCCAACCAGAGGAAGGGGCTATTCGATTTGGGCTCTCGCGGATCAAGCACATTGGCCAGAAGCTGTCCCGAGCCATCGTAGCGGTGCGTCAGATCAAGCCACGTGGGTTTCGTGGCGAGCAGGCGCCTGATGGGGGATACCCCTACGCCGACCCCATCGACTTCTGTCGTCGCTTGCTGCCTCATGGGCTTGATCGCCGGCAACTGGAGTGTCTGGTGTGGGCAGGCGCGTTCGATGCGTTCAGCCCGAGCCGGCAGTTTCTGGCGGATCGAGTCGAGGAGATCATCGAGATTGCCAGGAAGGGGCACGCCTCGATGGAGGCGCTGCTGGAATGGGGGGAGTTTGTTGCCCCCTCCCATGGTATAGAAGATGACGCCGATGCTGTGCAACTCAAGGAGTACGAATTGCTGGCGTGCTCTCCCAGCGCCATGGCTCGTGATGTGGAGTTGAGGGGCCGAATCGGTGAGGGGACAACCCCGCTTTCGGACCTCGCTCCTGGGCAGCAAGGAGTCACCGTCTGCGGTCGTATCCTTGAGTTGGGTGTGCGCGAATCGAAGAAGGGCCGCAACTACATGTACATGCAGTTCACGGATGGGACCTCGGTACAGCGGGGCCTCTGTTTCGACGAAGAACTGATCGAGAAGCTGGAGGAAATCGGCTCCCAGGCGGGGGTCGTACTTAAAGGACATGTCAGCGATGATGGGGACGCAATCTTCATCAGACAGATTGTACGTGTTGACTCCCAGTCTTAGGGCTCGCTGGTGCGAGAGCTTGATCCAAGCTATCGCCGGCCTGCAGGAAGACTGGGTAGTCACATGGTACGTGTCGCCCAACGCGGATGGCTGGGATGCCAGGCTCCCTCCGTTCGCGCGGGTGCTCCCCATCCGCTTCCAAGGGAACACGTCCCTGCCTCGCATCAACCAGGCTCGTGAGGCCCTCCGCTGTGCTGCGATTGGGGAGCCGGCGTCTGTGGTCATTTGGCTGGACGACGATATGGTAGTGGATTCCTCGCTGCTGGGACAGCTTGCCAACTTGTCCAACGACCATGGGGCCCTGGCAGCCCCCATGATGCGGAACCGTCATGGGGACCAGTACTATACATGTGCGTGGCTGTACCAGCCCGAGGTGCGGAGGCAAGTGGGGAAGGTGGAGGAGATTCACGTCTCTCACTTCGTCTATGCGCCATCGACAGCCCCGGCTGGCTATCCTCGGCAGGTATCAGTCCACGGTGTAGGACTTGGCTGCACAGCGCATCCATGGGAGTTCTTGGGGAGGCTCTCTTTCCCAGCAACAGCTATACCCGACGACGAGCGGTTGTCCCTGCTGTATTACTACGACCACCCAGGTAGCATCGTCCTGGACTATGGTCTCCACGCCCGGCATCGAGGAGCGGAAGGGGATCGCATCTCCGATGGCTGATCTGTTGGTGTACAACGAGAGGACAGGGACGATCTACCTGCGCATCAACGGCTATTCGGGTCCGGTAGATGTCACGGCGGCCGACATCATGCCGTTGGCGCCCCCTGATGCGGCCGTCAAGCTGACTGATGGGGCCCCCATGCCCGACCTCTTGGCGGCGTCGAAGGTGGACCCAGTGTCTTCAGACGTGATTGCCGCCAGAATCTTCTACACCCCACCCCTACGAATGAGCGGCAGTGGCAGGGTGATGATCGTTACGCCTCATGGCTTTGTGGCGGGGACAACCCGCTACAATGCTGTTTTGGCGCACCAGCTACGGCAGGAGGGGCGCGATGTCTCCATCTTCTTCATTGGGTCCTGCCTGCCGGAAGTCGGTGAGTACCTCGACTCGTTGGGTGTCCCATACCAGACAGGGAACTCCCGCGAGGCTGCCGAGGCAGCAATAGCGGTGGATGTCCTGATCTGGCACGGGAACACCAATGCGTTTGTGCACCACCTGTCACAGCAGGAGAGCAGGCCATTTACCATCTTCACGGTCCATATGGGCTCCGACTTCCATATGGCCGACTACTCGCTTGCCTTGATTGACCGACTGGTCGTTGTCGGCAGATGGATGTTGTCCAGGTTCCCACAGGCTACCTGGTGCCCACCACCCGTGGATGTGGAAGAGCACGATCATCCCCACCAGCAGAATACACTGGTGTACTTGGGGAGACTAGCTGAGCACAAGGGGCTACAAGGGCTGGTGAGGTCCCTTCGCCTGCTCCCAGATCACAGGTTGGTCCTGATTGGCAACGGGCACCTGCGCGATGATTTGCTCCAGATCGCCAAGGAGGAGGGAGTGGATGATCGTCTTGATCTAGTCTACGGCGACCTCCGTGCCACCCGCCACCTGGGGAAGGGCGATACGTTCGTGTTGGCGAGTGCCGGCGAGGGGGCGTCCATATCCCTTGTCGAGGCGCTGGGTGCCGGGATGAAAGTGGTTGCGACAGAGGTGGGAGATGCGACGTGGTTGGCGAAGGAGAGGGGTGTCCCCGTTGCGCTGATCCCCAACGACAGCCCCGAGGCGATCATGCGCGGGGTTCTCCACACCCAATTGCTACCAGACGCATCTTCTCTACCGCCTCAGTATTCACTGAGCTACTTCAAGCATGTCTGGAAGGGGACCATCCCCTTGGCCGATGCTGATTATGTGCGTGCTGTAGAGTCAGTACCAAGGGTGTCGGTCGTCATGCCTGTGTGGGGATACAAGCACCTCATGGATGGTGCGATCCACAGTATCCTTTCCCAGATGGACGATCTAGAGGTAGTGCTGGTAGACGATGGCAACCAGGACGATACCTATGATCTGATGCGGGGATGGGAGGGGAAAGACGCCCGCATAAAGGCCGTGAAGCAGCCGGAGAACCTGGGGTTGTCTGGTGCTAGGAACAGGGGGATTAGGGAGGCGGGGGCTCCGCTGGTGGCTCTCCTCGACCCGGATGACCGCTATATCCCGGGATTCCTAGAGCGCCGAGCGGCATACCATGAAGAGAACCCAGATGTGCTGTTGTCGTTTGGGTGGGCCCTAGCCGTGAAGGACGGGGTGCCTTTAGGGGTGATGTACTCCCACGACTACTGTCCCGATGTGCAGACGGGGACCAACCAGGTCTACTGCCAGTCAGTCATGGTCCCCCGCTGGGCGTTTGTTGCTGCTGGAGGTAATGAGCCACATTGGCGCTACGCCGAGGACTGGGGGACCTGGGCGCGGTTGGCAGCGGCTGGGGCTACCCACTATGACCAGGCGTTGGCCTATGAACTGCACAGCCACGGCGAGCAGCGCAGCCGGGTTGGGGACAAGATGCCGGTCCAGTACGAGATGAACGCGCGGGTGGCCTATCACAATGCGTTCTGCATGGGCTACGACCGTCCGCTGCGCATCCTGTGTGTGGTGCCCGATCTGTTCCCAAATGGTGGACAGCGAGTTGCCCTGACAGTTGTAGAGGGGTTGGTGAAGTTGGGGCATCAGGTAGACGTAGCATCGCTGTGGCCTATGACGGCCTACCGGGACCCTCGTTGGGATACTTGTGGAGCCCGCGTCTCGCATATCCAGGCCGAAGACCTGGTAGCCCCTGAGATCGCTCGGGAGTACGATGTCGCGCTGATCCATGGATGGATCGGTTCGAACCAGTTGCCTATGACCCATCTTGATCTGCCGGCCTTGTGTGTCCACCACTCGACGGAGGTAGACAACCGTCCCCCCATCCCGGATCGCATTCGTATCCATGCTGCGGTGGCCCCATGGGGACGGGCACGCTATGCGTTCGAGAACGAGGGGGATGCGGGCCAGCCTTCGACACTCTCCATTGGCAATGGTGTGGACACCGACGAGATCATGTCGATAGTGGTCGGTAAGGAAGAGTCTCGTCGTCGGTTGGGGCTGGACGCGGAGGCTAAGATTCTGCTTTGCGTCACACGAGCGGACAACGAGAAGGGCGGTCATATTCTGGCAGAGATGGCAGAGCGCATCGTGATGCGAGGCTGGAATCTGGTCGTTATCGGGGTGCAGCGAGGGCAACCTCAGTACGAGACGGTAGAGCCCGCCCTACGTCGGGCAGGAGCCGTCAGTCTCGGCCCCCTCAGTCACGAGGATGTCGTGCGCTGGATGGATGCTTCGGATGTTTTGTTGGTGCCATCTCGGCGGGAGGCTCGGAGCTTGGCTATCATGGAGGCCTTGGTGGTGGGGCGCCCAGTGGTGGTGTCTGTCAATGCGGCCCCCACCGAGCAAGTGGCTGGGCTCTTCATTGTTGATAGCCCAGAACCCGACCTTCTGTTGAGTGGCTGTGAGGAGGCGCTAGCTGATGGTGTAGAGGTCGGTCCTGTCCCGCCGGCGTGGAGTTGGGGCAACATCGTCCGACAGTATGACGCCATGCTCCGCATGATCTCGTTGCGCGACAAGTGGTATGCTGCGGAAGCCATGTTAGATCGGCATTACGAGAGACAATCGCTGGAGGTTTCACTGTGTGTGGAGGGGGACGACGCTGTCGCTCTCGGTCAGATGATCGAGGCGACGCTAGTTCAAGATGGGACGCGAGTGACCAGTGGCGCAGCGATTGCGTTGTCACTGAGTGCGGACGGTGCTCTTCTGTCTGTGGGGCGCGGTGACGAGAAGTTGGGAGACGTGTACCTCAGTCCTGTTGCCTATGGTAGCTCCCCCTTGGGCTCGGTCTTGTGTTATCCCCCAATCAATGTCAGCCCGGTCAACTTGGGGGAGCGCATTGTGTGCGTTGGTGATGTCCCATGTGCCCCCGGGTGGCTCCATCTGCGTTCACTGTCGGGCCCACAAGACCTAGAAGGGGCGGCGCTTGTGGTGGCGTCATCGTGGCTGGATACCCTCTATGCTTTGTTGGCGGGGGTTCCGGTAGCGGCGGTCGATAATGGGTGGGGGCTGATCTTCTCTCACTACAACGGGGTAGTGGCCTCCCGTGGCGACATCCAGCAAGAGATCACCAAGCACCTGTCGCGGGTTGGGTTCTATGCCCAGAACATCCGCGACCACGCCCATCGTCTTTTCTCTTCTAACGGCCGTCTATCGGCGGCGATTACGAAGATGTTAGAGAGGGACCCATAATGAACATGGTTGGTGGGGTGAGGTCCAACTTCAGGTCGCATATCCTCCACGAGTATGACATCCACACTACCCATATCGAGGTGGTTGAGAACATCCTCGACCTGGAAGAACTGCGGTGCCGTCTGGCCCCTCTCGCATCCGACAACAGATATGAACTTGTGTTGGTGATCCCCGACACGGAGCCGGAAGTCTGGGCTGCCGCCAAGTCTTGGAGGGCAGACCAGCCGAATGTCCGCCCCGCGCGGATGCTGCATCTGGGGGTTGCGGGGATGGCGCTCACTGCGCTCCAGTTGGCGCGGGGGCGCTACGTCCAGGTGCCCCATGGCGACAGAGTAGTTACCTACCCCAAGTGGCTTCTGCTGGCGGCTGTCTCCCCAAGCGATGGTGGCGATCTGAGCTACGCTGCCCAGCGTTTGTCCCCCTGTAATATGGAAGAGAACGACGACCCCCTGTTGGCCTATCACGGGGCCCTCTGCAGAGCCATGTCCAGGGGGGCGCTGAACATCGTATGTGCGGTGCCCAACATTGTCCCCAATGGGGCACAGAGAATGGCGCTGATGCTTGCTGTGGCGTTGAAGGGTGCTGGCCACCATGTTGATGTGGTCAGTACTGAGAGAAGAGACGATGATGACCAAGCATGGTCAGCAGCCGGTCTGGAGCCGTTGCCGATATTGGATGGTTCTCTGTGGAAGGTGCTGGGCGACCCCAAGTATGATGTGGCGATCAGCCATGTATGGCCAGGGGTGGAACGTGCCTTGCAGGCCGCTCCTACCTGCCCGACGATGGTGGTGCACCACTCCTGTGATGTGGTCGCTGAGAGGGTGCTAGGAGGCTCGTCTCGCCTGCATGCCGTTGTCGCGCACCCAGACAGGGCTAATCTGGTCATTCCTGCCGTGATGGGAGAGGCGCCACCTGTGGCGCCGTTCCCCAACACAGCGCTGACTGGAGATAGAGAGCCCCGGCGCCAACGGCAGGGAGAGGGCAAACTCATTCTATGTTTGACGCGCGCCGAGCCTGAGAAGGGGGGAGACATCCTATTGGCAGCAGCCGATTCGCTGTCAAAGCTCGGGCGGCTAGTGGTGGTTGGTCTTGGTGAACACCAGCCTCTGTACCGCGACCTGGTGCAGGAGCTATCTCGCATCGGTGCGGAGGCCCATGGCATCATCCCACACGAAGATGTGATGGCGTTGATGGCCGAGGCCGATGTGTTGCTATTCACGTCTCGTAGGGAGGCCAACAGTGTTGCCCTGATCGAAGCGGCGATGATGGGGGTCCCGGTAGCGTGTACGCCAGGGTCTGCCCCCCACTGGTGGGATAACGAAAAGGGCTGGCCAATTGTAGTGGCGGACAGCATTGCCCCGGAGGCAATTGTGGCTGCTGTTGCATCAACCCTCTCAACTGGGCTACCTGGAGCGCCATATCTTCCTAGTGAGCTTAGCCACGAGTATGTCGTGTCTCGCTACGAGACCGGACTGAGGCTACTGGCGAAGCGGGGGGTATGGGAGGCTGCGCTCGCCCTACGCACCGAAGGAGGGGGCACCTACCCAGTCCACGTGGTAAATGAGGGACAGGGGACAGCCAGTTTTGCACGATTACTGAGGGCAGATGTTGCGGTCTCTCGGCCTACGATGGTGGCACCCACGCTCCGCATCCTGCTGACTGGTCCAGACGGGATGATTGCCAGTGTATGGGACGACAATGAGATGGTTGGGCAGATTGTGTTCGACCCCGAGGTGTGGGCGCAGATGCCCGTAGAGCCTACGACGCGCATTCTTTGCTTGCCTCCCATTGTGGTTGTTGACAGCGACGGGGTTGACTTCTGGCGGCGTAGGTTGTACGATATGGGGTGCAGCGTCGATCAAGATGTTATCTTGCGAGTCTTCGCACCGGATGGTCGGGTGGCCCGCGCAGCGGCTGCTCTTTATCACCAGCATCACGGAGGTCAGGTCAATGACGCCCGAAGAAACACAAGGTCCTGAACTGGTAGTTGTCGATGCGCAGGGAGGTCCCTACGGTCCCGACCCGAGTCCGACCCCGGAGCGAGAAGAAGCCCCAGTGCCTGGTGGGCCAGTTCCCCCTGCACCAACCGTGCCGATTGTTCCCATATCAGATGATGCACCTCCACCCCCTCCCGGTCCCCGTCTCGCTGAGCCCGTGAAACAGCAGCCATCACCCACAGCCAACGCCGGCGCCAGACGGAACAAGCCTTGTCCCTGCGGGAGCGGCAACAAGTACAAGAACTGCTGTCTCCCGAAGCAGCAGATGGAGGCAGTGGCGGCCGTGAGGGCGGCTCGTCTCCCGGAGGCAGCCCGCGCTCTGTTGGCTGACTTCATTCAGTTCCTGATGGAGACCGGCCAATTCGAGATGGTAGCGTACCTTAAGCCGGAGGCATGGGAGTTGCTGGCCCTACAGACCTTGCACGCCAGGTACCTGATGTTCCGGCGGCAGGAAGCACTGCAGATGCAGCAGGAGCGTCAGAACGACCCGGCGTTCCTACAGCAGCAGAGACAGGTCCTCCTCCAGCAGTTGGGGCAGGTTGACCGGGCGCTCACGGCTGTGCAGCGGGGCCCAGCAATGGTTCCGGAGGCCGGGAATACTTCCCCAGCCTCGCTGTCCCCTGAGGCCTCATAACCCCCTGTGGAGGCCCTACCCCATTGCATGTCATCAAGAGAGATGGTAGTGTTGTCCCGTTCGACCCCGAGCGTATCCGGGCGGCAATCGAGAAGGCGTTTAATGCCGTTGATTCTGGCGAGGGCGAGGGGGCGGTAGAAACCTCCTCCCAGGTTGCGTCCCGCGTACTTGAGCTACTCCCGGTCGTTAATGAGGTTCACATCGAGACCATCCAGGACACTGTGGAGCGCGCCCTAATGGAGGGGGCTCACTTCAGAGAGGCCAGGGCGTACATCCTCTATCGTGAGAAGAGAGCTATCTCTCGTGGATACGCCAACCTCATCATCAACGTGGACGAGCTAGCTGGCGGCTACTTGCGCCAAGAGGATTGGCGGATCGCAGAGAACGCTAACGTGACCTACGGCCTCATGGGATTCAACAACTACATGGCGGATGCCGTGACGGCACGTCTGTGGCTGCACCTCTTGCCTCCCGAGGTCGGAGAGGCTCATGTAGACGGGGCCATTCATGTCCATGACCTCGGGATATTCGCCCCTTACTGCTGCGGGTGGGATTTGCAGCAGCTTCTGGACGAGGGTTTCGGCGGAGCCCCAGGTAAGGTTGTCTGTAAGCCCCCCAGGCACTTTCGGACGGCGCTAGGTCAACTGGTGAACTTCCTCTACACCATGCAGGGGGAAAGTGCTGGGGCCCAGGCCGTCAGCAACTTCGACACGCTGCTGGCTGCCTATGTAAGGGAAGATGGTCTCGACTACTACCAGGTGTTGCAGGCCATCCAGGAGTTCGTCTTCAATATGAATGTCCCCACAAGAATTGGGGGGCAGAGCCCGTTTTCCAACATCACTCTTGACATGACCGTCCCTGAGCACCTGAAGGACCAACACCCGAGGGTGGCCGGCCGCATCCTGGGCTATACCTACGCCGACCTGCAAGAGGACATGGACCTCATAAATGAGGCGCTGGCGCAGGTGCTCACAGATGGTGACGCATCGGGGCGGCCGTTTACGTTCCCCATCCCGACCTACAACATCTGGCGAAACAGCGATCTGGATGAAGACCGCTGGCAGCCTATCTTCTCGATGGCGGCTAGTACCGGCCTCCCCTACTTTGCCAACTTCATGGGGTCCGACATGAATCCAGAGGATGTTCGCAGCATGTGTTGCAGATTGCGATTGGATCATCGCGAGATGCGGCGTAGACTCGGTGGCCTGTTCGGCAGCGTCCCCCTCACCGGGAGTCTGGGGGTAGTCACCGTCAACCTTGCCAGAGCCGCATTGATGGCGCACGGAGACGAGGATGCCTACTTCCGCCATGTTGAGCGCCTGACTCGTCTGGCGGCGACAGCGCTGATTGCCAGGCGTAAGGTGATCGACAATCAGACGGAGCGTGGCCTATACCCTTACTCCAGGCACTATCTGGCCGGGGTCCGTGCCAGGAACGGGTCATATTGGGGCCAGCACTTCCTTACCATTGGGCTGTGTGGAGCCCACGAGGCTGCCGTCGAGTTGGTGGGTGACGGGATCGAAGGGGAGTTGGGATATGCTCTGGCCAACAAGACTCTCGCCCTTATGAGGGGTATCGTGGACCAGTTGAACGAAGAGCACGACGAGCACCACTACCTGTTCAACCTAGAGGCCACGCCGGCCGAGGGCGCCAGTTACCGGCTCGCCAAGAGCGATGCCGAGCGCTTTCCTGGCTGCACTGCTGATCGTGAGAGGCGTTCGTACACTGGGAGCACACTGCTCCCGGCTGACAGTCGCCTATCACTGTCTGCGGCGATCCGCCATCAGGCTCCGCTGCAGACCAGATATTCAGGGGGGACTGTGTTCCACGTGTACTTGGGGCAGCCACTCACGTCGGGGGCCCAGGCACGCCGAATCGTCGAGTACCTGTGCCACCAGACGGAGTTGCCCTATATCACGCTCTCGCCGGTCTACAGCATCTGCCGGGAGCACGGGCGACTACCTGGGGAACAGCCCATCTGCCATTGTGGCCGGGAGACGGAGGTCTGGAGCCGTATCGTTGGCTACTATCGTCCTGTGGCGCAGTGGAATCCAGGGAAGGTAGCCGAACACCGATCACGCGAGTATTATGAAGTAGAGGAGGCCGAAGCAGCAGCATGAACTTTGCCTCGGGTTATGGATTTACCCCAGAGAGCACGGTGGACTGGGAAGACAAGGTAGTTGCTACCGTCTGGTTACCTCAATGCAATCTGCAGTGTGGGTGGTGCCAGAACTCTGATCTTCTCAAGAAGCGTGAGGGTCTTCTCACCCTTGAAGATGTGCTCCATGAGATCGACAGAAGCAAGGGGCTCCTGCAGGGGGTTGTCATCTCCGGCGGCGAGCCCCTGCAGTCCCTCTGGGCTCTATCTCCTCTGTTGGACGGGCTGAGGGAACTCGGCCTCCCGGTCAAGCTGGACACCAATGGCTGTTACCCCAGTACGTTGGCTGAGCTATTGTCCGACCGCCGCGACCAAATCGTGCATGTAGCGGTTGACATCAAGGCCGATCCAGCGTATTATGATGTAGCCACTGGGGGAGTCATTGATGCCCATAGCCTGGCAGCGACGGTCAGGGCATCTGTAGAGACCGTGGTTGTGTTCCGCCAGGAGTATGGGGGTTCCCCGAGGTTGGAGTTGAGGACAACAGTGGTCCCCAGGGTGAACAACGGCGACGCATTAGCCATCGTCCGCTGGCTAGGCGACTTCAAGGAGCACGTCGATGTCTACGGAGTGCAGCGGTTTCGGCCGGGGACGTGCATCGAGTCGTTCTTCAATACGGTGCCGCCGCCGACCAACATTGCGATGCTGCGCTTTGCCGGCCAACTCCAGAGTGGGGGATTCCCCGTTGTGCTGAGGGACCCCGATCTGGCGCAGGTTGAGATTCTCGATGTGTCTCTAGATGAGGCTGTAGATGAACCATCTGGTTCCATTCTCCTAGCAGAGGAAGAGGAGGAGTACGAGTGAGCTACCAGCCGACGCAGTTCTCGAACGGAGTGCCACAGCCGCAAGCAATGTCTCCGGGCTACCCGCCGCCTCAGCAGGCGGCGCCGATGGTAGCCTCGCCGCAGCCGGTGAGGGTCTTTGACTCGCTTGGCATGATGGAAGTCCCTCCCCCGCCACCAGAACTAGTCCTCCAGGTCTTGGCGTCCACCGACATCGAACTGAAGAACAGCCTCCGCGAGCAGTTCCCGGACGAGGAGATGCAGAAGGTCAGTTTCGGCCTAGTGCCGACGCACAAAGCCTACGTGCGTCGGTTGTCACAGGCCGGGGCGTCTCACGTATTCACGGTGATGGGGCAGAGCATCGTGGAGATGGCAGGCGACATCTGGGCTCTATGCCTGGGGCGCCTCATCATCATGGGGGTCGGCATCTCGGATGCGGTAGGGGCTGCTAGCTTCCGTGACAAGGCGCTGTTGCAGGGGTCGCGCGGGGTCTCCTTCGATGCGATCCGCTACGCCGGCTACCACCCGTCGAGGGACGGCAACAAGAGCGACCTCGACAATATGTGGCCTCAGTTCATGAAGCTGGCGCAGACCAATGCGTTCGACCGTTCCTGCTACAACCTGGGTGTCGGTGTGGCCGGCAAGGACACGGCGTCTGAGGACGACTGGGCGTCCATGCCTCCGCCGCCTCCCGCCCCCACCAGTGCTCATCCTACGCAGCAGCCGCACGCAGGGCAATGGGGGATACCACCGACGCCTCAGCAACCGTGGGGACAGGCTCTGCCGGTGGCCCCGCAGCCGATGGCCCAACAGCAACCTATGGTGGCTCAGCCGGCGCCTCAGCAGCCGTGGGGGCAGGCTCTGCCGGGGGGGCCACAACAACCCATGGCGCCTCTTGCTCCGCCCACCCTAGCCGCGCAGCCTGGGGTAGCCTCCCCCCAGATGCCTCCTCCGCCTCCTGGGGCGCCCGACATCCAGACCCTCACATCTCCGGCTAGCCCAGAGATGATCGAGCGCCTGAAAGGACTCGTTGCCGAGAAGGGCATGACGGACGATGTGCTCCAAGGCATCTTGGCGAATCTTCATCTGCAGGACCTGGGTCAGATGAACGTCGCCCAGTGCTCGTCAGTGACCAAGATGGTCGAACGGTGGAGCAAGGGGGCTTCGTAAACGATGGCCAAACTAGCGGTCTCCGGTAAGATGTGTAGCGGTAAGACTACGGTCAGCAACCTCATCATGAGTATCTACCCATACTTCAGTAGGGTGGTCATCGCTGAGCCCCTGAAGGAGCTAGCGCAGGCTTGCACTCTAGATGGGGTGGCGCGCGACACCGTCGTTGGGCGCATCTTGCTCCGGCTGTTCGATGGCCGCCCCAGCTTGGGTGTCAGTGCGTTGCGCGCCTTCGAGGAGAGAAGATCGCAGAACACCGATGTCTTCGACAAGGGGGAGAAGCCGCGCCGATTCCTCCAGGACCTCGGGACCGACTTCCGGGCGCTGGACCCCGATGTGTGGGTCCGTGACGCCGTCAACAGGTCGGGGTCCCGCATCCACCTCATTTGTGACGACCTACGATTCGGGAACGAGGCAGGGGCGTTCATGCGGGCCGGCTGGAAGCTGATCCGGTGTGTGATACCGGAAGAGCAGCGCCTGCTCCGGGTCGAGGAGGTCTATGGCGACTACCCCCAGGAGCTACTGGAGCACGCGAGCGAGGTTGGGCTCGACCACTGGGATCGTTGGGACTATCAACTCGACACCAGCGTTCCGCTCAAAGAGCAGGAGGGCAAGGTGATCGAGATGATGGAGGTGTTCGTCTAATGGAGGGCGACTGGGGCAGCATCTACTGGTTCTTCATGAAGGCGGAGGAGGAAGCAGAGCGCTCCAGAAGACGCAAGCACTGCTATAAGGTTTGCGACATCTGTGACCACTGTGCGCTCTACACCCCCGACTTCCCCGAGTGCCGGCGCTGCTACCCCACCAACATGGAGTACAGGCGCATCGCGGGGCGGTGGGAGCACTGCCGCTGTCGCCAGTTGCCTTGGCAGGATTTCGTGGGAGGTAAGCTGCGGGACAACTTGGTACTGGCTCCGCTATCCGGCGGGAGGCGCCAGCAGTTCCGTGAGCAGGTTCGGCAGGAGGGGCGGCGAGGGGATGCGGCCGGGAGATCGGGTGAAGAGCTTCGCGAGGCTCTGCGCCGTTAGGGCGGGTTCTACCAGAAAGAGAGGGTCCTTCCATGCAGGTCAACTTCGAGCAACTGATTGCCCCGATCATCCAGACGGGGGCCGAGACCATCGAGTTCCGCGCCATCCCCGCCAAGAAGGGCAAGGGAGAGGGCGCAAGGTGTGAGGCGCGGGGGTACTCGATGGGGGAGATTATCGTGTCTCAGGTGGTGGAAGACGAAGTGGAGGAGTTCGAGATCGTGGTCAGGAAGAACATGTTGGCCCCGATCCGAGACTTGACGGATGTAGACCTGTCTGTTGTCAACCGCGACGACGCCCTCCATCTGAAGGTGAAGGCCGGGGCCGGAGATTTCGAGTTGCCCGGCGACAGTGATGTGATCCCGTCTGAGGAGGAGTTCGATGCTGCCCCACTCCTCGAAGGCGATACACTGAAGATGGCTCTGGCGTTTCTTGAGCCCTACCACACGAGGGGCGGACGGCCGACAACCGGCGGCGACCATACGTGCCTGTACCTCCACATTAACCAGGCTGGCAAGCTGGTCTTGGGCGCCACTACGTCGTACACGGCGGCCTACGTTTCTGGCTCTGCTCTCCCCGATCTACCCGAAGATACCCGAAGCGTCATCCAGGACGGCAAGGCCGGCTTCCGTATGATCCCGTGGGAGCTACTCTCTGTTGGGGTCCCCAGATCGCTCTCTATCAGTCGCGAGGGGGCGGTGATCCTGTTCGACGAGGAGATCACGGTACGTGCCCCGTGGGTGGACACCAACGTCTCCGACTGGCCGGTCTACGTCTGCCCACGCGACGTGGACGGCTGGAAGGCCGCAGTCAGCAGGGAGGAGTTTGTCTCGCAGTTTCGGCGGGTAGCGCAGTATGTCCCCATGGCGGGGCGACCGATCTTCCCTCTGCTGACGACTATGAAAGGGCGAATGGCGATCAGCCTGGAGGGTATGAAGGGGGCCGCCAAGACCACGGTGAAGGCTCCTGGAGGTGACGGCAAGACAACCAACGAGACCCCCTGCCTGACCATCCAACTCAAGGGCTTTGGGGACCAAGTTGGGGTCGTCATCCCATCGGTCAACGAGATGATCGACCATGAGCAGTTCGCCGGGCTCAAGAAGGCTGAAGGCGCCGGGTCGATGTTGTTCTGGGAAGACTGCGCAGTTGGCGAGACCACCATGGAGAAGAATCTGTGCGTGGTGCTGACGCCACCGGAGTAGCTTATGATCGACATAGACATCATCACGCAAGGCTACGATGGCTACGGGAACTACTGGCCAGAGGAAACACTCAAGCGCGTTGCGATACGCTTCACTGCCTGGAACGACGCTGAGCAGAAGAAGGAAGAGCCTACGGCGTTTCCAGTGCGCTACTTCAGTGTGGCCGGACCTCCTATGGGCCATCTGCACGCCTTGTGGTACGATGTAGTCACCAAGTGCTTGCGTGGCACAGTGGATACAACCACAGCCCAGCACCTCCCTGGCGGAGCCGACCCCGACGAGGTGTTGCGGATTGGTAGTGCGGGGGTGGCCTACGAAATGGTTGAGGTGGAGCCCAGCGATCATGGTGGGCGTGTCATCAAGAACGCCCACATCCGCTACATCTGGGTCATGCCGACCCAGGGGGGCATCAGGATGGGCCCTTGATGAAGGAATCACATGTCACGAGCGAGATCGTGCGCTCGGTCAATCGGACTCCGTGTGCCTGGGCCTATAAGGTCCCTGACTCGTCTCCCATGTTCCGAGAGGTGGAGCGGTTCACTCCGGCACGTGCGTTTGACATCATAGCCTGCTATAACGGTTTGACCTATGCCATCGAGGTCAAGCACCGCAACAACCTGAGTGCCATCCCATTTGCGTCACTGACCGAGTTCGAGCGTCGATGTTTGGTAGGTGTCGGTCGTGCGGGGGGGGCGTCCTTGTTGGTAATCTCCTATGCCTGCCAGGCAACCGATGCTCAGGTGAAGCGTTACGGCTTGTCTTCTAGCAGAGTACGCGAACTGCATGTGGTGCCGTTCGGCGAGTGGGAGCGCCTGGAGCGGGACGCCGACGAAAACGGGAAGAAGTCAGTGTCCTATATGAACATTTCTCTTCGATCACACCAGGCGATGTGGGCCGGAAAGGGGTTCTGGGACATAGCCAAGGTGCTTTACGATCTGCGGCCGTCTCCGCCGGACTCTTGGGACCCATCGCAGGTTGTACCCGACTGGGAGCCATTTGACCCTAGCCGTTTTGGCAGAAAGGCTGAGGGAGAATGAGCGACGCACCTCGCTCGGCCTACCTGGTAGCAGACGCCCGCCATGCCATGCGCGCCATCCCGGACAACTCGGTCGGCATCGTGGTCACATCTCCACCGTATCTGGCCGACAAAGAGTACGAAGAGGGGTGGAGCAATGAGATGTACTGGGGGCTGATTGGCGACTTCGTGCGGCAGTCGGCGCGTATCTTGCCTCCTGGTGGTTGGCTCTGCATCAACATCGGCATGATCCCGAAGAAGGGACACAAGGATGGTGCCCACCAGACCAACGTGCACCACCGTATGGCCGTCATGATGGAAGACAGCGGCTTCCTGCTGGACGCCGACATCATGTGGACAAAGCCAATCCCAAAGGGCAAGGGTGCCTGGAGGATGTGGGGTTCCTACCCTTATCCCCCGTTCATCTATGTCTGCTATGGTCATGAGTACATCTTGCGTGGGAGGCTCCCAGGACGCCGGGAGGTAACCAAGGAGGCGCGTGAGGCGAGCAGACTGAGCGACAAGGAGTTCGGGGAGTGGGGGCAGGGTATCTGGAACATCCGCCCAGTCAATAGCAACCGTGGTAACCTATCGCATCCGACACCGTATCCGGTAGATGTCCCCTACCGCCTCATCAGGATGCACAGTTTCGTTGGAGATGTTGTCGTGGACCCATTCGTGGGGACAGCAGCAACCAACATCGCCGCCGCAATGTGCGGCCGGCACTGTCTCGGGGTGGACATCAATGGCGAGTACCGGGCCGACGCCCGCCGACGTACCACCAGCATCGAGTTCGGCTCCACCGGCTGCTGCCTTCTCCGGTTCGATGACACTGCCATGGCCATTAGCCATATCTTCGGATGACGAGCTTGAGTGGGCGGCCGAACAGATGCGCGCGCTGCTTGCGCACTACCGACTTCCCAATGTTCAGGATGCTGCCACCATCCCTCTGATCGCTGCCCAGCTTGATGGCATCAACGAGTCACTCCAGTTGGGGCGGGTGAGGATCAAGGCGTGGGCGGCGAGACTAGAAGACGGGTTGGTGGCCCAGCGCAAGGAGCGGACGTTGCAGGCGCGTCAGGTCGCCGACGTGAAGACCGCCGACGAGCGGGATGCGTGGGTCGATGTGCAGGTGAAGGCTAGCCGGGCCGACGTGGTGCGAGCCAACAACTGGCTCTCGTTGTACGATGCAGCCTGCAAGATCATTGAGAAGCGCTGCAGTCTGTTGGCTCTCCAGGCGTCTGGAGTACGCTCGGGAGCCACCCTCGGAGGGGTATGATGCCTCGGACCAGAAAGACAACGAAGACCGAAGTCGAGGAGACGGCACAGGCGCCGGGGTTCGCGTCTGCCGATCAGACCTATACGATGGGACAGTTGTCGGACGACGAGTTCACGTCGTTCCGGCGCATCAGCACTGGGGTGGTTACCCTTGACTTCGTTACGGGTGGGGGCTACCCCCGGGGGGTGCTAACTCAGCTACATGGCAAGGATAAATCCGGTAAGACTGCGCTGTCGATCTTCGCGGCCGGCGAAGCACTAGCAGACCCTAATGACTGGGTGCTGTTCCTTGATAGCGAGGGCCACCTGACGGGGGACTTTTCGAAACTGGTTGGGCTCACGGACGACCAGCTACGTCGTCTGACCGTCGTCCGCACGTCGGTTCTGGAAGATGTGTTGGCCATCATGAAGGCTGCGCTGACCCACGATGTGAAGGAGATCGGTGGCGGCAAGGGGCCCGTGGCGGAGTTCCTGAGCAAGACGGAGCGCCCCCCGTCCCTCATCATCTGGGACAGCGTGGCGTCATGTGTGGCCACCAAGGACTATGAGGCGGATATGGCGGAGGGGGTGGGGTACCCCGAGGCACCCAAGGTGCTTTCGAGGCGTCTAGCCCCGATCTTGGCCTGGATGCGGCAAACCGATACTCCCATCATCGTGACGAACCACTTCAGAAACAAGCTCACTCCAGGTGGGGGTGCTGGCGAACAACACTTCCCCGGGGGCAACTTCCTGCGGCATAGCCACGTCCTGCGGCTGTATGCCTTCCGTACCATCGAGAAGCACGACGCGATGGAGCAGATCGGCCGCCACACCGTCGAGGTCACGAAGAGCAAGATTTCGGGCGACGGCATGCAGGGGGACTTTCTGTTCTCTACCAGGACAGGGTATGATCGTCTGGAAGACGTGTTGTCGATGGGGCGGGCACTGGGGATGGTGACCGCCAAGGGGGGTGGCTACAATGAGTGGAATGGCGTGTCATTCAGGAGGGTCGAGTTCGCCGACAAGATCGGGGCACAGATAGGGGAATTGGTGGAGAGCATCAGGACGACGACTGGTATCCCCCACCTTGGCGGCGTTTCGTTGGACAGATGGGTAGAGCGGCTCTCGGCCGGTGAGAAAGATACCCAAACTTAAGCCTCATAGAGCGATGGCGTTCTACCTGTGGCTGCTGCAGAGCGGTCGTTGTTGCTGGTGCCACAGGGAGACGCCATTCGGTACCTGTACCAGAGAGCATGTTGTGGCCAGATCGCGTGGAGGGGGACATGGCACGCAGAATCTGGCAGTAGCCTGCCCCGAGTGTAACCACGGACGAGAGGGTAATCATGACGAAGGCTGAAGACCTTTTGACCCTACGGTCCAACATCAGGAACTGTAAGCTGTGCGGCCTGCGCGGCCCTGCGACCCAGACGGTACCTGGAGAGGGGTCCGAGTCGGCATCTATCTTCATTGTTGGTGAGGCCCCAGGCGCTGATGAGGACGAGCAGGGACGCCCATTTGTGGGACGGGCGGGTAAGGTGCTGGATCAGGCCATTGAGGATGCCGGCCTTGACCGTGGCGCCCTATATATACACAACATCCTCTCATGTCGTCCTGAGGGGAACCAATTCCCATCGGCGGACAGCCCTGCTGTCCCGGCATGTATCCCCTTTGTCAAGCGGGGGCTTACAGTTGTCCAGCCCGAGGTGATCGTTGCTCTTGGGGCCAATGCCTATAGCTCTCTGTTCGATCACCGGAAGGCCAAGATCACAGAAGATCACGGCAAGGTGTTTATGTATCTGTTTGAGGGGGCGGAGGGACGCCCCTACTCCCTCCCTGTGGTGTTGGCCTACCACCCGTCCTACGTGGCGCGCAAGGGCGGAGCGTCTTCTCGCGAGCATAAAGAGTTGGTGGCCGATCTGCGGTTGGCAGCGACCATCTCCGAACCTTCCAGCGAGGTTCCAGAGCTACTCGATGGCTTCATCAGCCGTCTGGGGGAGCCACTCGACCTGCTCGCCAGGGAGGCGCTCCGGCGGGCCCCCGATACGTTCCTGACAGCCCCCGCTTCGTCGTCGGGCAAGCACCACCCGCCCTGGGCCAACCGGCCTGGTGGGCTCCTATCGCACAGCTTGGGGGTTGCCTACATCGCTGGTAAGATCGCGTCCGGGATGGGACACGAGGAGTTCGTCCCCACGATGCACGCGGCCGGCTTGCTGCACGATCTGGTGAAGTGGGGCTATGGATCGCACGGAGACAAGGGCGATTACAAGCTCCACGATGTCATCACATCGGCCTACATCGGTATGATTGCAGAGCGTCTTGGCATCTACGATGATGTAGTGCGCGCGCTCTGCGCCATCGCCACACACAGCGGTCAGTGGGGGACCTACCAACCACGCATCTGGTACGAGCTAGCCCTGCATGTCGCCGATCTTCTCATGTCATGCAAGGCAACCCCGGACCCCATCCGGATTACGATGACGACCGGCGACGCCAGCATGTTGCTGTCAGAGATCGGTAGGATGCAGGAATACATACATATCCCGGAGTCGCAGGACGTGTTGGTACAGGCAGCGGCAGTGGCAGGCAATCTCACGAGCGGATTCGCGCGTCCGTTGACCCGAGGTGTCTAGGTCTATGCACAAGCATCCCGGAGAGTCGGTCATCGTCTTTGACGCCCCTAGCCAACAGAATCTCTCGGCTGCAATCAGGGAGATCGTCATTCCTCAGGTGGTCCAGCCATCCATCTTTGCTGAGCCTACTCCTCGACCGATAGCCCGCCCAGTGGCTCATCGGGTTTCTATCGACGACAGTGGCCTATCAATACGTCCGGGGTCATCGTGGAACGAGGCTGACGCTGCGCTCGACGCTGCCCGGGCAGGTATCATGCGCTACAGCGCTGCGCGGGCCATCGCCGTGGATGGCCATGGGGTCGAGCCTGAGACGTTCGCCGCCGCTCTTGTACTGTCTCAGGTGGTTCAGGCGGAGATGTTCGTGTCTACGGACCAACCGTGGCCTCCGCTGTTCCGCCTGGTTGCCACGGTCAATGAGTATGTAGGCACCCACGAACTGGTGGACGCCCTCGATCAGTACCTTACCCGCGACTTCGCGGATAAGTGGTTCCGTGTCCCCCTCCCCTGCAACCCCGTTTCGTTCACATACGAAGAGACGGCCCAGGGAGTCGGGGACAAGCAGATAGCAACAGCCGCCGAGTTCCTGAGGATCGTGTTCGATTCGGTCGCGCTGTTGCCAACGAAGCCGAGCCATGTCGTTCTTCACCCGGCTGCTTTCGTGAAGAATCAATAGGAGGTTGTCAGTGGAACTGTTCATATTCGGTGACAGGGAGATCAACCATCTGGTCTATGCCGAGGTTCCGTGGGACTGTGCGAAACGGGAGCGCACTGACATCGACCCAGCAACCGGGTGGCCCATGGAGGCGTTCGCCAAGGACGAGCATGGGGCCATCAAGCGCCATCCCCTCACCATGCGCCCGTTGATGGTGGATTCTGATGGGTCGGAGGTCCCTGTGAGGACGGATGTCTGGGTCGAGGCTAGGGCGTTCTTCACCCCCTTCGGCCCCTGCTGCTTGTCTGAGAGCATGCGGGAGGAGTTCTTCAAGGGGAGAGACGATGTGGTTGTCTGCCATGGGATGTGCTGCCGTCAACCTGTGCGCGTCAAGGCGGCGGGGCAGGCTCGCATCTTGCGCCACTACGAGGGCATCCGGGGCTACATGACGCCCGCGTCGGCGCGCATGGCTGACCTGGGCAGCCCCTTCGCCGGAGAAGGGAACCGACTGATGCCCGATGGCTCGTGCGTCTTCTGGCGGCCATCAGATGGGAAGTGCGCCATCCATGCGTTTGCGGTTGACAATGACATCGACTGGCGCCTGCTCAAGCCCATCTCCTGCACGTTGTTCCCGATGCAGGTTCAGGCTGGCCTGAACTACAGCACTCCGCTGTACTACGCCATGACTCACGACCCCCAGGTGCTGCGGCAGAACGGGATCGTCTGTCCCATCGGCAGCCCGAATCTCACGCCGGCCTACCTCGACATGCAGGCAGAGTACGACATCGCGTTCGGTGCTGGATTCTGGGAGGTGATGTGTGATGTCTTCGAGCGCCATTTCCGACCTGATTGGGAAAGCGCTGTATCTGGTAAGAACACCAGATGATCTAGCCAGAGTCCTGGGGAGGATCGAATCCTTCCCCTGGATGATCGCCGATCAACTGGACGGCAGCGTGCCAGAGCACAGCGCCGTGGCGGCCCATCTACTAGACTCGACCTTGACGGCCAACGTCCAGGACATACTCGCTGAGTTGGTACTGGCAGCCTATGTACTCAACAGCGTCCAAGAAGATGTGGCCCGGGATCGCCTAGCACTGCCGGCCAACGCCTTCAGCGCTGACGAAGTAGCCAATCGGCTGGAGAAGCTGAAGGGTTTGGCTGGCCCCCTGTTCGATCTGCGCCGTCGAGTGGAGGGGAAGTTGGCTGAACTCTTGCCTGAAGACGGAGAGGGAGCGGTGGGGCAAGATGAGATGCAGCGGTCACCTGCTACGTTGGATGAGGGGCCTGGATTCTGAACCGGAGGGCGAGCATCAATGACTCAGCCCAATGCGGGTCGCAATATCGTTGTGACCTCCACACTGCAAAACCTGGCCAACGCCATCGGCCTCAAGCAGAAGGACGTGGGGGTCGCTCATGCCTCTGTTATAGAGGGTAAGACACGCGCTGAGATCGCTGCCGATGCTGGTGTCAGCGAGCGGTCGATCAAGCACTCACTACGGTTCTTCGCACAGTTCCACAAGGCGGCCAACATGACTCCCGAGGAGGCCATCAAGGCCCTATCGGGCGGCTTCGACGAGGACGATAGATACACTCCTCTGGCGCAGCGCTACGGGCGTCGGGTCGAGGCCATGACGAAGGAGATCGCCAGGCTCAACAAGAAGCTGGACAACCGCGACATTGTGATCGACGCGGTTGTAGATTCTCTGATCGGTCAACTGGGTACCTACGACCCCAAGCCGTTCGAGTGCCCGCCCATCGACCCTGATCGCGGGCACCCCGAGTACGCAGTGCTGGAGGTGGGCGACTGGCAGTTCGGGTCGTCGTGGAAGGGCGATGATGTCGGGGGCATGGGCGAGGTGAACACCGACATCCTCATGGGCAGGGTAGAGAGGCTCGGCCGCCAGGTCCTGCGTCTCGTCAAGCTGCAGCGCGGCATGGTCAATGTCCCCTGGTTGGTGTTGAACTTCCTGGGCGACATGATCGAGAACGAGGTGATCTGGGACAGTCAGGGTACCTACATCGACCTCCCGGCCGCCGACCAGATGACGATGGCGTTCTTCGCTGCCGAAAGCCTCATCGAGACGTTCCTCCCTGAGTTCGAGGAAATCAGAGTATATGCAGTTGCCGGGAACCACGGCCGCATGGGGAGGAAGAAAAACTCCCAGCACTGGCGCTCAAACTGGGACTTCGTGCTCTATCGGTTCCTGGCTCAGCGGTTCGCGCGGGAGCCACGCATCAAGTTCTTCATCTCTCCCATGCCGTGGATGGCGTACACGCTGGAGTACGCCCCCAAGTGGAACCACGTAGTCCTGCATGGAGATACAATCCCCAACAACCTTGGCATCCCATACTACGGCATCAATCGAGAAACCGCTAAGATGGCCCAACTGCTCAACCTTCCGGTGCACTACATCCACATGGGCCATTTCCACACGCCGTCGATCCTCGACAACATCCGTGGTGTGAAGATCATCAACGGTGCGCTGACAGGCCCGAGCCCGCTCTCGGTCGGCCGGCTGCTCACTGGGGGCATCCCACAGCAGTTGTTGTTTGGCCTGCACCCAAAGTACGGCAAGACCTGGAACTACCCGGTCTACCTGGACGAGGTGAGGGAAGTCAAGGCTGACACAAACGGCCTCTACACCCCTTGGATCAGCGGACTGGAGCGGCCCGATGGGGCTTATACCCCAACTGGTGTTGCATCGAGTGGTGGGGAGTGGGCCCCCAAGGACGGCCGAGAGTCCCGCGAGGTTTCTGAGCACGAGACGGCAGGCATCGGGTAGATTGACAAGAAGGCCGTCCCGTGGTATCTTATGCAGGATGGCCTTCTTAGCTGTTCGGAAAGGAACGGTGCGCTATGGCTGTAGCCATCGCAGTTGCCAAGGACGGCGAGATCGCTGTGGGGCACGACACTTGCTGGGGTTACGATCAGACACCTGATGGGCGAGTCCGAGTCATTCGGCTGGGCCAGCACGATAAATCGCTTGGCCTGGTGGTGGCCAGCAACGCCCCTGTCGGTGTCGCCGATGTCCTGTTTGATGCCCTTCGCGGTATCATCGAAGGCTATGGCCCCGGCGTCTGGCGCAAAGAGTGGACTAGGTACTGTTGCAGCCCAGACGACCCGATATTCGGCGGACTCCGGTTGAGCGACGAAGGCATCCCCTACGAACTACTGGTGGTCATGGATGGGAAGATGCACGTTGCTGTTACGGATGGTGGCGCCTTCGAGCGACGAGAGGTCGCAACCATTGGGCCCGACTGGGAGAAGGCTGCGGGGGCCGCACAAGCCCTGCTCGCCCATCGCCCCGACATGACCGCCGATGAAGTAGTGCAGTTTGCCATCAAGGTGACATCCTCCATCGCGGAGACAACCAATCCAGAGGTGCGGACGGTTGTCATCACCGATGATCTCGAAGGTCTCGTCCCCCCGTTGGACCTGGAAGAGTAGACATGCCGCTACAAGGGCTCACCGAGGAACAAATCGCTGCTGCCACGGCGCCCGCCGAGCCGACCGTAATTGTGGCTGGGCCTGGTAGCGGCAAGACACGGACCATCGTGGCCCGTGCGGTCTGGTATTCGAGAGCCATAGAGCCCAATCGTATCCTTCTGGTGACGTTCACCAACAAGGCGGCCAAGGAGGCTCGCTCGCGCCTGAAGGAGTGGGGTGGAGGCTTTGTGGCCAGCACGTTCCACAGCCTTTGTGCTCGCCACCTTCTGCCAGTGACGGGGGGCTCAATAGCTGACGAGGACGAGGCCCTGTCGGTGATGAAGGAGGTCATCAATGATGGGAGACTTGGTCTGGATGCCAAACCAGTAGCTGAGTGGATCAGCATGAAGCGTAACCTGGGATATACCCTGGAAGCGCCCCCGGAAGAGATCACTACCGAGTACATCAGTGCGTGGGAAGGCTACAACAAGCTGAAGCGCCAGTACCGACTCCACGACTACGACGATCTGCTTGAAGACGCAATCAGGTTCTGTGTGATCGACAGCATCGCCCCCCACTTCCAGTTGGTACTCGTAGATGAAGTGCAAGACACCAACAGACCTCAACTGGAGCTTGTTCGCCGTCTGGCGGCCCCGTATCGGAATGTGACCATCGTCGGAGATCACGACCAGTGTGTTGCTGCCGATACGCCGATCATGGTGCGGGATGGTGTTGAGGTAGAGGCGGGCAAGCTACGGCCATCCCACCCCATTGTAGCTGCGGATCGTAGTGGTCTACAGGTTGTGCCCATCGGGGATATGGTGCGCCTCAGGGGTCCTGCCATGAGGGTCGAGTTTGCTGACGGCAGGGTCCTGGTGTGTTCGCCGACACACAGGATGTTTATGGCCATCCCTCGGGGCACGCGGGGGAAAAGAAGAGAGAGTTGTCTGGTCTACCTCATGACTGATGGGGGGGGTCGTTGGCGTGTCGGGATCACATCGTTAGTCAGGAAGGTCACGGCAGATACTGATGGGATCGGTCTGGCGCAACGATTGCAGCAGGAGAGAGGGAGAGCGGCATGGGTATTAGAAGTATGTCGCACAGAGGATGACGCTAGGGTGTTAGAGGCGTCCGTCTCGCTGCGATATGGCATTCCGACTACTGTATTTCGGGCCAGCGGGAGGACTAGCACCGAGGTTGTCGATGGCATCTTCAGTGCTGTTTCCGGGGGCGAGGCCGGCGCGACTCGGCTTTTGGCCGACAGGGGTTATTCGATTGACCGTCCCCACGTAGCTTCTTGTCCGAATGGCGAGTTGCCGCGCCTCTCTCTCGTGATGAACTCTTCACAGGGTATTAGTGGGGGCAATCGTTCTGGGCACCGGGTCACGATAACGACTAGCGACCCTGAAGTAGCTTCTCTTGCGACCTCTGATCCGATGGTCGGGAGAAACGTTAGGGCAGTCAAGAAGGTCGGGGGTGGTAATGAGTGGAGCGGGTGGCGGTGTGACATATTCCGTAGCTCATACGAGGGTGCGCTACAAGTGGCCACCAGTCTCCGTCAGACGCTTGGGGATCGCGTACTCTATAGACAGCGTGCGGTGTTTGGCTCTGGTCAATGGTACCATGTCGCCACGGCGTCCGACCTTTTTCCCGGTGCGGTCGTTCCATCTGTGGCGCCGGATGGCTCCGTGTCTGAGGTGGGGGTAGTGGGAATCACCCCACTGGATGGTGAGCACGAACTAATAGACCTATCTGTACCGGCGCTTGGTAATTTTGTGGCCAATGGCATCGTGGTCCACAACAGCATCTATGGCTGGCGGGGCGCCGTTCCCGAGAACATCAAGGACTTTGCCGACGAGTTTGGCGCCAAGGTCTACCCCCTCACTGCCAATCATCGCTCTACCGGCCGGATCGTAGCGCTCAGCCGGCGCGTGATCGAGCAGTATCCGTCTCCGATCAGAGCAGAGGGTCTACACTCGGTGCGCGCCGATGGCCACGACCCTCAGATCGTGGAGTGCCTGAACAACGATCAGGAGGCTGAGAAGGTCGCACAGTGGGCGCAAGACTTGATGGCTCAGGGGGTCCCACCCACCGAGATTGCCGTACTGATCCGCACCAATGCTCAGAGCCAGCCGCTGGAGGCGGCATTCGCCTTCAAGAAGATACCATACACTGTGGTGGGAGCCTTGTCGTTCTTCGACAGAGCAGAGGTCAGGGACGCGCTCTCGTTCCTCCGGGTTGCGGCCAATCCGTTCGAAGTCCCGGCGTTCCGGCGCTCAGCCCAGTGCATGGAAGGTCTGGGTAATGAGAGCGTGAAGGCCGTCATTAACGAGGCAGCGACCAGTAAGGTGTCGTTGCTGGAGAGTTTAGCTGCGGTGCGCTCCCGACTGCGCTCAGAGGCCCGCTCCGATGCCTTCTTAGCGTATGAAGACATCATGAGCGACCTCTCCTCGTTCTCTCCTGCCGAAGCAGTCAAGAGGGTGACGGAAGCCGTCCTGGCCACCAAATATGCGTCCGACGATAAGGAGCAGTATCGGCTGGACAATCTGGATCGGTTGTACCAACTCGCTGGACGCTTCGGCGACCTACGCGACTTCCTGACCATGGTCACGTTGGCTACAGCGTCTGACGAGGAACACAAGGGTGTCTGTGTGGCTACTTGCCATGCAGTGAAGGGGCTGGAGTTCCGTGCTGTATGGATCGCCGGGGTAGAAGATGGGTTGTTCCCGCATGCCCGCGCGGACAACGTGGCCGAAGAGTGCCGCTTGCTTTATGTCGCCTGCACCCGTGCCAAGGACTTGTTGGTCCTTAGCTGGTGTCAGGTGCGTAAGAGGTGGAACGATATAATCAAGTGCGCCCCCAGCCAGTTCTTGGGTGCTCTCACAGGAGGCCATAAGGTCGATGACTAGTATCGCAGAAGTCGTCCACGATGCGCTGACGTATGACGATGTGACGATGAGGAGGCTGGCTCGCCTCTACGCAGAGGCCGAGCAGTCAGAGGATGTCCTGGGCGACGACCTTGAGCGATTGCCTGAGGACTTCGTGAGGCTGACGGTCCCGGTCGAAGGCATGCGCGCTAGGGCAATCACGACGCAAGTCACCGATCTTGATGCCTGGCTGGATCGTCAGGTCATGACCAGGAAGGTGTGGTTCGCGGTTCTGCACCACACCGAGACACCCCAGCCTTGGTGGGCTGGGGAGAGCAGTATCAATCGCATCTGGGACTGGCACGTCAACGGCCGAGGCTGGCGCCACATTGGCTACCACTTCGTTGTGGGCCCTGACGGCTCGTTGTGGGCATGCCGTCCGATCAACTGGACGGGGGCCCACGCCGGGTCTGGAGGCAACGTGGGGTCGATTGGCGTCTCAATGTGGGCCAGCTTCATTACAGAGCAGCCGACCCAGGCGGCCGCCGCCACCGTGGGGAAGCTGTGGGCAACGTTGTCCGATTACTTCGGCTACCCGCCGGCCGTCCATTTTCACAGGGAGTACATGAGCACCGACTGCCCGGGCAATCTAACCCACGATCAGGTGCGTGGCTGGGTTGCCAATGCGGGCCCTCACAGCCCCGTTGGGGATGGCGACCTCGGCGTGTATTGTGGCGATACCCGAGTGGGCGACGGTGCGCTGATCGACGGTGTGTCTTGGGTCCCCGTCCGTGCCATAGCAGCAGCAGCCGGCTACCATCTGAAGTGGCAGGAGACACCTTGGCGTGGAGCCATTGTGTACGACACAGACCGCACGCTGGCATCGGTCCCTACGGTGATCGACGCCAGCGGCAAGGTAGCCTGCTACGTCATGGATCGTGTGGTCCCAGCAGCGATCTTCGATGGTACCATGTACGCCCCGGCGCGCCCCTTCGGTGCTGGGATCAGGAAGGAAGTCGTCTGGGTCTTTCCCAACGTCGTCAGGTTCGTGTAGGGCAGGTAGTGATGTACGGGAGTGTGGAAAGGAAACATCAATGAAGAATGCAGCGGGTCTACTGTTGGCGCTGTTGGTGCTATTGATTGCGGGGTGCAACGAACAGCCGGCTACTACCGTGTCGGCTGCACCCACTCAGGTGAAGGAGTTTGTGGGGACGGTCACCGTGGACCCCAACACTGGGGCCACAGTCGAGCAGAAGAATATCCAGAAGCGGCTGTCCGTAGATAACGAGCCTGGCGCTGTCAAGCACTTGTATGTGGTGTCGGCCTACAGTGGCCAGGTGATCTTCTACAGTACGGTTGACGGGAAGGTCACCAGCAGTGGAAAGCGCCTGCAGCCCTACGAGAAAGTGGACACCGTTAGTGGGGGCAGTTATGGCGCACTAAACCCGTATAGCTATGAGAACCTCCAGGATGATGGCACCTACGGTAGTTCCATCGACTACCTCTACTGGTGGGATGCGCAGGGACGCTACCATCAGCACTACCCGAGCGGCGGACAGATCATCCATATCAGTGACCAGCCGCTGACTGTGAAGGGCATCACGATCAACCTGAGCAGCGAGGGTGAGTAGCATGAACACGGCGAAGAATGTCTCACTTGGCTGCGCTGCGGCCATCGTCATGGTCGTTGCTCTAGTTGTGTTTTATGCGGCGTTCGTGGCTTGGCACTACGGGAGGCGGGCGGCTACGGTAGTCAAGGACGAGACAGACCCGGCCGTGCTGCAAGCGCGCTACTCGTGGTTCAAGGATGCGGCGGCCCAACTCGACAAGAAGGTGGCCGACATCGAGGTCTACGAGAAGCGGGCGTCCGTCATGAAGGATAGCTACGAAGGGGCGCCGCGCTCGCAGTGGGCGCGTGAAGACCGCGAGCAGTCCAACGTCTGGGAGCAGGAGGTCGCTGGAGTCAAGGCTAGCTATAACACGTTGGCCGCCGAGTATAATGCGGCCATGGCGAAGTGGAACTGGAGGTTCTGCAATGTAGGGACGCTGCCTCCAGGGGCCACAGAGCCACTACCTCGCGAGTTCAAGCCTTACGTGGGTGGGTAGCCGGTCAGATAGTCTTCAGAGACCCGAGTGCGTAGACACGATCCACAAATTGCACCTCACGGTCAGCGCGGCTAGCCCGGCTGATGCCGCCGGGGACGTGAGCCCCGTGGAGAATCGGGACTCGGGGAACGGTCTCTGAAGGTTGGGTGTTGTAGTAGACAAATAGCGCCGTGGAGCAGTTGAGGAAGCTCGCCAGGTTCATTTCCTGGAGGTCGCCCGTTCGACTCGGGCCGGCGCAACCAAATCGCGGGGATCAGCCACGGAGGCTGGCGCGGCCCATTACCGTGTGCCGAGAGGCAAGAGGGTTCGACTCCCTCCCCCGCTACCAGTGATTTCCGTATCTGGATGGTAGACACTTCACTAGGAGTGGGGCTGTTGCATCGCCAGATACGCAGGAAGACGGGCGCATCCTTTGGCAGCATCACACGGTGGTGCCGGGATGTGCCCGTTAGTTTTTACTGATGCCCCTTTGCAATCCCAGTTGACACCCTCAGACCAGCGGTGTACAATTCGAGTATGGACAAGATCGTCTACGACCAGCAAGGTGTCCAACTGGTGCGTGGGGATGCCCGATCTCTGTCGCTTGTAGAGCCAGGGTCAGTGTCACTGGTAGTGACTAGCCCGCCCTACTGGGACCTGAAGCGCTACGACGTAGAGGCTGGGTTTGTGGGGACCTACGAAGAGTACCTGAGCGATGTTGGGGCTGTGGCCGTAAATCTCAAGCGCGTGATGCAGCCCGGCCGTTTCGTTTGCTGGGTAGTGGGTACCAGGGTCTCTGAGGGGCGGTTGCACCACATCCCGGCCGACACGATCAGGGTTTTCGATACCCATGGATTCACACTCCGTAAGGAGATCATCTGGACTAAGCCCAGGGGTACGCAGGGGCTCTGGCAGCGGGGCACGACGCAGTTCCTGAATGACAAGCCTTACCCTTGCTGTGCCAACTTCAACATCCAGCACGAGACGGTGCTCGTATTCCAGGCGCCGGGGGAGTTCGACCCACCTCACAAGGAGAGGCTCCAGGAGTCGGTCATCAAGGACTGGGCTTGGAGTGTCTGGGAATTGCCAGTGAGCCGTGTTAAGGGCCACCCGGCTCCCTTCCCTCAGAAGTTGGCAGAGCGCCTGATCCTGCTGTACTCGTACACGGGGGAGCTTGTCTTGGACCCGTTCGCCGGTACGGGGACAACCCTCATCGCGGCTCGGTTGCTCGGGATGCGTGGCATCGGGTACGAGATCAGCGAGGAATACTGTAAGTTGTCGAAGAGTCTGTTGGCAGGGATGTAGTGGCTGGGTGGCGAAGTGGTAACGCCGGCCTTTCATAAGGGCCTACTCGTGGGTTCGATTCCCGCCCCAGCTACCAGAGTAATGTGCCTCCTGAGAGAATCAGGGTCCGGGACTAGGCAGACGCGGATACATGCTCACGAGCGTGGGGAGTCTGTGGGGGGCGCGTCTAGGCACAGGGGGCGGGTCTTGGGATGAGGAGAACCACGGTCTAATCGGCGCCGAACCCTCCTCCCGGCCCGCCCCAGCACCACGAAAGTGACAGGAGGTCGTGAGCGATGGGTATGACACCAGAAGAGCGTGTTGCTGGTCTCATGGCGCACCTGACGGACAACGTAGCGCCCAAGCTGCAGGCAGCGCTCCAACGTGGGGGCCTGAAGTGCCAAGGGGCCCTCCAAGGGGCCCTCCAATGGGACTCTAAGCGGACAGTTGAGCAAGACATAGGGCATACGCACCGCTGCCATGTTTCGGTCAGGCTGGCTGGCGCTGAGGATGCGGCCAGCACTGATGACCTCGATTTGGCGTTGTCCAACATCGAGAGCGCCATCGGCTACGCGCTGGTGCTTCACTGGCGGGTCTGGGAGAAGCGTCAAGAGGAAGTCGAGGTCGAGGAACGAGTCCGCTTCTCTGAGGGAGACCACACCTCTTGACGGGAGAAGCGCCCCAACATCCACCCGGTATCTGGTGTCGTCTGCGCTCGGAGCGTTCTATAAGGACATTTTCGGAGGTGCATAGATGGAGACGGTGCCGGTCGTGCTGGTTGTAGAAGCACCAGCCGGTTCCTGCGAGGGCATGCCAGCCTTGATTGCACACCTGCTCCGCAGCACGCTGGAGAGGAATGGGATGCGTTTTGCTGTGAGGATAGAGAGCGCCGAGTTGCTGGTCCGGCAGGAGGGGCCACCCGCCGAACCGATTTGGACGGTTGCCGATGAATCCCTGGAGAGTCCGGTAGGTGGGTCAGATGATGAGCAGCATGAGCCCAAACACGGTACATAGGGCGATGGCTGACAGCCCGATGATGCGCGGGGCCATGCGTCTTCTCAAGCTGAGGCATGAGCTTCGTTCCCGTGGAGTTCTTCTCAGACTGTTGCCGAGAGACCGAGAATCGTGCAACAAGCAAGAACACGACTCAAGCCTGTAGGGATTGTGCGTCTGCTACATTCAAACTGACCCACTACCTGGACTTGATTGGCGGAGGGAAGGGGCAGAACCCCCGAGGGGTGTGTGGGCACCCCTACTCGATCCTAAGTCGAGCGCGCTCGGCCACTACGCGATCCCTCCACCTAGCCGATAGTTGTGGTCCCCGGTTCGGGATTCAAATCCGAGTTGCGCCTTTAGGAGAGGCGGGTCCTGAGTCACTAGACGAACCGGGGACAAGGCGAGCTTAGCAATGGGTCATTGGGCAGCATCCTCCAGCGTGTTCGTTCTGGGCCACTCCGACAACCTGAATTGGTCGTTGACAGAGTGGTGTTTTCCTTGTACGATGATAGGGGAATACTTCCCTAGCTGAAGAATGGCCGAGTGGCGGAACAGGCAGACGCACCGGATTCAAGTCCCGGCGCCCGCGAGGGCTTGGGGGTTCGATTCCCTCCTCGGCTACCATTGTGCCCGGCTGGTGGAACTGGTATACACGCATGGCTTAGGACCATGTGCCTTCGGGATTGGGGGTTCAACTCCCTCGCCGGGTACCAGAGCATAACGGAGGAGGCGAGTCAGATGCGTCACCTACTCTGTGTCTGCATCTTGTTGATGTTGGTGAGTTGGGCTGTTGTAGATGCTCAGAGTGGGCAACGAGCGCCTGACCGATCTTCCTATCAAGTCATCCGGGTCATCCGGCCCCAGCACGCCGATGTGGCTATGATTGCTGCTCTCTTCGGAGGCGCAGTGGTTGGACCGAGTTTCGGGGGTGGTGGCTATGGGTATGGAGGAGGGAATGGGAATAGGTCGGGTGGATTCGGCAACAGTGGCTACGGTGGCGGCTATAGTAGCCGTGGAGGCTACGGCGGAGGTTTCGGGGGTGGTTACGGCGGTGGTCGTGGGGGCGGCCAGATGCGCCGGTAGTTGTGCGGAGGTGGCGGAACTTGGTAGACGCGCTAGTCTGAGGGGCTAGTGAGGCTTGGCCTCTTGTGGGTTCGAGTCCCTCCCTCCGCACCA
>Ga0233425_10002347_pt1 | contig 37637 bp, 39 predicted proteins | sample Watercolumn_Towu_2_FD_181712 | JGI IMG/M metagenome (GOLD analysis project Ga0233425, IMG submission 181712) | Freshwater microbial communities from Lake Towuti, South Sulawesi, Indonesia - Watercolumn_Towuti2014_140_MG | ecosystem: Environmental > Aquatic > Freshwater > Lake | place... | reverse complement strand
ACCTCGCATCGAATCCCGCCGGGGTCACCACCCTCCGCCGTAGAGACCCGTAGGGCGTGTCAGTCGCGCGCGATGCGGCGGGGGTCGACGGGGCGGCCGTCGACGAGCACTTCGTAGTGCAGGTGGGGCGCGGTGCTGCGTCCCGTGTTGCCCGTGAGCCCGATGAGCTGGCCCTTCTCCACGCGCTGACCCTTCGCGACCGACACGCTCTGCAGATGACCGTAGCGGGTCTCGAAGCCCGAGCCGTGGTCGATGAGCACGCTCAGTCCGTAGCCGCCCTCGGCGCCCGCGACGCGCACGACACCCGCCGAGCTCGCCTTCACCGGCGTGCCGGCCGGCGCGGCGAGGTCGACGCCGGCGTGGAACTCGGGCTTGCCGGTCCACGGCGACAGGCGCGGCCCGAAGGCGGAGTTGATCGCGCTGCGCAGCGGCAGCTTCGACGGCAGCGCGGCGAGCACGCCGCCGGTCTCGCGGGTCACGTGCGCGAGCGCGCGGAGCCGGCGGCTCTCCTCGTGCACGTACGCGAGCAGCACGTCGATCTCGTCGAGGGCCTTGCCGCCCCTGATCGACGCGAGCGCGGGACCGCCCATGCCGTCCTTCGGCTGGCCGCCGAGCGGCTTCCACACGGCGGTGTGCAGCGCGTCCCAGCTCGCCATCTCGTCGCGCAGCTCGGTCAGGCGCTTGCGGATCGGCGGCAGCGCGCGCGCGTTCTCCTCGAGGATGTCGTTGGTCGCGACGAGCGTGGCGTGGTGGCGATAGAGCTTCGTGTAGTGGGCGAGCGCCAGGACGTTCGCGATCGCGCCGACGATGCCGACGACGACCAGCGTCTTGGCGAGCCAGCGCGGGACGGACAGCCAGCGGACGAACTGACCGTCGCCTCGCACCACCAGCACGTTGAGCACCGAGCGTTCCAGGCGACTCACTCCTTCGCCGCAAGATTCGGCGGCCACGAGAGACGCAAGAGCAGGGCCAGACCGTGGCCGTTCTGTAACTATTGATCGTCACGAGCGAGATGGGGCTCGATGGGAAACGTTTTCCGCCCGGGGCCCCGGCAAGAAATCGACCGCTGTCCGTGGTAGTTTCCGCCGCATGAAAGCCGTCGGCCTCTACCGGTACCTCCCGATCGACCACCCCGAGGCGCTGCTGGACCTCGACGTGCCGGCGCCCGTCGCGGCCGGCCGCGACCTTTTCATCGATGTGAAAGCGATCGCGGTCAACCCGGTCGACTACAAGATGCGGGCGCCGAAGGACCAGGTCGAGACGACGCCGCGCATCCTCGGCTGGGACGTCGCGGGCGTGGTGAAGGCGACCGGTCCGGACGCGACGCTCTTCAAGCCCGGCGACGCGGTGTACTACGCGGGCGCGCGGATGCGGCAGGGCGGCAACAGCGAGCAGCACCTCGTCGACGAGCGCATCGTCGGCAAGAAGCCGGCGACGCTCGGCTTCGCCGAGGCCGCGGCGCTGCCGCTCACCACGCTCACCGCGTGGGAGGGCATGTTCGAGCGGATCGGAATCTCGAAGTCCGGCGAGCACGCCGGCCGATCGATTCTCGTCATCGGCGGCGCCGGCGGCGTCGGCTCGATCGCGATCCAGCTCGCGAAGCAGCTCGCGCGGCTCACCGTGATCGCGACCGCGTCGCGGCCCGAAACGACGAGGTGGGTGCGCGAGCTGGGCGCCGATCGCGTCGTCGATCACACCCGCGAGCTCGCGCCGCAGCTCGGCGGCGAGGTCGACTACGTGCTCTGTCTGAGCAACATCGAGCCGTACGTCGCGCAGCTCCCGGCCGTCGTCGCGCCGCAGGGCAGGATCTGCGCGATCGTCGGCACGCAGAAGCCGCTCGACCTCGGGCCCTTGATGGCGAAGAGCGTCACGTTCGCGTGGGAGCTGATGTTCACGCGCCCGGCGTACCAGACGGCCGACATGATCACCCAGCACCGGATCCTCGACGAGGCCGCGGCGCTCGTCGAGAAGGGCGTGCTGCGCACGACGATGACCGAGAATCTCGGCCCGATCACCGCGGCCAACCTCAAGCGCGCGCACGCGCGGCTCGAGGGCGGGCGCGTGATCGGCAAGCTCGTGTTGGAAGGATTCGCGTCGTGAAGATCACGGGGATCGAGACGTTCGTCGTCGACGCGGGGTGGCGGCCGTGGCAGTTCGTCGCCGTGCGCACGGACGCGGGGATCACGGGCTACGGCGAGTGCTCCGACGGCCGCAATCCGTACGGCGTGGTGTCCACGGTGAGCGACTTCAGCGCGATCCTGCTCGGCCGGGATCCGCGTCCGGTTGAGATGCGGTACCAGGACATGTACCGGATGGCGCGGCAGAGCCACGGCGGCATCGCCGCGAAGGCGATCGCCGGCATCGAGCTGGCGCTCTGGGACGTCAAGGCGAAGGCGCTCGGCGTGCCGGTCTACGAGCTGTTCGGCGGCCCCCTGCGGGAACGCCAGCAAGTGTACTGGTCGCATTGCGGCACGTCCCGCGCGCGCGACTACGCGCGCATCGGCGTCCCGCCGCTGCGGACGATGGACGACATCGCGAGGCTCGGCGAGGAGGTCGTGCGCCGCGGCTTCCGCGCGCTGAAGACCAACATCATCTATCCTGGCGATCCCGCGTCGGTGTACTTCGCGGGCTTCGGCGGTGGGCCGGGCACGACCGATCAGAACGTGACCAGCGAGATGATCGACCACATCGCGACGCAGCTCGGCACGTTCCGCAAGGCCGTCGGTCCGCACGTGGGCCTGGCCCTCGACCTGAACTTCAACTTCAAGGCCGAGGCGGCGCGGCGCATCGCGAAGGCGCTCGAGCCGCTGAACATGATGTGGCTGGAAGTCGACATGTACGACGAGCGCGCGCTGCGCGAGGTGAAGGACTCGACGACGATCTCGATCTGCTCCGGCGAGAACCTCTACGGCCTGCGCGAGTACCGGCCGTACTTCGAGGCGCGCGCGATGGACGTGGTGATGATCGACGTGCCGTGGAACGGCTTCGCGCGCTCGCGCGCGGTGGCGGAGCTCGCGGAGAGCTACCAGCTCAACGTGGCGCCCCACAACTACTACAGCCATCTCTCGACGCTGCACTCCGCGCACCTCTGCGCGAGCGTGCCGAACGTCCGCATCATGGAGATCGACATCGACGACGTGCCGTGGAAGGACGAGCTGGTCGACCGGCCGCCGGTGATCGAGAAGGGCGAGCTCGTGCTGCCGACGCGCCCCGGCTGGGGCGCCGATCTCAACGAGGACGTCGCGCGCAAGCACGTCTGGGAGCGGGGACGTCCGCCCGGCTACACGCCCGTGACGCGCTGATGGCCGGCCTGCTCCGTCCGCCGTATCGCGCCGATCACGTCGGCAGCCTTCTGCGCCCGCCGGCGTTGAAGGCTCTGCGCGATGAGGTGGCGGCGGGCCGCGCGAACGCGGGCGACCTGCGCGCCGCCGAAGACGCGGCGATCCGCGAGGTCGTGGCGCTCCAGGAGTCCGCCGGACTGCAGGGCATCACCGACGGCGAGCTGCGGCGGAAGTCGTGGCACATGGACTTCCTCACGCAGCTCGGCGGCCTCACGTCCGAGGGCAAGGCGATCCCGGTGACGTTTCACGGCCGCGCGGGCGACGTGGACTTCACCCGGCCGGACCTCGCGATCACCGCCCGCGTCACGCGGCCCCGGCCGATCTTCGTCGAGCCGTTCACGTTTCTCCGGTCGGTCGTCTCGCGCACGCCGAAGCTGACGATGCCGTCGCCCTCGATGCTGTACTCGCAGGTCGGCCGCGCGAAGGTGGATCGCGCGGTGTATCCGGACCTCGACGCCTTCGCGGACGACACGGCCGCCGCGTACCGCGCGGAGATCGCGGACCTCTACGCCGCGGGCTGCCGGTATCTGCAGCTCGACGACGTCGCGCTCGCGTATCTCTGCGACGACACCATGCGCGCGCACAGTCGCGCCGCCGGCGAGGATCCCGACGCGCAGCTCCAGCTCTCGGTGCGGATGACCCAGGGGGCGCTGCGCGATCGGCCGGCCGACCTCGCCGTGTGCACGCACCTCTGCCGGGGCAACTTCCGCTCGAGCTGGCGCGCGCAGGGCGGCTACGAGCGGATCGCGGAGACGATCTTCAACGCGCTGCCGTACGACGGATTCTTCCTCGAGTTCGACGACGCGCGCTCCGGCGACTTCTCGCCGCTGCGCTTCGTCCCGAAGCACGTGCGCGTCGTCCTGGGCCTCGTCACCTCGAAGTCCGGCGTGCTCGAGGCGAAGGACGAGCTCAAGCGCCGGCTCGACGAGGCGTCGAAGTACGTCCCGCTCGAGCAGGTCTGCGTGAGCCCGCAGTGCGGCTTTTCGTCGACGGTCGAGGGCAACGTCCTCACCGTCGTGCAGCAGAAGGCCAAGCTCGCGCTGTGCGTCGAGCTCGCGCACGAGGTCTGGGGGTGATTCCGGCGCTGCTCCGCCGCGCGACGGAGCTGGTGCCCGTGCTCAAGGAGCGTGCCGCGGCCGCCGAGCGGCTGCGCCAGATCCCTCCCGAGACGGTGAAAGATCTCATCGCCTCCAGTCTCATCCGTATCGGCAACCCGCGCCGCTACGGCGGGCTCGACGCCGATCTCGACACCATCCACGAGGTGAGCTGGGAGCTCGCCCGCGGCTGCGGGTCGACCGCGTGGTGCTATTCGCTGTGGGCGACGCACAACTGGTGGCTCGGCCACTTTCCGGAGCGCGCGCAGGACGAGTTCTTCGCCGACGGCCCGGACACGCTGTTCTCGAGCGGCCTCGATCCGTCGCGCGGCACCGCCGAGCCGGTCGACGGCGGCTTTCGCGTGTCGGGACGCTGGAGCTATTCGAGCGGCTGCGATGCCGCGAGCTGGGTGATGGTCGCGACGACGCCGAGCGACATGCTGTGGCTCCTGCTGCCGCGCGGCGACTACGAGATCGTCGACACGTGGTTTTCGTCGGGGCTGCGCGGCAGCGGCAGCAAGGACGTGGTCGTGACGGACCGGTTCGTCCCCGCGCATCGCGCGATCCATCCCGACCGCGCGGGGGACGGCGAGGCGACCGGCTGGACGCTGCACGCGCGGCCGAGCTACCGTCCGCCCCTCCGCTGCCTCACCGGCTGGGATCTCGCCGCGCCGGTCATCGGCATGGCGCAGGGCGCGATCGACGAGGTCACCGCGCGTCCGCGCGCCGCGCAGTCCGTCGCGCTGCAGCTTCGCGTCGCCGAGGCGTCCGCGGAGGTGGACGCCGCGCGCGCGCTCCAGCGCGCGGACGTCCGCGAGATCCTCGACAGGGCGGCGCGCGAGGAGCCGTTCACGGAGCGCGACCGCGCGCGTTACCGGCGCGACAAGGCGTTCGTCGTCAAGCTGAGCGTGCAGGCCGTCAACCGGCTCTTCGAGGCGAGCGGCGCGCGCGGCGTCCTCGAGAGCGAAGCCATCCAGCGCTTCCATCGCGACGTCCACGCGGCGTCGCACCACGCGGCGCTCGGCTGGGATGCGCCGGCCGAGCACTACGGCCGTCTGGCGATGGGACCCTAACCAACGCAACGGAGGTTCGACATGGCCCGGATCGTCACGTCGATCGTCCTCGTCACCTCGGTCCTGCTGGGACTCGCCGCCGGTCACGCGCGGGCGCAAGGTCAGCCGGAAGGACAGCTCACCATCGCGTTCGACGCCGCGATCGCGCCCACGTTCCTCGATCCGGCGGAGACGCCCGGGATCGGGACGCCGTTCGTCTTCCTCTACGCGATCCACGACGCGCTCATGAAGCCGCTGCCCGGCAACGACATGGCGCCGTGTCTCGCGGAGTCGGTCAGCGAAAGCCCCGATGGGCTCACCTACGAGTTCAAGCTCCGCCGCGGGCTCAAGTTCCACAACGGCGATCCCTTCACGGCGGACGACGTGAAGTTCAGCTTCCACCGGTACCGCGGCGCCTCCGCGAAGCTCCTCCACGAGCGCGTGAAGTCCGTCGACGTGCTCGACCCGCACCGCGTTCGCTTCGTCCTGCACAAGCCGTGGCCGGACTTCCTCGTCTTCTACGCGACGCCCGCCACCGGCGCCGCGTGGGTGGTGCCGAAGAAGTACATCGAGAAGGTCGGTGAGGACGGCTTCAAGCGTCAGCCCGTCGGCCTCGGCCCGTACCGCGTGGCCGCCATCAATCCCGGCGTGGAGATGACGCTCGAAGCCAACGAGCAGTACTGGCGCAAGAAGCCCACGATCAAGCGCGTGGTCATCAAGGGCGTGTCCGACCGGACCACGCGGCTGGCGATGCTCAAGACCGGCGAAGCGGACATCGGCTACCTGATGGTCGGCGTCGAGGCCGCGACGATCAAGAACGACCCGAAGCTCAGGCTGTCGAAGACCATCCCGCCCGCGACGTGGTGGGTCGAGTACCCCGAGCAGTGGAATCCGAAGTCGCCGTGGGCCGACCGGCGCGTGCGGCTCGCCGCGAGCATGGCGATCGACAAGCAGGCGCTCAACGAGGCCGAGCGCCTCGGGCACTCGCGCCTGACCGGGTCGATCATTCCGAGCCTCATGGACTTCGCGCTGAAGATCGATCCGAAGCCCTACGACCCGACGCACTCGAAGCGTTTGCTCGCCGACGCGGGTCTTCCGAACGGCTTCGACGCCGGGGATCTCACGCCGTTGCCGCCCTTCACGACGATGGGCGAGGCGGTGGCGAACGACCTCGCGAAGGTCGGGATCCGCACGCGCGTGCGCGGCATGGAGCGCGCGACGTTCATGGAGGCGTGGCGCTCGAAGAAGCTGAGCGGCATCGTCCTCACGGTCAGCGCCGCCCCGGGCAACACGTCCGCGCGGCTCGAGTCGTTCGTCATCAGCGGCGCGCCGTACGCCGCCGGCGGGTATCCCGACATCGACGAGCTCTTCAAGCAGCAGGCGGGCGAGCGCGACCGGAAGAAGCGCGAGGCCTTGCTGCACCAAATCCAGCGGCTCATGGACGAGCGCGTCATGTTCACCGGCATCTTCGAGCCGGCGACGCTCCACGGCATCGGGCCGCGCGTCGAGGAGCCGGCCATCGGACTCAACGCGCAGCTCTACTTCGCCGCGCCGTACGAGGACATGCGGCTCAGGAAGCCCTGAGCGGGAGAGCCACCATGCCGAAGAAAGAGGTCATCCAGGTCGAGCTGGCCACGGCGAATCCGAACCTCTCGCCGGCCACGCGGTTCGGCAACCTCGTGTTCGTCGCGGGCCAGACCGGGCGCCACCCGAAGACCGGCGAGCTCGGCAAGGACATCCGCGAGCAGACGCGGAACGTGCTCGAGCGCATCAAGGTCGTGCTCGCCGCGGCCGGCACGTCGCTCGACAACGTGCTGACCGCCACCACGCACCTGACGAACGTCGCGAATCTCGCGGCCTACAACGAGGAGTACGCGAAGTACTTCCCGACCAACAAGCCCGCGCGGACGACGGTGACCGTGGCGGCGCTCAACGCGCCGGACCTCCTCGTGGAGATCACGGTCACCGCCTGCGTCCCGGAGTGAAGCGCTTCCACCTCTTTCGCCGTGCGACGCGAGGCTTGCGCGTGTTCCGCGCCGTGCTCTCGCTGACGCGCCGCCGCGCCAATCGGGCGAAGTTCGTCGGCGACCTCCTCGACTCCGTGCCGATGGCGCTGTCGGTCCGGGACCTCGCCGGCCGCTACATCCTCGTGAACCGCACGTGGGAGCACGAGTACAACCGCCTCGTCGTGCGCCGGTACCTGCCGTGTCCTCCGATGACCGTCGACACAGCCGTCAACGGGCGCGACGCCGTCGCGGTCGCGCTCGCCACGCGGCCGGACGTGGTGCTCATGGATCTCGACATGCCGGTCATGAACGGCTTCGAGGCGGCGCGCGCGTTGAAGGAGAACGAGCGGAGCTCCGGCAAGCAAGGCGCCGTGCTCATCGCGCTCTCGTCGCACGACGACGAGGAAACGCGACGCTGCAGCCAGGCCGCGGGATTCGACCGCTTCCTCACGAAGCCGATCTCGCGGGCGGCCCTGCGCCGCGCGCTGCGGGATCTCTCGCAGTCCGGCGAGAGCGCCGGGATGGGGCCGGCGAACGTCGCCGCCCAGGACGGCACGCCGGGACCCGACGACGTCATCGAGCTCGACCCCGATCTCAAGGACGCGGTGCCCGGCTTCCTCGCGTCGAGGCGCGAGGCGCTCGACGCGATGGCGGCGGCGCTCGACGCCGGCACCCGCGCCGAGCTACGGCGCGGGGCGCATCGGCGCCCCTTCCGCCATCCGTTTCCGCCCCCGCTAGCGCCAGAGCTGCGCGGACGCGAGGCGCGCGCCTTCGGCCATCGCCTTGAACTTCGCCCACGCGATCTCGGGCTCGACCTGCGAGACCGAGCGCGCGAACGTGGCGAAGCCGCAATCGGTGCCGGCGATGACGCGCTCGCGCCCGACGATCTCCGCGTAGCGCACGAGCCGCTGCGCGACCAGCTCCGGGTGCTCGATGAAGTTGGTCGTCGAGTTGAGCACGCCCGGGATCACGATCTTCTCGTCCGGCAGCTTCACCTCGCGGAACACGACCCACTCGTGCTCGTGGCGCGGGTTCGCGCCCTCGAACGAGAGCGCCTGCGGCCGCGCCTTCAGCGCCACGCGGATGATCTCGCGCAGCGGGATGTCGCGATGGTGCGGGCCTTCGTAGTTGCCCCAGCACAGGTGCAGGCGCGCGCGGTCCGGCGGAACGTCGCGGAGCGCGTGGTTCAGCGCCTCGACGTTGCCCTCGGCGATCTTCACGAACTCGGCGTTGCTGAGATCGGGAAAGGCGAGGTGACGGCCCATCGCGAGGTCCGGACAGTCGACCTGGAGGAGGAACCCGGCGCGATGGATCGCGTCGTACTCCTCCTTCATCACGTCGACCAGCCGCGCGAGGTAGGCCTCGCGGCTCGGATAGTGCGTGTTCGGCAAAAAGTGCGCGATGACGCCGGGCGACGCCGCGGTCATGAACGCCTCGGCGTGCGTCACGCCTTCGAGCGCCGCGCGGAAGTTCCCGACGTCCTTCTGGACCGCGTTCCGATCCTTCCACTCGATCGGCCCGTCGCACGCCGGCCGCGCGACCGTCGAGCGGCGCTCGGCGCGCGCGGCGGCTTCCGGGAAGTCGGCCCAGTCGGCGCGCCGGGGCACGTCGCTCTGGCCGCCGAAGCCCGTGAGGCGGTGCCGCACGTACGTCGAGTACCCGACCTTGCCCTGCTCGCCGTCGTTGACGACGTCGACGCCGGCGTCGACCTGCTGGCGCACGACGTCCCGGACCGCGCGCTGGACGCGCGCCTCGAACGCCGCGGGGTCGAGGGCGGCGCCCGTGTCGAGCGCCTCGAGCATCTGGGTGAGGTCCGATGCTCGGGGAAGGCTGCCGGTGTGCGTCGTGAGGATCCGCTCGGTGCTCCGCTTCATCGCGTTTCTCCTGCGGAAGGGTAGCCCGATGATATGGTGCCGCAAAAGGAGGTCGCCATGATCCGAGTGCTGGTTGTCCTTCTCGCCGTGCTGTTCCTCGCCGGCGGCGTCGCCGCGCAGCCCGCCACCAAGGACGCGCCGAAGGCCGGCGCCAAGGCGGAGCCGAAGAAGGCCGAATCCAAGAAGCACGAGCTGGTGGACCTCAACTCCGCCACCGCCGCGCAGCTCCAGGAAGTCCCGGGCATCGGCGAAGCGTACTCGAAGAAGATCGTCGAGAACCGGCCCTACAAGCGGAAAGACGAGCTGGTCAAGAAGAAGATCGTGCCGCAGGCGACCTACGACAAGATCAAGGACCACGTGATCGCCAAGCAGAAGTAACCGACGGCGCTCGGCCAGTCTGCTATCATCCGGGGACATGCCGCCTCGTCTTCCCGAGCTGGTCGGGCGCCTCATGATCGACCCCGAGTTCCTCGCGGAGATCCAGCGCACGCCGGACGCCGTGCTTGGTCAGTACGAGCTCAGCGACGAGGAACGGACGGCCGTCCGCCAGGCGCTGGACCGCCTGGGTGACACCCCGCCCGGCCGCCGGGCCCACGCGCTCCGCACGGTGCTGCTGAAGCGGGTCGCAACCTGATGCGCGTCTAGGTCGTCCCGGTGCCCACCCCCGACGTCACGGAGTTCCTGCGAGACGTCCGGATCTTTCAGGCGTTCGCCGAGCCCGATCGGTCCGCCGTCGCGCTCGCGCTGCGCGAGCGCACGGTCAAGAAGGGGCAGATCCTGATCCGCGAGGGCGAGGCCGGCGACGAGATGTTCATCGTCCGGCGCGGCGTCGTGGTGGTCTCGAAAGCGGTCACCGGGCCCGTCGAGCAGGTGCTCGCGCGGATGGGGCCGGGCGACTTCTTCGGAGAGATGAGCCTCTTCGATCGCGAGCCGCGCTCGGCGACGATCCAGGCCGATCCCGAAGCCGACGTCTCGCTGCTGGTGCTCGATCGCACGAGCCTCGAGACCCTGATCGAGGCGAACCCGCGCGCCGCGGCGGCGTTCTTCCACGCGCTCGTCCAGGTCTTCATCGAGCGCCTGCGCACCTCGACGGACCTCGTCGCCGAGGTCACGCGCTGGGGGCTCGAAGCCACCGGGCTCGACATCGACGCGCGATGAGCGAGAAGGCCGCCCTCCGCCGCGCGAAGCTCGAGCTGCTCGTCCGCAAGCCCGGAGCCGACGGCGCCGACGGCTTCGAGGTCAAGGAGATCCGCAGCGCGCTCGCGTTCGTGCAGCTGCGTCCGCAGCGCGTCGAGCCGGGCACGTACGAGCTCGCCGGGGTGGAGTCGAAGATCAGCGGCCAGGCGAGCTACATTCTGAAAAACCGCACCACCGATCGCTATCTGCTGCTCTCCGAGCCCGAGCGGTTCCTGTGGGACCAGATGGACGGGAACACGTCGCTCCAGGATCTGGCCACGGCGTACGTCCTGCGCTACGGCGAGTTCGACTTCGAGATCATCCCCGCGCTGATCCGCAAGCTGCAGCGCGCGCAGCTCCTCGTGCTGACCCCGGCGTCGCGGCTGCGCAAGGCGCTGGCGCGCAACCGCGGCCGCCACGTCGTGAAGATGCTCGAGAACGCGCTGCTCGTGCTCGAGCGCGTGAACGTGTCGAGCCGCGCGGTCGACGGCGTGTTCCGGCGCCTGTACCGCTGGGGCGGGTTCCTCTTCTTCACGCCCATGGCGCTGGTCCTCTGCGGGGTGCTCGCGATCGCGGGCATCGGCGCGGGGGTGAAGCTCTGGCACGAGGCCGAGCAGATCGCCGCGGGATTCGGACGCAGTCCGTTGCTCGCGATCCTCGCGGTCAAGGTGCTGTTCCTCTTCACCGTCGCGGCGCACCAGCTCGTGCACGGGCTCGCGCTCGTGCACTACGGCCGGCGGGTCCGCGAGTTCGGCTTCACGTTCCTGCACGGCTTCGTGCCGACGTTCTACGTCGACGTGACGGACGTCTTCATGACGAGCCGGCGCGCGCGGGTCATCACCGCCGTCTCCGGCACGCTCGTGCACCTGGTCCTCGGCTCGCTGTGGTTCCTGGTCGCGCTGCAGTCGCCGCCCGGATTCGTCCAGGCGTTCGCGGCCGCGTCGGGGATGATCCAGTGGCAGGCGTTCGTGGTCGCGCTGTATCCGTTCTGCTTCATCGAGATGGACGGCTACCACGTGCTGGTCGACGTCCTCGGCGTGCCGACGCTGAAGAGCGACGCGACGGGCTACGTGGGCGCGCTCATGCGGGGCCGAGTGCCGTTCCCCGGCACCCGTGAGGAGTGGCTGTGGGTCGGCTATGTGCTGCTGTCAATCGTCTCGATCGCCGGCTTCATCGCCTTCAACGTCTGGCTCATCGTCCACGCGACCTGACGCGACCAGATCGGCCACCGCGGCCGTGATGGTGCGCGCGTTCCGCGGATCGACGGTCTCGCGCCGGAGCGCCTCCGCCTGAGCCTCCGGCGTCGCCGCGGCGAGGCGGCGCTGCGCGCGCGCGCGTAAGGGATCGGCGATGACGCGCGCGATCTCCGCGAGCGCGGCGAGCGCGAGCTGCGCGCGGGCCGCGTGCGCAGCCGCCGGCGCCGGGAGCCCGCCGGCCGCGTCCCGGAGGCGCCGGGCGATCTCGCCGGCGAGCGTCGTCGAGATGCGCACCTCGTCGTCGTCGGCGCGCGCGAGATCGCCGTCGACGCGTCCGCACGTGAACCGCAGCGCCGCCGTGACGCCGCGAACCGAGTCGCCGAGCGGCGGCGCGCTGAGTGCGATGACCATCGCGACGAGCCCCTCGCGCACGGCGGCGCGCACCGTGCCGGGCGCGGCGTCACCGCCCGCCGGCGCGTCGCCGCGCGCGACGATCGCGCGCAGCGTGCCGTCCGCGTCGAGCACCAGGTGATCCTCGAGCGGAGCGCCCAGCGCCCACAGCGCGCAACGCACGGTGTCGCCGGCGTCGTGGACGCGCAGGTGCGCGTGACGGCGCACCCCGCTCCAGTCCTCGCGGTAGTACGCGCGGCCGCGCCACATCACCTTCTCGACGCGATCGCGCCACTGCACGTACACGTCGCCGTCGAAGGACGGCGTGAACGGCGCGGGGATCCAGGCGAGCTCGCCGCGTGTGAACCGCGCGAGCGCGTCGTCCGCAGGATCGGGGCGAAAGCTCTCGAGCAGCGCCATGAACAGCGCCTCGGTCGGATACGGCCCCGCGTACACGAGCCGGGGGACGCCCTGGTCGCGCGCGAGGATCGCGAGGAGATTCAGGATCGCGGTGCCGCCGCCCGCGGGGATTCGCGCCGGCTCGGCGACGGTCGGGATGGCGCTCACGCGCGCCCAGTCGATCGCGGTCGCCGCCGTGAGCGGCGTGCCGCCGCGCGACACCCGGTCGATCGCGCCCCACGGCGCTTCCACGCCGGCGCTCGGCTCGATCGAGAGCCAGGAGTGGTCGGGGAGGCGCACAGTGGCGGCGGCGAGGGTCGCGTCGTCGCGCCAGTCGAGCGTGGCGCTCGGCCGTCCGCGGCGATCGCGCAACACGACCCGGCGGGCGCCCACGGAGCGGATGATACACTTCCGATCACGACCTCTCATGAGTGACAACGAAGTCGTCTGGACCTCCGCGCTCGATCTCGCGACGCGCATCCGGCAGAAGGAGATCTCGCCGGTCGAGGCCATGGCCGCCGTGCTCGCGCGGATCGAGGCGGTGAATCCCCGGCTGAACGCGTTCTGCCTCGTCGCCGCCGATCAGGCGCGCGCGGCCGCGCGCGACGCCGAGGTCGCGGTGATGAAGGGTGAGCCGCTCGGCCCGCTGCACGGCGTGCCGGTGTCGATCAAGGATCTGATCTTCACGCGCGGACTCCGCACGACCGGCGGCTCGCGCCTGTTCGCCGATCTCATCCCCGAGCACGATTCCGTTCCCGTCGGGCGCCTGAAGGCCGCGGGCGCGATCGTCATCGGCAAGACCACGACGTCGGAGTTCGGCCACAAGGCGATGACCGACTCGCCTCTCTTCGGCGTCACGCGCAACCCGTGGGATCCGGCGCGCACGCCCGGTGGCTCGAGCGGCGGGGCGGCCGCCGCCGTGGCGAGCGGGCTCGGCCCGATCGGTCTCGGGAGCGATTGCGGCGGCTCCGTCCGGCTGCCGGCGTCGTTCTGCGGGCTCGTCGGCGTCAAGCCGTCGTACGGGCGCGTGCCGGAGTTCCCGTCGTTCCCCGGGTGGGATCACGTCGCGCACGTCGGCCCGCTCACGCGCACCGTGCGCGACGCCGCGCTCGCGCTCGACGTGATCGCGGGCAGCGACGATCGCGATCGCATCTCGCTGCCGCGCGAGGCCGGCTCGTACGTCGAGGCGTGCGAGCGCGACGTCCGCGGGCTGCACGTGGCGTGGAGCGCGGATCTCGGCTACGCGCGCGTCGATCCGGTCGTGCAGGCGCTCTGCGAGAACGCGGCGGCGGAGTTCGAGAACATCGGCTGCCACGTCGAGGTCGTGAACCCGCTCTGGGAAAACCTCGAGGAGCCGTTCATCACGATGGTCTCCGCGCAGATGCACGCGGCGTGGAGCGAGCAGATCGCCGAGCGCGGGCCCGACGTCGACCCGACGTTCGCGCGATTCGTCGAGCGCGGCGGGAAGGTGACCGCGCGTGACTACCTGCGCGCGCGCGCGCGCATGCACGAGTTCTGGCAGGAGGCGCTGCAGTTCCTCCAGCGCTTCGACCTCCTGCTCACGCCGACCGTCTCCGTGCTGCCGTTCGCGGCGGACGCGAAGCCCCCGCGCGAGATCGAAGGCGAGGCGGTGTCGGTTCTCGGCTGGATGCCGTTCACGTATCCGTTCAACGTCACGGGCCAGCCCGCGGCCAGCGTGCCGGCGGGGTGGACCGCGGAGAACCTGCCCGTCGGCGTCCAGATCATCGGTCAGCGCCACGCCGACGCGACGGTGCTCGCCGCCTGCGCCGCGTTCGAGGCGGCCGTGCCTTGGAGCGATCACCGTCCCGGCGCCTGAGCCGGCGCGCCGGGCCCGCGGTGGCGGCGTGACGCCGTGACCGACCGCGGGCGCTGGGCGCTCATGGCCGCAATCCTCGCCGCGTGCCTGGCGGGGGTGATCTGGCTGGTCGCGATCGACGCGCCGATCGTGAAGTTCGTCGTGCGGCTCTACCGCGACAAGTACTTCCTGCGGGACACGGTGGCGGCGTGGGGCTGGATGGCGCCGCTCGTGTTCATCGCGATCCAGGCCCTGCAGGTGATCATCTCGCCGATCCCCGGCGAGATCACCGGGCCCGTCGGCGGCGCGCTCTTCGGGACGACGTGGGCGGTCGTGTACTCCACGATCGGGCTCACGATCGGCACGCTCGTCTGCTTCGCGGTCGGCCGGAGATGGGGCGAGCCGCTCGTCCGCCCGTGGCTCAGCGAGCACCACTGGGATCGCCTCAACTTCATCCTCGAAGCCGAGGGCGCGATCCTCTGCTTCATCCTCTATCTGATCCCCGGCTTCCCGAAGGACATCATCTCGTACCTGTTCGGCATCAGCCCGATGCCGTTCTGGGTCTTCGCGCTGATCTCGACCGTCGCGCGCATTCCGGGCACCTGGATCTCGTCCTACTTCGGAGCCCACGTGGGGGAGCAGCAGTATCTCTACGCGGCGGCGTTCATCCTCGTGGTGTGCGCGGCGTGCCTGCCGGCCTTCTATTACCGCGACCGGATCATCCGGCGCTTCCACAAGCCGTCCGCGAGAGAGGTTTCCCGCATCACCCACGGGGAGGGGAAAAACACTTGACCCCTCCCGACGCCACCGCTAGAGTGCCGGGTACGCCATGACCCGGTCGTTCAGCGCCGTCCACGCGTTCTTCGGCTTTTACTTCGCCGAGGTCTGCTCACGGCTCTGACCTGATCGAGGGGGGGCCGCGGGCAGGCCGAAAGCCCGCGGCGCCGGAACGACGACTGAGGCCGCGGGGAGCGTCCCGCGGCCATTTTTTTTAACCGTCGTCGAGCGAAGCGAGGCAGGCAGCCATGATCATCGTGCTGAAGTCGGGTTCTACGGACGCCGAAGTCGAGGACGTGTGCGGACGCATCCGGTCGATGGGCTACACGCCGCACACGATCCGCGGCGAGCTGCGCACGGTGATCGGCGCCGTCGGCGACGATCGCGGCAAGGAGCGGCTGCGCGCGCTCGAGTCGCTCGAGGTCGTCGAGAGCGTCACGCCGATCCTGAAGCCGTTCAAGCTCGCGAGCCTGGAGGTCCGCAGCGCGCCGACGCGGATCCAGGTCGGTGACGCCGAGATCGGCGGCAGGAAGATCGTGGTCATGGCGGGCCCGTGCTCCGTCGAGTCGCGCGAGCAGGTCCTCGAGGTCGCCGCGAAGGTGAAAGCGGCCGGGGCGAGCGTGCTCCGCGGCGGCGCGTTCAAGCCGCGCACCTCGCCGTACGCGTTCCAGGGTCTCGAGGAAGAGGGCCTGAAATACCTCGCGGAGGCGCGCCGCGAGACCGGGCTGCCGGTCATCACCGAGGTGATGGACTCCGACAAGATCGACGTGGTCGCCGCGCACTCGGACATCCTCCAGATCGGCGCGCGCAACGTGCAGAACTTCGCGCTGCTGCGGAACGTCGGCAAGGCCGGCAAGCCCGTGCTGCTCAAGCGCGGGATGTCGACGTCGATCCAGGAGTGGCTCCTGTCCGCGGAGTACATCCTCGCGGGCGGGAACCCCAACGTGATCCTGTGCGAGCGCGGGATCCGCACGTTCGAGACGGCGACACGGTTCACGCTCGACCTCAACGCGGTCCCCGTGGTGAAGCGGCTCACGCACCTGCCGGTGGTCGTCGATCCTTCGCACGGCACCGGGCACTGGGAGTACGTCGAGGCCATGGCGTGCGCGGGCATCGCGGCGGGCGCGGACGGTCTCATCATCGAGGTGCATCCGAAGCCGGAGGAAGCGCTGTCGGACGGGCCGCAGTCGCTCAAGCCGGAGCGCTTCGCCGCGCTGATGCAGCGCGTCCGCAAGGTCGCGGCCGCCATGGACCGTGAGGCCTGAGGAATGGGGGCGCCCCACGCCCCCAAGTCCATATAATTGTCGGCGATGCTGGGGCGACTGCGGGAGACGCTGAGGCAACGGCCACCGGTCGGCGCCTGCATCTCGCTCGCGATCCACCTCCTGCTGATCGCCCTCATCGTCGGTGTCAATCCGGCGCGCACCACGCATCAGAAAAAGGGCGACGCGCTGATCGTCGAGCTGCCCAAGCTCGACGAGCCCGCGAACGCCGGCACGCCGGGTCCACAAGCGGATGCGCCGCTGCTCCCGGCGGCGCCTCCGCAGCGAGCGTCCGCGCCGCCCGCGCCGCCGAAGCCTTCGGTCCCCGCGAAGCCGGCGCCGCCCGCCGAAAAGCCGATCCCGCGCGAAGCGCCGCGCGCCGTCGCCAACGCCCCGAAGCCCGCCCCGGCCGAGCGCGGCGACATTCCGTTGCCCAAGCCCACGCCGCAGTCGGCGCCGCGCGAGACGCCGGACACGTCGAGGACGCCGGAGAGCGTCAGGCCGGACCCGTCGGTGGCGAACGCGCCGCCGAGCCCGCCGGGGCAGGTCGCGATGGTGCCGCCCGCGGCGCCCGATCTACGCTCGGCGTTCAGCCGCGGGGGTGGGGGAGGGGGCATCGGCTCAGGCGGCGCCGGAGGGCGCGGGTTCGGGCGCGGCGGGATCGCCGGCGAGCCGATTCCGCTCGACTCGAAGGACGCCGACTTCACCGACTACCTCGAGCGGATCAAGCGGCAGATCAAGCAGAACTGGGTCTTTCCCTGCATCAAGGACCGGGAGACCGGCTACTGCGAGTACAAGAGCACCGAGCTGATCGTCGAGTTCGGGATTTTGAAGCCCGGGCAGCTCCAGTACATCGAGGTGCGCCGGGCGTCGCCGTGGCAGATCTACGACGACTTCGCGGTCAACGCGGTCAAGCTCGCCTCTCCGTTCCCGCCGGTGCCGGCGGCGCTGATGGCGCGCATGGACGCGGGCAGCACCGGCACCAAGATCGTCGCCCGCTTCGTGTACCACTTCGAGAGCGGCTTCACGAACGTGTTGCGCTAAATGGCGAACATGGTTGACGGCCATGGGCCGTCAAGGCGCTGTGGTAGCATGGGCAATACGCTGAAACAGGCTCGTAGCTCAGTGGGAGAGCGCCTCTCTGACGCAGAGGAGGTCGGCGGTTCGAAACCGCCCGAGCCTACCACCCAGGATCGAGAGCACCTGGCGGCGCGGGAGCCCAGGTGCTCTCTCCATTTTTAGGCGACGATGGCTGACGCGGTAGAAGAGCGACATCTCAAGCTGACGGGCGAGTTCGACTGCGACGCCACGCCGCTCGCGACGCTGCGCCACTCCACCTCGCACGTGATGGCCCAGGCCGTGAAGCGGCTGTGGCCGGACGTGAAGGTCGCCATCGGTCCGTCGATCGAGGACGGGTTCTACTACGACTTCGCGCGCGCCGAGCCGTTCACGCCCCACGATCTCGAGAAGATCGAGGGCGTGATGCGCGAGATCGTCAAGGCGAACGCGCCGTTCGAGCGGAGCGAGATGTCGCGCGCGGACGCCATCGCGTTCTTCCACGACCGCGGCGAGACCTACAAGGTCGAGATCCTCGAAGGCATCGACGCGCCGACGGTGTCGCTCTACAAGCAGGGCGACTTCATCGATCTCTGCCGCGGGCCGCACGTCGGGTCGACGGGCGCGATCAAGGTCTTCAAGCTGCTCTCGTCGTCCGGCGCCTACTGGCGCGGCGACGAGAAGAACCCGATGCTCCAGCGCATCTACGGCACCGCGTGGCTGACGAAGGAAGACCTCGACCAGTACCTGTGGCGGCTCGAGGAAGCCAAGAAGCGCGACCACCGCAAGCTCGGCCGCGAGCTCGACCTGTTCGACTTCTACGACGTCGCGCCCGGCGCGCCGTTCTGGCTCCCGAACGGGATGATCCTGGTCCGCGAGCTCGAGAAGTTCGCGCGCGAGCGCCTGGACGCGCAGGGCTACCAGGAGATCTCGACGCCCATGCTGGTCAACAAGAAGCTGTGGGAAGAGTCGGGACACTGGGCGTACTACCAGGACAACATGTTCAGGCTCGAGGTGGAAGGCGAGATCTTCAGCCTCAAGCCGATGAACTGCCCCGAGGCCTCCTACGTCTACAAGCGCACGCTGCGCTCGTACCGCGACCTGCCCCTGCGCTTCAGCGAGATGGGCCGCGACCACCGCAACGAGCGCTCGGGCACGCTGACCGGCCTCGTGCGCGTGCGGCAGTTCACGCAGGACGACGCGCACCTCTTCTGCCGGCCCGATCAGCTGCAGGACGAGCTGACCGCGCTGCTGGATCTCGTGCGCGACTGGTACAAGACGTTCGACCTGCAGCCGTCGTACAAGCTCTCGACACGGCCGCCGGACAAGCTGGGGACCGAGGAGCAGTGGGACGCCGCGGAGAACGCGCTGCACGAGGCCCTGCGCGGCAACGGGCTCTCGTACGCGCTCAACCCGGGCGACGGCGCGTTCTACGGGCCGAAGATCGACATCGACGTGAGCGACGTGCTGGGCCGGGCGTGGCAGATCGCCACGATCCAGGTCGACCTCACGATGCTGCCCGAGCGCTTTCAGCTCGAGTACATCGACACCGACGGGCAGCCGAAGCGGCCGGTGGTCATCCACCGCGCGATCTTCGGCTCCTACGAGCGCTTCATCGGCATCCTGACCGAGCACTTCGCGGGGGCGTTCCCGACGTGGCTCGCGCCGGTGCAGGCGCGCGTGATTCCGATCAGCGAGAAGCACACCGAGCACGCGCGCACGGTCCACGAGCGGCTGCGGGCCGCCCGCGTGCGCGCGGAGCTCGACGACCGCAACGAGAAGCTCGGGTATCGTATTCGCGACGCGCAGCTCCGAAAGATCCCCTACATGCTCGTCGTCGGCGAGCGCGAGCGCGAGGCCGGCACGGTGAGCCTGCGCGCCCGCACGGAAGACCGCGGCTCGCAGCCGCTCGACCGCGTCGTCGCCGACCTCGGCGCCGAGATCGCCGCCCGCGCCGCGACCCTGACCGTGGGCCGTTCCTAACCGGAGGAGCACACATCAGCAAAGCGAACGAAATCCGCGTCAATGAAGGTATCCGCGTCCGCGAAGTGCGCGTGGTCACGCAGGACGGCGAGCAGCTCGGCATCATGTCCATCCAGGAGGCGCTCGACACCGCGCGCCAGCGGGAGCTGGACCTGGTGGAAGTGGCGCCCGACGCGCAGCCGCCGGTGTGCCGCATCATGGATTTCGGCAAGTACAAGTACACGCAGGCGCGCCGGTTGAAGGAAGCGCGCAAGAAGCAGACGACGATCCAGGTCAAGGAAGTGAAGATGGGCCCGAAGACCGAGAAGCACGACTTCGACTTCAAGCTGAAGCACGTGCGCCGGTTCCTCGAGGAGGGCCACAAGGCCAAGGTCACCGTCCGCTTCAAGGGCCGCGAGATGGCGCACACCGAGCTCGGCTGGAAGATGCTGCAGAAGATGGTGGAGGCGGTGACCGACATCGCGGTGGTGGAATCCAATCCGCGGATGGAAGGCCGGATGCTCCACCTGATCATGAGCCCGAAGCAGCAGCAGCATTGAAGGCACGGGCGCCCGGGCGCTCAAGCGCCCGCCCGTGCCGGTGGAGATGACATGCCGAAGATGAAGACCAAGCGCGCGGCGGCGAAACGCCTGAAGAAGACAGGCACGGGCAAGCTCAAGCGCGCGGGCGCGTGGAAGCAGCACAAGCTCGAGAAGAAGCACCCGAAGCGCCGGCGCAAGGCGCGCCAGAACAAGATGGTCGCGAAGGCGGACGAGGCCACCCTGAAGGTCCTCGTCCCCTATCTCTAGAGAGATCGAAGGAGACTGACCGATGCCACGGGCCAAGGGCGGAGCGAAGACGCGCCAGCGGCGCAAGAAGGTCCTGAAGGCCGCGAAGGGATACTTCGGCGGGCGGCGCAAGCTCTACCGCACAGCGAAGGAGACCGTGCTGCGGGCGGGCGCGTTCGCGTACCGCGACCGGCGCCAGAAGAAGCGCCTCGCGCGCGGGCTCTGGATCGTCCGCATCAACGCGGCGTGCCGGGAGCTCGGGCTCTCGTACTCCGTGTTCATGAACGGTTTGAAGAAGGCCGGCGTCGCGTTGGACCGCAAGGTGCTCGCGGAGCTCGCGATGAACGATCCAGGCGCCTTCGCAAAGCTCGCGGAGCGCGCGAAGGGCTAGGCATGATGATGGCCCCGCCGTCCGAGCGCGGGCTTCGCCCGCGCAATCCTCGTCTGGGGGGAGTCTCGAGGGGGGCCGTCGAGGCCCCCCTCGAATAATGAGTCATCCCCGCGTCGACGCGATCGCCCGCGAAGCGCGCGAGGCGGTCGCTTCCGCCTCGACGGCCGCCGCGCTCGAGCAGATCCGCGTCAAGTACCTCGGCCGCCAGGGCGCGCTCACGCAGCTCCTGCGCTCGCTCGGCACGCTTCCGCCCGACGAGCGCCCGCTCGTCGGCGCCGCGGCGAACGAGGCCAAGCGCGAGCTCGAGGCGCTGGTCGACGGCCGCCTCGCTGCCGCGCAGGAGAGCGAGCGCGCGCGATCCCGCGCCGCCGCGCGCCCCGATCTCACGCTCCCGGGCCGCCGCCCGCCGCTCGGCGTCGTCCATCCGCTCAAGCGCGTCGAGGACGAGATCATCGAGGTGTTCGCCGGGCTCGGCTTCTCCGTCGTCGAAGGGCCGGAGATCGAGACCGACTACAACAACTTCGAGGCGCTGAACTTCCCGAAGGACCATCCCGCGCGCGACATGCAGGACACGTTCTTCCTGCCCGGCGACCTGCTGCTGCGCACGCACACGTCGCCCGTGCAGATCCGCACGATGCAGGCGAGCAAGCCGCCGGTGCGCGTGATCGTGCCGGGCCGCGTGTATCGCCGCGACATCGCGGACGCGTCGCACTCGCCGGTCTTCCACCAGGTCGAGGGTCTCGCCGTCGACCGCGACATCTCGATGGGCGATCTGAAGGGCACGCTCGAGCTCTTCGCGCGGGAGCTGTTCGGGCCGCGCTCGAAGATCCGGTTCCGCCCCTCGTTCTTCCCGTTCACGGAGCCGTCGGCGGAAGTCGACGTGCTGTGCTTCCTCTGCGGCGGCGACGGCTGCCGCGTGTGCAAGCAGTCCGGGTGGCTGGAGATCCTCGGCTCGGGGATGGTGCACCCGAACGTGCTGCGCAACGTCGGCTACGACCCCGAAGAGGTCACGGGCTGGGCGTTCGGCATGGGCGTCGAGCGCATCGCGATGCTGAAGTACGGCGTCGACGATCTGCGGCTCTTCTTCGAGAACGACCTCCGGTTCCTGAGGCAGTTCGCGTGAAGATCCCGTATCGCTGGATCCGCGAGTTCGTCGATCTCCAGCTCACCGCCGAGCAGGCGAGCGACAGGCTGATCAACGCCGGCGTGGAGGTCGAGAGCGTCACGCCGATCGCGCCCGATCTCAAGGGCGTCGTCGTCGGCGAGATCGAGGCGATCGAGCGCGAGGTGGGCGAGAGCCACGGGCACAAGCTCGTGCTCTGTCGCGTGACCACCGGCGGCCGGCATTTCCGCGTGCTGTGCGGCGCGCCGAACGCGGCACCCGGCGTGCGCACGGCGTTCGCGCCGCCGGGCGCGGTGCTGCCCGGCGGACGCGCGATCGCCACCGCGAAGATCCGCGGCGTCACGTCCGAGGGCATGCTGTGCTCCGAGCGCGAGCTCGGCATCAGCGACGAGCACGAAGCGGGCGTGATGCTGCTCGACCGCGACGCGCCGCTCGGCGCCGACGTCGTGAGCCACCTGGGCCTCGACGACGTCGTGCTGGAGATCGAGATCACGCCGAACCGTCCCGACTGCCTGTCGGTGTTCGGCATCGCGCGCGAGCTCGCGGCGCTCACCGGCGCGCCGCTGCGCGCGCCGAAGATCACGCTGCCCGAGTCGGACGACGACGTGCACGCGCTCGCGAAGGTCCGGATCGACGATCCGGACCTCTGCCATCGCTTCACCGGCCGCGTGATCAGCGACGTCACGGTCAAGCCGTCGCCGGCGTGGATGGCCGCGCGGCTGCGCGCGATCGGCCTCCGGCCGATCAGCAACGTCGTCGACGTGACGAACTACGTGATGTGGGAGCTCGGGCATCCGCTCCACGCGTTCGACGCGGCGACGGTGCACGAGACGACCATCGTCGTGCGCCGCGCGCGGCCGAACGAGCGGATGAAGACGCTCGACGGCCAGGACCGCGCGCTCGATCCCTCGATGCTCCTCATCACGGATCCCCGGCGCGCGCTCGGCATCGCGGGCGTGATGGGCGGCGCGGACTCCGAGGTGACCGACGGCACGACGCGCGTGCTGCTCGAGGCCGCGTACTTCCTGCCGTCGTCGATCCGCCGGACGTCGCGCCTGCTCGGGCTCAAGACCGATGCCGCGTATCGGTTCGAGCGCGGCGCCGACATCGACGCGCTCGTCGACGGCGGCGCGCGCGCGGCGCAGCTCATCCAGCAGCTCGCGGGCGGGCGCGTCGCGCGCGGGGTGATCGACGCGTATCCGACGACGCACACGCCGCCGCGCGTGCGGCTTCGCATGTCGCGCGTGAAGCGCGTGATCGGCATCGCGCCGCCCGTGGAGCAGGCCGCGTCGATCCTCGCCGGCCTCGGCCTGCCGACCCGGCGCGGCGGCGACGACCTCGACGTCGAGGTGCCGAGCTTCCGTCGCGACATCACGCAGGAGGACGACCTCGTCGAGGAAATCATCCGCGTGTGGGGCTACGACCGGATCCCGTCGACGCTCCCGGGCGGCGCGATCAGCCTCGTGCGCCTGCCCGCGACGCGCCGGCAGGACCGGCAGGTGCGCGCGGCGCTCGTCGGCGCGGGCCTCGCGGAGGCGGTGACCTACAGCTTCGCGGACCCGAAGCGCGTCGCGCTGCTGCGCGGCCCCGAGAACAAGCCGCCCGTCGAGCTGTTGAACCCGATGAGCGACGAGGCCGCGGTGTTGCGCCAGCACCCGCTCGACGGGCTGCTCGGTGCCGTCGGGACGAATCTCCGCCGCCGGCAGCCCAACGTCCGCCTCTTCGAGCTCGCGCCGGTCTATCCGGACGCCACGCACGAGCAGCGCTGGGCGACGATCGCGGTGACGGGCGCGCGCGGCGACGCCGCGTGGTATCGCGCGGAAGAGCCGGTCGACGTGTACGACGCGAAAGGCCTCGCGGAGCACGCGCTCGCCGCGCTGGGCGTGCGTGTTCGCGGCGACGCGGGCGGCGTGCTCGCGGGCCTCGAGCCGGACACGCACGGCGTGCTGCGGACGGACGAGGGCACGGTCGTCGGCGAGTTCGGTGAGGTCGCGGTCCCGGTGCGCGCGGCCTACGGCATCGACGCGCCCGTCTTCGCGGCCGCGATCGACCTCGACGCCGTCGCGGCGCTGCCGCGCGCGATGCTCCGCTACGAGGCGTTGCCGCGGTTCCCCGCGGTCCAGCGCGACATGGCCTTCGTCGCCGGCGCCGACACGCAGGTCGCGGCGGCCGAGGTCGAGGCGGCGCTGCGCGCGGAGGCGGGACCGCTTCTGCGCGACGTCACGCTGTTCGACGTGTTCCGCTTCCCCGACGGCCGGCGGAGTCTCGCGTGGCGACTCACGTTCCAGGCCGGCGATCGGACCCTGACGGACGAGGAGGTCAACGCGATCCACGCGCGCGTGGCCGCGGTGATCACGCGGCGCTTCCACCTGACACTGCGCACCACATAGGAGACGCCATGACCGACGACGTCGTGCTGGCGCGGCTCGGACAGCTCGAGAACGCGGTGCGGAAGGCCTTCGAAGCGCTCGCGCGCCTGCGCGAGGACAACGCGCGCCTGACCGGCGAGGTCCAGCGGCTCGGCGAGGAGAACGCGCAGCTCAGGCGTGAGACGAAGCGGCTCGGCGACGAGCGCCACCAGGTGCTCGCGCAGATCGACACCCTCCTCAGGGACATCGGGAAGCTCGACCTTGAGTGAGGCGACGCGCGTCGAGCTCACCGTCCTCGGCCAGGCGCTCACGATCCGCACCGAAGTCTCCGCCGAGTACGTGCAGTCGCTCGCGGCCTATCTCGAGGACCGCGTCGAGACCCTGAAGAAGGGCGGCATCCGCGACCCGAACAGTGCCTTGATCCTGGCCGCGCTCGACATCACCGACGAGCTGTTCCGCGCGCGCGACGACACCTCGCGCCGCGAGGGCGACGTGAGCGCGCGTCTCGGCGCGCTCGTGAGCCTGCTCGAGCAGGCCACGACGAAGCCGTCGGCGTAAGAATTCGCCGATGGACGCGCGGCTTCGCGAGCTGATCGCCGCGCTGCCGAAGGCGGAGACCCACCTGCACATCGAAGGCGCGGCGCCGTGGGCGATGGTCCGCGCCCGCGCGTCCGAAGCCCTGCCCGTCGAGCCCCCGTGGTGGGCGGAGCACTTCCGCTTCGACGACTTCACCCGGTTTCGCGGCGCGGTGCGCACGTGCTCCGAGCGCGTGTTGACGGACGCCGGGTCGTACGGCGCGGTCGCCGCCGCGCTGTTCGCGCGGCTGCAGGCCGAAGGCGTCCGCTACGTCGAGCTCTCGTTCGACGGCGAGCTCGCGACGCGCCGCGGAGTGCGTCCCCCGGACGTCCCGGCGGCGATCAAGACGGCCGCGCCCGCCGGTCTCGCCGTGCGGGTGTTCGGGAGCTTCTCGCAGCACAAGGCCGGCGTGCTGACGGAGGCCGACGTCCACGACGTCCTCGACGCGCCCGATCTCGACGGCATCGACTTGCACGGGGACGAGACGTTCCAGACCGCGCCGCGATTCGCCGCGGTCTTCGCCGAGGCGCGCCGCCGCGGTCTCGCGACGAAGGCGCACGCGGGGGAGCTGATGGGACCGGCGTCCGTTCGCACCGCGCTCGACGTGCTGGGCGTGCGGCGCATCGAGCACGGCGTGCGGGCCGTCGAGGATGACGAGCTCGTGGATCGCCTCGCGCGCGAGCGCGTCACGCTCGACATGTGCCCGTGGTCGAACGTCCGGCTGCGCGTGTGGCCCGACTTCGTCTCGCACCCGATTCGCCACCTGCGTGAGCGCGGCGTGCGCGTGACCGTCAGCACGGACGATCCGACCGTCTTCGGCCGCACGCTCACCGAAGAGCTCTCGGCGCTCGTCGCCGCGCGTCTCCTGTCGCCCGCCGACGTCGCCGGCGTGCAGGTCACGGCCTTCGAGAACGCGCTGGTCGACGCCGGGCAGCGCGCGGTCCTGATCGAGGCCGTCCGGCGCGCGGCGGCGGCGTGGCCTCGCTAGCGTCGCCGCGCTCAGCGGAGGCCGAGGAATCGCGCGGCGTTGTCGCGAAGGATCTTGCGCGCGACGGCCTCCGGCAGCGCGCGGCGCGCGACGAAGCTCCGCTCCTCCTCGTACGCGTACGGGATCAGCGGGAAGTCCGAGCCGAGCATGATGCGGTCCTGATACCGCAGCAAGAGGCCGGTCGGGATCGCGTCCGCGTCCGAGCGCAGATAGGGATCCGAGAGCGGCGTCAGCGCCATCGTCGTGTCCAGGTAGAGATTCGGAAATTCTTCGGTCAGCGCGCAGAACCCTTCGGTCTCGAAGCCGCCGAGGTGCGCGACGACCACGCGCAGGCTCGGAAAGCGCTCCATCACCGCGCGAAAGCCCGCGAGCCCGGTGTACGTGTCTCGATACGGCATTGTGCCCGCGTGCACGACGAGGAACGCGCCGCGCTCGGCCACGCGCTCGTAGAACGGCATCAGCCGCGCGTCGTCCGCGCGGAAGCGCTGCACGGAGAGGTGGAACTTGAAGCCGGCGAGTCCGGCGTCCAACGCGTCATTCGCGATCGCGAGAATGTCGGGATCGCCGGCATGGACCGTGCCCACCGGAATCCCGGCGGGGAGCCGGCGCGCGGTCTGCGCGATCCACGCGTTGAGCGAGCGCGCGATCCCCGGCTTGTGCGCGTAGCTGAAGAAGCAGAACCGCTCGACGCCGTGCGCGGCGAGGGTGTTCGCGCGCGACGGGTGGCAGCCCCTGCACTCCTGGGACCCGCCTCGAGTCGCCGATTCGCTCCGGGTGCAGGTGCACGTGCACGTCGATTGAACTCGCGGGCTCCCGGGCTTCGCCCGCCCGCTCGCGTGCCTCGCTGCGCTCGACCACACGTGCAAGATTAGCTTGACCCTGCGCCGGGAGGCGGGTACACAGGACGGGTCCCTGCGCTGTGCGTGATGCCGGCGGGAAGTTTCAACCTCGTTAAAAGACGGGGCGCTACTCCGGCGGGTGGTGTGCAAGCCCCTCTTGAAGGGGAAGCCTGAAGCCCTCCCATATCGGCGCCCACCTGGTATACACCAGGTTCGAAACACTGTCGGCACACGGCAGAGGCGGGGACTTTCAGAGCCTCGACCCCGCCTTCCGTTGACTCCCTTCCGCTCGCCACCTATACTTTCGAAATCACGACGTTTTCGATCATTCAACCAGGATAGGTACCCGATGCTTCAAGGCGTCTGGCTCGTGATCGATAGCCTCATCGCCGTCCTCGCCCTCGTGATCGGTTTCATCCTTCACAAGTGGGTCACCGACAAGCGCCTCGGCGAAGCCGCCCAGCGTGCGCAGCGGATCGTGGAAGAGGCGGCGCGCGAAGGCGACAACCGCAAGAAGGCCGCGGAGCTCGAGGTGCGCGAGAGCACGCTGAAGGCGCGCGCCGAGTTCGAGGCGGAGACCACCCGGCGCGAGCGCGAGATCCAGAAGATCGAGCAGCGCACCGCGACGAAGGACGAGCAGCTCACGCGCAAGCTCGAGGACGTCGAGCGCCGTCTCGCCGACTTCAACTCGAAGGACGCGAGCGTGACGAAGCGCGAGAAGGTGGTGGCGGAGCACGAGCAGCGGCTCGCGTCCGCGCTGGACGAGCAGCGCCGCAAGCTCGAGGTGATCGCCGGCCTCACCGCCGAGGAAGCGAAGCGCCAGCTGATCGCGGGGATGGAAGACGACATCAAGCGGGAAGCGGCGCTCCTCGGCATGCGGCTCGAAGAGGAAGCGCGCGAGACCGCGCAGGTGAAGGCGAAGGAAGTCCTCGCCACCACCATCCAGCGCCTCGCGCCGGACTACACGGTGGAGACCGCCGTCTCGGTCGTCGACCTTCCGTCCGACGACATGAAGGGCCGGATCATCGGGCGTGAGGGCCGCAACATCCGCGCGCTCGAGCAGCACACCGGCGTCGACCTGATCGTCGACGACACGCCCGAGGCCGTGCTGATCTCCGCCTACGACCCGTACCGCCGCGAGATCGCGCGGCGCTCGCTGCAGATCCTGGTCGCCGACGGCCGCATCCATCCCGCGCGCATCGAGGAAGTGGTCGAGAAGGTCAAGAAGGAGATGGAGCAGCACCTGCGCGAGGAAGGCGAGAAGGCGTGCTTCGAGGTCGGCGTGCACGGCCTGCACCCGGAGCTCGTGAAGCTCGTCGGCCGGATGAAGTTCCGAACATCGTATGGCCAGAACTGCCTGCAGCACTCGAAGGAAGTGGCGTGGCTCGCCGGCATGATGGCCGCCGAGATCAAGGCCGACGTGAAGCTGGCCAAGCGCATGGGCCTGCTGCACGACATCGGCAAGGCGCTCACGCACGAGCAGGACGGCAGCCACCCCGAGCTGTCGCTGCAGGTGCTCACGAAGTACAACGAGAGCGCGCAGGTCATCAACGCCGCGCTCTGCGGCCACGAGAACGTGGAGCCGGAGACGATCGAAGCGGTGCTCACCGAGGCCGCGGACGGCATCTCGGCCGCGCGTCCCGGCGCGCGCCGCGACGTGCTCGAGAGCTACATCCGCCGGCTCGCGAAGCTCGAGGAGATCGCGCTCAGCTACAAGGGCGTCGAGATGTGCTACGCGATCCAGGCCGGCCGCGAGCTCCGCGTGCTGACCAAGGCCGAGATCGTGTCCGACCTCGACGCGCACCAGCTCGCGAAGGACATCACCAAGCGGATCGAGGCGGAGATGCAGTACCCCGGCCACATCAAGGTCGTCGTCATCCGGGAGACGCGAGCCGTCGAAGTGGCGAAATAGCTCCCGATGAAGATCCTGATGATCGGCGACGTCTACGGCGAGCCGGGACGCGCCGCCCTCGTCAAGCTCCTGCCCAGGCTGCGCGACCAGCACCGCATCGACTTCACGGTCGTGAACGTGGAGAACTCCGCCGGCGGCTTCGGCGTCACCCAGCCGATCGCCGAATCCGTGCTCGACCTCGGCGTCGACGTGATGACGACCGGCAATCACGTGTGGGACAAGAAGGAGACCGCGTCCTACATCGTGAAGGAGAACCGGCTGCTGCGTCCCGCGAACTATCCCGAGGGCACGCCGGGCGCGGGGTGGATCACCGTGAAGGCGGGACCGCACCGCGTGACCGTCATCAACCTGATGGGCCGCGTGTTCATGCACCCGATCGACTGTCCGTTCCGCAAGGCCGAGGCGATTCTCGACAGCGCCGGCGGCGAGACGCCGATCCGGCTCGTCGACTTCCACTGCGAGGCGACCAGCGAGTCGGTGGCGATGGGCTGGTGGCTCGACGGCAAGGTGAGCGCGGTCGTGGGCACGCACCGTCACGTGCAGACGGCGGACGAGCGCATCCTGCCCGGCGGCACCGCGTACATCACCGACCTCGGCATGACGGGCCCGACGGACGGCGTGATCGGCGTCGATCGCGAGCAGATCCTCAACCGCTTCCTCTACCAGATGCCGATCCGCTTCGAGACGGCGAAAGGGCCCGCCGCGCTCCACGGCGTCGTGATCACCGTCGACCCCGACACCGGCCGCGCCTCGGCGATCGAGAGACTGCGTATCCCGGCGTGAGCACGGGTCAGCGCGCCGTCTTCACCGTCTCGGAGCTGACGGAGAAGCTCAAGGCCGTCGTCGAAGACCGGTTCCCGATGGTCTGGGTCGAGGGCGAGATCTCGAACTTCAAGGTCTACGGCTCCGGCCACGCGTACTTCACGCTGAAGGACGCGAACGCGCAGATCCGCGCGGTCCTCTTCCGCAACCGCACGCGCCGCATCCGCTTCGAGCCGGGCGACGGCCTGCACGTGCTCGCGATGGGCAGCCTCGAGGTCTATCCGCAGCGTGGCGAGTACCAGCTCGTCGTCGAATTGCTGGAGCCGCGCGGGCTCGGCGCGCTGCAGCTCGCGTTCGACCAGCTCAAGGCGCGCCTCGCCGCCGAAGGGCTCTTCGACGACGCGCGCAAGCGCCCGCTGCCGCGGTATCCGCGCAAGATCGGCATCGTCACGTCGCCGTCCGGCGCCGCGATCCGCGACATGCTGCGCGTGATCGGCCGGCGCTTCGGCGAGCTCCACATCGTGCTGGCACCGTGCCGCGTGCAGGGCGACGGCGCGGCGGAGGAGATCGCGCAGGGCATCCGCGACCTCAACGATCTCGGTGATACGGACGTCATCATCGTCGGCCGGGGCGGCGGCTCGCTCGAGGATCTGTGGGCCTTCAACGAGGAGACCGTCGCGCGCGCGATCGTCGCGTCGAAGGTGCCGGTGATCTCGGCCGTCGGCCACGAAGTCGACGTGACGATCGCGGACTTCGTCGCGGACCTGCGCGCGCCCACGCCGTCGGCTGCCGCGGAGCTGGTGGTGCGCGAGAAGCAGGCGATCGTGGAGAGCGTCGCCGATCTGAGCCACCGCCTCCAGCGCGCGATGGGCCGCCGGCTCGAGCACGAGCGCCGGCGCGCGACCGCGCTGACGGGCCGCCGCGTGCTGACCGACCCCGCGCGGCCGCTGCGCGACCTGCATCGCCGCGTGGACGACGCGCGCACGCGCCTCGCGCGCGGCATCGACAGCGTCCTCCGCCGCGCGTCGCACCGCCTGGAGCTCGCCACCGCCGGGCTGCGCTCCGCGAGCCCGCGCGCGCGGCTCGCGCGCGACCTCCATCGTCACGAGCGGCTCGAGGGCCGCCTGCGCGCCGGGTTCGAGCGCGCGCTCGACACGGGGCGACATCGCCTCCGCGTGGCGGCGGGACGCCTGGATTCGCTCTCGCCACTCGCCGTGCTCTCGCGGGGCTACAGCCTCACGCGCACGGTGGACGGCACGATCGTCCGCCGCGCGTCGCAGGTCCGCTCCGGCGAGGACGTGAACGTGCTGCTGCACGAAGGCCAGCTCGACTGTCGCGTCACCGCGACCAGGGAACGGGATGACAGACCTCAAGTTTGAGGAGTGCCTCGCGCGGCTGGAGCAGATCGTCGCCGCGCTCGAGTCGGGAAATTTGCCGCTGGAAGAGTCGCTGAAGGTCTTCGAAGAAGGCGTGGGGCTCGCGCGCCACTGCGGCCGCTATCTGGAAGACGCGGAGCGCCGGATCGAGATGCTGGCCAAGGACGACGCGGGCGCGCTCACCACGCGCCCGTTCGCCGGGCCCGCCGACGAGGAACTTTGAACATGGGGGCCCCATGACTCAGGACCCCCAAACCCCCTCGAGCGCCTTCGACCTCAAACGCTACGTCGAGACCCGGCGCGCGCTCGTCGACGACGCGCTGGAACGTCTCTTGCCGCCCGACACGGCGCCGCCGCCGTCGCTCCATCGCGCCATGCGCTACAGCGTGCGCGCGGGAGGCAAGCGGCTCCGGCCGATCCTCGTGATCGCGGGCGCCGAAGCCGTGGGCGGCGCCGCGGAGCAGGTGATGGAGACCGCGTGCGCGATGGAGATGATCCACACGTACTCGCTGATCCACGACGACCTGCCCGCGATGGACAACGACGACTATCGCCGCGGCATGCTCACGAACCACAAGGTGTTCGGCGAGGCGATCGCGATCCTCGCGGGCGACGCGCTGCTCACGCTCGCCTTCAAGCTCATCGCGCTCAACGGGGCCAGGACGGGCGACCCCTCCCTTCTCTCTACGCTCGTCACCGAGGTCGCGGACGCGGCCGGCACCGACGGCATGGTCGGCGGGCAGGTCGTCGACATCGAGTCCGAGGGCAAGACGGTCAGCGCCGAGACGCTCGACTACATCCACATGCACAAGACGGCCGCGCTCATCCGCGCGTCGCTCTGTGCGGGCGCGCTGATCGCGGGCGGTACCTCGTCCGAGCTCGGCGCGATGAAGCGCTGCGGCGAGGCCCTCGGGCTCGCATTCCAGATCGTGGATGATATCCTCGACGTCGAAGGCAGCACGGAAGAGCTCGGCAAGACCGCGGGGAAAGACGCGCAGCAGCAGAAGGCAACCTATCCCGCGTACCACGGGCTCGAGGCGTCGCGGGCCAGGGCGCGCGTCCTGATCGACGAGGCGAAAATCGCGCTCGCGCCGCTGGGCGAGCGGGCGACGCCGATCCGGGCGCTGGCCGACTTCATCTTCGAGAGGAGGAGCTGAAGGGTGTCGGCCATTCGTGAGGTCTTCGCGCGCGAGGTGCTCGACTCGCGCGGCCATCCCACCGTCGAGGTCGAAGTCCAGCTCGAATCCGGCATGTGGGGCCGCGCCGCGGTCCCGTCAGGCGCGTCCACCGGCAAGCGCGAGGCCGTCGAGCTCCGCGACGGCGACACCCAGCGCTACCGCGGCCGCGGCGTCCAGCAGGCCGTGCGCAACGTCGAGGAGACGATCGCACCCGAGATCGAGGGCATGGAAGCGACCGAGCAGGCCGCGATCGACCAGGCGCTGCTCGAGCTCGACGGCACGCCGAACAAGTCGGGCCTCGGGGCGAACGCGATCCTCGCGGTGTCGCTCGCCGTCGCGCGCGCGGCCGCGGACGACTCCGGGCTGCCGCTCTACGCGTACCTCGGCGGCGTCGGCGCGCGCCTGCTGCCGGTGCCGCTGATGAACGTGATCAACGGCGGCGCGCACGCGGACAACGGCCTCGACTTCCAGGAGTTCATGCTGGCGCCCGCGGGCGCCGAGAACTTCTCGACCGCGCTGCGCATGGGCGCGGAAGTCTTCCACACGCTCAAGGACACGCTGAAGGAGAAGCACCTCTCGACCGGCGTCGGCGACGAGGGCGGCTTCGCGCCGCTCATCGGCTCGAACAACGAAGCGCTCGACCTCCTGATGCAGGCGATCGAGCGCGCCGGCTACCGTCCGGGCGAGGACATGTTCCTGGCGCTCGACGTGGCGGCGAGCGAGTTCGCGGAGGAGAACGGCAAGTACCACCTCCGCCGCGCGAACGTGCGCCGCACGGGCGACGAGCTGATCGCGATCTACGACGAGCTGATCAGCAAGTACCCGATCGTCTCGGTCGAGGACGGGCTCGGCGAGGACGATCGTCCCGGGTGGGGGATCATGACGAAGAAGCTCGGCGCGCGCTGCCAGCTCGTGGGCGACGACCTCTTCGTCACCAATCCCGCGATCATCCAGCAGGGCATTCGCCAGGGCCTCGCCAACGCGGTGCTGGTCAAGCTGAACCAGGTCGGCACGCTCACCGAGACGCTGGAAGCGATCGAGCTCGCCAAGCGCGCGGGCTACGGCACGATCATCTCGCACCGCTCCGGCGAGACCGAGGACACGTTCGTCGCCGACCTCGCCGTCGCCGTGAACGCCGGCCAGATCAAGACGGGCTCGCTGGCGCGCAGCGAGCGCACCGCGAAGTACAACCAGCTCCTGCGCATCGAGGAGGAGCTGGGACACGCGGCGTCCTGGCCCGGCCGCGCGCTCTACAGCCGCACCGCCCGGTGAGCCGCCGGCTGGTCGCGGCGGCGCTGGCGCTCGTCGTCGCCGCCGGTCTCGCGATCTTCGCGGGCGGCGGAGTCCTGCGCGTGCGCGCGATGCAGGGGGAGATCCGCCAGCTCGAGACCGAGCTCGCGACGCTCCGCGCGCAGACCGAGAAGCTCACCGCCACCATCGACAAGCTGCGGCACGATCCCGCCTACATCGAGAAGCTCGCGCGCGAGGATCTGGGCTACGTGCGCGAGGGCGAGACGGTCCTGAAGTTCCCCGCCGCCCGGCCGAAGTGACGGCGCCGCCGCGATGATCGAGTGGTACTGGGCGCTCCTCTTTTTCGTCAGCCTCGTCTGCAACGGCCGCGCGGCGTTCAAGCTCTTGATCGACTGGAAGGGCATGCTGACGACGTGCCGGCTCGTCGAGGACACGTACGAGCAGCTTCCCACGCTCCCTGACGAGGCCGCGCTGGAGCGCGAGCCGCGCGCACCGGTGTTCGTCCACCTCGTGCCCGCGTTCCAGGAGCCCGACATCGCGGGCACGCTGCGCGCGCTGCTCGACTCGCGCTACCCGCACGGCAAGCTTCACGTGGTCGTCGCGGTGAAGGAGGACGAGGAGCGCGCGCCGCATCCCTCGATGGGCATCTCGACGGGCGAGGTCGTGCGCCGCTTCCGCGACGAGCTGCCGCCGCTCTACCAGAAGATGCTGTCGGTCGTCGCGCTGCCGGGGCCGGGCCGCAAGGCGCAGCAGCTCAACCGGGCGCTCCGTCCTGAGCTCCTCCAGTCGCTGCTCGGCGCGCACGATCCCGCGCAGGTCTACGTCGGGTGCAGCGACGCCGACTCGATCCCGGACCGCAACATCTACCGGTGGCTCGCGAACGACGTGCTGACGACGGGCGGCAGCCAGGCGTACCAGGGCGTCACGCTCTCGCTCGCGAACTTCGCGCGGCTCGACGTGCGCGGCCGGACGTGCGCGATCCAGCAGTCGTCGATCTTCATCCGCGTCTCGATCGCGCGGCTGATCAACGAGGCGCGGCGCATCGCGTGGTTCGCGCGGCTCTCCGCGCGGGCGCCGCGGCTCGCGCGCGTGCTGCGCCCGCTCTTCGAGCTCGGCTTCCGCCGCTCGCAGATCTGCCTCGGCCACAACACGTTCGTCCGTCTCGACACACTGCAGGCGATCGGGCTCTTCCCGACCTCAGGCGCCACCGAGGATTCGACGCTCGGCTACGTGCTCGGCGCGCGCGGCGTGCTGATCAGGGCGATCCCGCTGCTCGAGCTCAACGACCTTCCGGAGACGACCGACGGGATGATCCGGCAGAACGCGCGCTGGTACAAGGGCGTGCTCGACGACGTCAGCTACCTCTGGCACGAGTGGCGCGCGCGGCCGAACGCGTACAACCTCGCGCAGCTCGCGCGGCACGTCGGCAACAAGGTGATCGAGTGGCCGATCGCCGCCGCCGTCTATCCGGTCGTCGGCTTCCTCGGCTGGCACCTGGCGTATCGTTTTTCCGACCGTCCGCTGCTCTTCGTGCTCGGCATCGCGTTCCCGTCGATCTCGCTGGGCCTGACGATCTGGGTCGGCGGCATCGTCACGCAGGACCTGATCGAGAGCCTCGCGCCCTACTATCCGCGCCCGGTCGACGTCACGCGCACGACCCTGAAGGCGAAGTTCTTCGGGATCTTCCGCTGCCAGACGTACTGGCTGCTCGCCACGCGCGGCGCCTGGCGCGTGCTCTGGGCGCAATGGCGCGAAGGACGCTTCGAGCCCGCGAAGACCGACCGCGTGAGCCGGACCGCGTGAGCGCCGGCGCGATCGCGTTCCATCTCTGCCGCGTCGGGATCTTCGCGCATCCGCTCCTGATCGCGTGGGACGCCTACGCGCAGTGGAGCGTGTTTTCCGACCCGCAGGTGAAGGTGGCCATCCTGAGCGAGCGCCGCACGACGCTCTTCCTGCTCGGGATCCTCTCCTTCGCGGTCACCGGCGCGATGGTCCTGCCGGCCACCGTGCTCGCCCTGCGCTTCCTGGTTTGCGCGCCGCGGTTCGTCGGGCACTACGTCACGTTCCTGGCCGTGCGCGTGGGTGCGTCCGTGGTCCTCGGCGCGGCCATGCTCGCGGACACGGGCGGGATCCTGCTTCTCGACGCGGGCGACTTCGCCCTCGATGCCGCGCGCAAGATCGTCGCGGCCGTCGTGTGGGGCGCCTATCTGTGGCGATCGGAGGCCGTGCGCGAGTACCTCGCGTGGGGCTGACGGTATACTCTTCCGGCCCATCATTGACCGGGAGGAGCTGAGGATGGCCGCGAGCCCGAAGAGAGTGCCTCGCGTCGACAAGGAGCGCGATCCGTTCCGCACGGAGCTCACCCCCGTCGCGTTCCTGCGGCGCAGCGCCTACGTGTATCCCGACAAGGTCGCGGTCGTGCACGGCGAGCGGCGATACACGTATCGACAGCTCGAGGAGCGCTCGAATCGTCTGGCGTCGCACCTCCGGAAGCTCGGCCTCCAGCATCTCGACCGCGTCGCGTTCATCGCGCCGAACATCCCCGCGATGCTCGAAGCGCACTTCGGCGTGCCGGCCGCCGGGCTCGTGCTCGTGCCGATCAACACGCGGCTCAACAGCGACGAGATCGCGTACATCCTCGGGCACTCGGGCGCGAAGGTCCTCTTCGTGGATCACGAGCTCGAGAGCCTCGTGAAGCCGATCGACCTGACCGGCGTGAAGGTGATCCGGATCGACGACACCGGCGCGCCCGGCGATCCGTACGAGGACTTCCTCGCGGCGGGCTCGTCCGAGCCGTGCGAGCCATGGATCGAGGACGAGTACGAGACGATCTCGATCAACTACACGTCGGGCACGACGGGCCGCCCGAAGGGCGTGATGGTCCACCACCGTGGCGCGTACCTGAACGCGATCGGCGAGACCGTCGAGACGAGCCTCACCGCGGACGCGACGTATCTGTGGACGCTGCCGATGTTCCACTGCAACGGCTGGTGCTTCACGTGGGGCGTGACCGCGCTCGGCGCCACGCACGTGTGCCTGCGGCGCGTCGACTCGAGCCGCATCTGGGATTTGATCGACAGGGAGGGCGTCACGCACTACTGCGGCGCGCCGACCGTGCAGATCGGGATCGTGAACGATCCGAAGGCGCACAGGCTGCCGCGCACGGTGACGTGCGCGGTCGCGGGCGCGCCGCCGTCGCCGACGCTGCTCACGAAGCTGAAGGAGCTCGGGTTCAAGCCCGTCCACGTGTACGGCCTCACGGAGACGTACGGCCCGCACACGGTGTGCTCGTGGGATCCGGGCTGGGACAAGCTGCCGGCCGACGAGATGGCGAAGAAGGCCGCGCGCCAGGGGCAGGGGTACGTGATCGCCGACCTCGTGCGCGTCGTCGACGAGAAGATGAACGACGTCCCGATGGATGCGGAGACGCTCGGCGAAGTCGTCATGCGCGGCAACAACGTCATGAAGGGTTACTTCGAGCAGCCCGATGCGACGGCCGAGGCGTTCCGCGGCGGCTGGTTCCACTCCGGCGACCTCGCGGTCTGGCACCCCGACGGTTACGTCGAGCTGCGCGACCGCAAGAAGGACATCATCATCTCGGGCGGCGAGAACATCTCCACGATCGAGGTCGAGCAGGCGGTGGCGAAGCATCCGTCGGTGATGGAGTGCGCGGTGGTCGCGATCCCCGACGAGAAATGGGGCGAGCGGCCGAAGGCGTTCGTCACGCTCAAGCCGGGCGCGACGGCGACCGAGGCGCAGATCATCGAGCACTGCCGCACGCTCATCGCGCACTTCAAGGCGCCCGCGGCCGTCGAGTTCGGCGATCTCCCGAAGACGTCGACGGGCAAGGTGCAGAAGTTCGTGCTGCGGAACAAGGAGTGGGCGGGCAAGGAGAAGCGGATCAATTGAGCGAGATCGGCCGCCCGGTCAAGGACGCGAGCGCGCTCTACGAGGTGGAGCGGCGCGCGCGCCACGCGGAGCGCCCGGGGTTCCGCATCAGCGAATTGCAGATCTCGCCGGCACAGCAGGTCCCGTGGCATTACCACACGAATGTTCAGGACACGTTCTACGTGCTGGTCGGCGAGATCCGCCTGTTCCTTCGCGATCCGAAGGAAGACGTGCGGCTCGCACCGGGCGAGACGTACGCGGTGCGCGCCGGCCGCCCGCACCTCGTGACGAATCCCGGCACGACGTCCGCGACGTTCCTCGTGCTGCAGGGCATCGGCGAGTACGACTATGTCCCGCTGACGTCGCGCGCGCCTTGACGCGCCTGCGCGCCTGAGGTAGGCTTCGTCGGTCAGTCACCGCGGGGTGGAGCAGCCCGGTAGCTCGTTGGGCTCATAACCCAAAGGTCGCTGGTTCAAATCCAGCCCCCGCAACCAACGAAAACAAGGGCCTACGGCGCGAGTCGTGGGCCCTTGGTGCGTCGGAAACCGGCCAGTGTGCCCAGAGTGGGCCCAAGCCCATGATTCGGATCGGACCGCGTTGTTTCTTAGTCAGCGGGGTCGCTTAATCGCCAGCGCTCCACCGGCCAAGCAGCGGGGGTTGGATTCCTACGTCGGCGCGAGGATAGTGCTCAGCCCGGAGGGGAGGCGGTATCGTAAGCTTCCCCTCTTCGTAGACCGTTCGATCGTAGACTTTCCGGGGCCAAGGAGATGCCCATGCGAAAGTCCCGATTCACCG
>Ga0233425_10002346_pt1 | contig 37683 bp, 31 predicted proteins | sample Watercolumn_Towu_2_FD_181712 | JGI IMG/M metagenome (GOLD analysis project Ga0233425, IMG submission 181712) | Freshwater microbial communities from Lake Towuti, South Sulawesi, Indonesia - Watercolumn_Towuti2014_140_MG | ecosystem: Environmental > Aquatic > Freshwater > Lake | place... | reverse complement strand
GCAGGAGGATCGCGCGGGCCATCTCGGCGCCCACGGCCGCATGGCCGGGGAAACGGGGGATCTCGCCGGCCGGCGCGCCGTCGGTCGCGGTATGGGTCGGCGGCTTGCCGATGTCGTGCAGCAGGACGGCGTACGCCAGCGCGGGATCGCGCGGCGGCGGGACGGCGTCCAGCATGAGGCAGGTGTGCGTCCAGACGTCGCCCTCCGGATGAAAGGCGGCGGGCTGCGCCTGTCCGCGGAGCGCCGCCACCTCCGGCAGGAAGAGGCGCAGCAGGCCCAGTTCGAACATCAGGGCGAGCGCGGCCGAGGCGCGCGGCGCCTCGCACAGCGTGCGCGTGAACTCCTGGCCGACGCGCTCGGCGCTCACGTCCGCCAGCAGCGGCGCGCTGGCGGCGGCGGCCGCGGCCGTGGCGGGATCGAGCCGGAAGCCGAGCACGGCGGTGAAGCGCACGGCGCGCAGCAGGCGCAGGTGGTCCTCGCGGAACCGGGCGGCCGGGTCGCCGATGGCGCGGATCACGCGCCCCGCGAGGTCGGCGCGGCCGCCGACGAAGTCGAACACCTCGCCCCCGGCCGGATCGCAGAACAGGCCGTTGACCGTGAAGTCGCGCCGGCGGGCGTCCTCGGCCGCGCCGGTGAAGCGCACGGCGTCGGGCCGCCGGCCGTCGCCGTAGGCGCCGTCGGCGCGGAAGGTGGCGACCTCGAAGGCCGTGCCGCCGTGGTTCACGATCAGCACGCCGAACGCCCGGCCGACGCCGACGGTGGCGCCGGGGAAGAGGCGCTCGACCTCGGCCGGCGGCGCGCTGGTGGCGATGTCGATGTCCTGCACCGGACGGCCGAGCAGGGCATCGCGCACGCAGCCGCCGGCGAAGAGCGCCTCGTGGCCGCCGGCGCGCAAGGCGCGCACGAGCGCCTCCGCCGCGGCCAGCCGCGCGGGCGGGCAGCGGAACACGGGACGCTGGCCGGCGGGTGCGGGCATGGGCACACAGTATAGCTTTTCGGCTGGCCCGCGCGAACGGCTTTTGATTTAATGCAGGCAATTATCGCGATGGGACGTGAGGCCACATATCGGGCGGGACGGCGCGTGCGCGGGCTGGCGTGCGCGGCGGCGCTGCTGGCGGGACTGGCGGGCGCGCAGAACCCGCCGGCGGGCGGCGGCGCCGTGCCGGCGACGATCCGCGAGATGCGCGAATCCGCGTTCCGCAGCTTCGGGCAGGGCGACTTCAGCGCCGCGATCGCACCGCTGGAGGGGTTGATCGCCGCCCGCGGCAGCAGCAAGGAGACGCAGGCCCGGATGGAGATGGAGCCCATCTTCTACAACCTGGCGCTCTGCTACTTCCTCACCGCCAACTTCGCCTCGGCCGAGAAGGCGTTTCAGAACTACATCACCGCCTATCCGCACGGCGGCCGCACGTCGGACGCCTACGTCTACGTGGCCGACTGCCGGCGCTACACGAGCAAGTACAAGGAGGCCGTCAAGGGCTACGAGGAGGCGCTGCGGCGCTACACCTTCGGCCCCGACCTGCTGGCGGACATTTACGCCGCGATCGCGAGCTGTCATCTGGCCGAGGACAACTGGACCGCCGCGCGCGAGCCGCTGCTGCGGGCCTTCCACGCCGCGCCCGACGGCCTGCGGCGCAATCGCGCGGCCACGCTGCTGGCCACGGCCTACCTGAAGACCCTGGCGCTCGAGAAGATCTATCCGATGGTGCCGTACCTGCTGCAGCGCGATTCGCTGGCCTCGCGCTCGATCGCCTTCAACATGGCGGCCCTGGAGGCGGGCGACCAGCTCTTCCAGGAGGAGCGCTACCGCGAGGCCTTCTGGATCTACCGGCTCGTCTACCCGCACGACGAGGTGCTCGTGCGGACGCAGACCTTCCTGGACTTCCTGCAGGCCCAGGTGGAGTACGAGAAGCGCGAGATGACCGAGCCGCGCCGGCTGATGCGCCTGCAGCAGTGGCTGGGCGAGACCGAGGCGGAGATCAAGGCCCTGGGCGAGATCGACAACTACGACTACGACCTGGAGTACCGCCTGGCGCGCGGCTACATGGAGGCGCTGCGCTACCGCGAGGCGCGCGAGGTGTTCCTGCACCTGCACCAGGTCGGCGGCAAGGAGAAGGCCGAGGAGAAGGAGAAGTCGCAGGAGGCGCTGTACCTGGCGTTCGCCTGCTCGGCCCGGCTGCTGCCGTGGACGCGCGCCTACGAGACCGGCCGCCAGTACATGGAGACCTACCCGGACGGCCGCTGGTACGACGAGCTGACCCTGATGATGGGACAGATGCTCGCCAAGGAGCAGAACTGGGCCGAGGTGCTGAAGCACTTCGGCACCGTGCTGCACGTGCGGCCCAACCACCAGGCCGCGGCCGAGTGCCTCTTCCTCGTGGGCTACGCCTCCTTCATGCTCGAACAGTTCGAGCCGGCGGCGGCGAAGTTCGTGGAGGTGCGCACGCGCTTTCCGCAGAGCGAGCTGATCCCCGCGGCCGTGTACTGGACCGCCATGGCCGAGCTGTTCAACGGCAAGTACGACGAGGCCGGGAAGGACTTCGACCTGCTCCTCTCGCGCCACGGCGACTGCCCGTACGCCGAGGACGCCGCCTTCCGCCGCGCGATGTGCGCCTACGGCAGCGCGCAGTACGACGACGCCGACCGGCGCCTGACCGCGTTCGTGCGCGCCTACCCGCGCAACAAGCAGGCCGACGAGGCCACCATGATGCGCGGCGACATCGCCGGCGCGCAGGGCCGGATTGCCGACGCCGTGAAGCTCTACCAGCAGGCCATGGAGGGCCCGAACCTCAACATCGAGCTGTACAACCACTGCGCCTTCCAGGGCGCCCAGATCCTCTTCGAGGCCGGCAGGTTCCAGGAGGTGCGCCAGCACCTCGAACGCTACATCGACCGCAGCCGGGACGAGAACCGCGCCGGCTCCAACGTGCCGCTGGCCGTCTACTGGATCGGCCGGGCCCTGCTGCAACTGGGCGAGCAGGGCGACGCGCTGCGCTACTACCGCGAGACCGTCGCCAACCACGGCCGCAACCGCCGCATGATCGGCATCGACATGATCATGGACGAGTGGATCGCAATCACCAAGAAGTCCGCCCCCGCCACGGCCCGGGCCGAGTGGCAGCGGCTGCAGGACGAGCTGCGCGGCGCCGCGGCCGCCAACGACCCGGTGATGACGCTGCGCCTCAAGCGCGTGCTGATGTTCCACCCGGAGATCAAGCCCGGCGAGAAGGAGCGCCTCCTGGCCAGCATCCTGCAGCCGGAGAACATCACCAACGCCTCGCCGGCCGTGCTGGAGATGATGCTCACGGGCGCGCGCGAACGCCAGCAGGGCAAGCTCGCGGCGGCCGTGGCGCGGGAGATCGTCGACGTCTTCACGGAGACCGACTACGCGCTGGACGCGCGCATGGCGCTGGCCGAATACGACATGGAACTGGCCGCGAAGGAGGAGGATCCCGACCGCAAGAAGCGCCTGTACGAAGACGCGATCCGGCACCTGGGCGTCGTGCGGACCGTGTACGCGAGCAAGGGCGAGGCCGCGCAGGCGATGCTGATCCTCGGCCGCCTCTACCGCGAGCAGGGCCGGGTCAAGGAGGCCGAGGAGTGCTTCCGCGACGTGCTGGCGGTGCGCGAGTGGAAGCAGCTCTGGCCCGAGGCGCTGTACGGCTCCGGCGAGTGCTCCCTGGCGCAGCGCGAGTACATCAAGGCCAGCGCCTACTACGAGCGCATCTACCTCCTCTACAGCCACTACAACCAGTGGGCGGCGCGGGCCTACCTGCGCCGCGCCGAGGCGCTGCACCTCGGCTATCAGGACAGCCAGGCGATCGAGACGATCCAGGCCATGCTGAAGGTGCCCGATCTCGCCAAATTCCCCGAGTTCGAGCAGGCCAAGGTCATGCTGGCCAAACTGGAGAACAAGTGAAGACGCGACTCCCGGGCGGCGGATGGCGGCGCTTGGCGTGCGGCGTGGCACTGGCCGCGCTGGCGCTGGCGCGGCCGTGCGCGGGACAGGACGAGCCCCGGCCCCCGGCCGAGGGGGAGACGGTCCGGCTGCCGCCGCTCAAGGCGCGGCTGTGGGTCGGCAAGGAGTCCCGCGACGTCACGCTCGTGGGCCGCACCGATCTCTCCGTGCTGGTCGCGGGCGGGGTGGAGGGCGCGCCGGCCGCGAAGATCCGCATCGCGCAGATCGCACGGGCGCAGTTCGATCTCGGCTACGATCCGGGCGAAGTCGCCAAGGCCGAGCGCCGCAGCGACTGGGGCGGCGCGATCCGCCTGCTGCAGCCGGGCCTCAAGGGGCCGATGGCCTACCTCGACCTGCCGGACAACAACGCCGCCGAGGCGGCGCTCGACATGGGCACCTGCATGCTGCGCGCCGCGCACCGCACGGCCCGCACGGCGACAAAGCCGGAGGAGCAGGCCCAGGCGCGGCGGCAGTACGAGGCGGCGGCCGAGGTGTTCACGGCCTGCGCCCGGGCGGAGTGGAGCCGCGTGGCCCAGCTCGGCGTGCTCAAGGGCTGCCGCTGCCTGCTGGGGATCAACAAGGTCAAGACCGCGCAGTACCACGTCAACCGCATGAGCGAACCGGCGCCCGGCGATGCCGCCTACGGCCACTACTGGCTCGTGCGCGCCGAGCTGGCCCACCGCGCCGGGCAGTTCCGCGAGGCGCTCGATGCCGTGGTCAAGTCGGTGTGCTTCGAGAACAAGGACATCGAGACCTTCCCCGACGCGCTGCTGCTGAGCGCCCGCTGCTACGAGGAGACGCTCGATCCCTACCGCGCGCGCGACGTGTACTTCGAGGTGGCCTCCATCTTCCCGCGCACCGACTGGGCCGACGACGCCGCCGACCGGCTGCAGGCGATCCTCGACGCCGGCAAGACCAGGGGCAAGGAAGTTTCGCCGATCGAAAACGTGTTCTTCGGGATGAACGAGGACATCAACAAGCTGGCCGCGGAGCTTCTCCGGAAGCGGCGCGAGGCGGCCAAGACCGACGACGAGGCGGAGAAGGAAGCGCCGCCGCCCAAGGAGAAGCCGCCGGAGGAGTGAGCCCCGGCCGGCGAAGGAAGGATGCGACGATGAGCACTCGGACCCGGTTCCTGGTGGCCGTGGCGGCGGTCGTGGCCGTCGGCGCCGCCTGCGCGTGGGCGCAGGCCGCCGGCGCGCCGACGCCCCCGCCGATCCGCGAGGCGCAGAACAAGACGATGATGGACCTGATCCGCTCCGGCGGCTGGGCCATGTGGCCGCTGGGGGCCTGCTCGGTGCTCACCGTCGGCCTGACGATCCTGAACTTCCAGCGCGTGAACCTGCGGCGCATGGTGCCGCCGGCGATCGTGGCGCAGGTCCGCGCCGTGGCCGGCGCCGGCGACGTCCAGCAGCTCTGGGCGCTGGTCAACTCGCGCGACTGCCTCTTCTGCCGCGCGCTCAGCGCCGGCCTGCGCCACTTCCGCGCCGACGACCCCGCCGGCTGCCGCGCCAAGATGGAGGCCGCCATCGCCGAGACCGCCGGCCAGGAGGAGGCCCAGTACGGGTTCTACGTCAACTTCCTCGCGCTGCTCACCTCGATGTCGCCCATGTGGGGCCTTCTCGGCACGGTCAGCGGCATGATCGGGGCCTTCTCCAAGATTGGCGGCGGCGGCATGGGCAAGCCCGAGATCCTGGCCAAGAACATCTCCGAGGCGCTGGTCTGCACGGCCACGGGCCTGCTGATCGCGATCTGCGCCATGGGCTTCTACTTCCTCTACCGCAACATCCTCAACAACGTGATGAAGCAGTCGGAGAAGTACTTCACCGAGGTGCTGGACACCCTCAGCGGGGCGGGCCACGCCGAATTCGCCGCCGATCCCGCCGCGGCCGGCGGCGCCGCCGGACAGCGTCTGTAGGGAGGCGCGGAACCGCATGAAGATCGGCGGCAGCCAGGAAATCCACGAGGCGCGGGTCGAACTCGTGCCGCTGATCGACTGCGTCTTCCTCCTGCTGATCTTCTTCATGTGCTGCGCGAGCATGTCGTCGGTGGACACCAGCAGCGAGGTCCACCTGCCCGTGGCGTCCAACGCCGCCGAGCAGAAGGATCCGAGCCACCGCGGCACGGTCAACATCCTGCCCAGCGGCGTGCGCACGCCGGAGAACGAGCTGGTGACCGACGCGCGGCCCTTCCGGGTGTACGGCACGCTGGTGGACGACCAGGAACTGCAGCGCATCATCGCCGAACACGTCAAGGAAGACCCCAACCTCCGGCTGTACCTGCGCGCCGACCGCCAGGCCAAGTTCGTGATGGTGCGGCGCGCCATGGCCGCCTGCGCCAACGCCGGCGTGGCCGACGTGATCTTCGCGACGCATCTCGAGGACAGCTACCTCGACGAAGGGAAGTAGACGATGCGGATGAAGGGCACCAGCGAAGTCCAGAGCGCCCACATCGATCTGACGCCGATGATCGACACCGTGATGTTCCTGCTGATCTTCTTCATGGTGGTCACGCGCCTGGGGCAGGCCGAGGTGGACCTGGGCATCATCCTGCCCGGCGGCGTCGAACAGTCCGGCCCGGTGGAGATGCCCGACGAGCAGGTCATCGAGGTGGACCCGAAGGGCAACGTGGTCCTGAACGGCACCCTGTACGAGGGCAAGACGCTGCCCGAACTGGTCAAGACGCTGAACCTCTACCGGCAGGCGGCGGACCAGACCCACACCAAGGCGCTGATCACCGTGATGGCGGACGACGGCGCCAACTACGCGCGGGTGATCGACGTGCTCAACGCCTGCGCGGGCGCCGGCATCAAGAACGTGACGTTCGGCACCGGCGGCGGCTGACGGCCGGTCCCCGGCGGAGGCGCAACGTGAACCCGTTCCACTGGATCGCGCAACACTGGCACCGCAGGACGGCGTCGCTCTCCACCGCGGCGCGGCGCAGCCTCTACGTCAGCATCGGCCTGCACGCCGTGGTGGCGCTCGCGGCCGGCGGCATCATCGTCAGCCACATCTTCTACAACCGCGAGACCACCTTCCAGGGCACGCCGCCGCCCGCGCGCCAGTACGACCCGCGCAAGCTGGAGTTCAAGGTCAAGGTCTCCAAGCAGGCCCGCAGCTCCAGCCGGCCGTCGCTGGCGCCGCGCCTCGTCTCCGCCAAGGCCAACCTGGAGATGTCGCTGCCGGCGATCAAGATGGACCCCAAGGTCGTCAGCACCACGTTCCAGCCCAAGTTCAAGGCCGTCACCGGCATGGGCCTGGGCGCCGGACTTGGCACCGGCTACGGCAGCGCCGGCTTCGGCGAGGGTGTCTCGGCGATCAACTTCTTCGGCATCCAGGCCAAGGGCGAGCGCATCGCCGTGTGCGTGGACGTCTCGGTCAGCATGTGCGAGGCGGAAAAGGGCGGCATCGCCGGCTACCTGATGGTCAAGGAGCGCGTCAACCAGGTGGTCGAGGCGCTCAAGGACGGCACGCTTTTCAACGTCATCGCCTTCGCCGACGCCTGCTCGGCGATGGAACCCAAGATGGTCTACGCCGGCGCCGAGACGCGCCAGAAGGCGCGGCAGTTTCTGCAGCCGTTCAACAGTTCGGAGGCCAGCCTCGGTCTCGACAGCGGCAATTTCTCCGGCGTCGGCGGCGGCCTCGCGGCGGCCGGCGGCACCACGCGGCTCGACCTGGCCCTCGCCGCCGCCATGCAGATGGCGGCCGACACCATCTTGGTCATCAGCGACGGACTGCCGGAGGTCACCAAGATCGGCGACCCGAACCAGGTCTCGGCCTACAACAACATGATCGCCCAGTGGCGCGCGCAGAACGCCGGCGCCATCGCCGCCGCCCAGACCGCGATCGCCGCCTACAACGCCGCCGAGGCCGCCGCCCCCGCCACCAGGGTCTGGATCCCCGAGGTGCCCGCCCGGCCGCCCGGCCGGGCCGGCATCAAGGAGGGCGCCAAGGCCGACCCCGGCTCGCCCGCCATCCCCGGCCACTGGCAGGTCGTGCAACACCATCCCGGCGGCGTCGCCCGGCCGGCCATGCCCGCCCCGCCGCCCATGCCGCCGCCCGGCAAGTGGAAGCTGCCCGACTTCGTGCAGCACATTTCGCTTCTCTACGACGCCAACTACAAGCCCAAGGGACTCAAGCCGCCCGTGATCAGTTGCATCGGCTACCAGATCGACAAGGACGGCGGCGCCTTCCTGAACCAGCTCTCCGCCAACTACAAGGGACAGTACCGGCTCGTGCGGAAGATGCGATGAACCGGACACTCGTCATCATCCCCACCTACGACGAGAAGGACAACGTCGGCCCCATCGCCCGCGCCGTGCTGGCGGCCGTGCCGGAGGCCGAGATCCTGTTCGCGGACGACAACTCGCCGGACGGCACCGGCCGGCGGCTGGACGAGATCGCGCGCGCCGAGCCCCGCGTGCACGTCCTGCACCGCCCGGGCAAGCAGGGCCTCGGCCGCGCGTACGTCGCCGGTTTCCAGTGGGCGCTCGGCCGGGGTTACGAGTTCATCTTCGAGATGGACGCCGACTTCTCCCACGACCCGCAGGAACTGCCGAACTTCCTGGCGGCGGCCGCCGACGCCGACCTCGTGATCGGCTCGCGCTACATCGGCGGCATTCGCGTCATGAACTGGCCCCTGAGCCGGCTGCTCCTCAGCACCGGCGCCAGCGCCTACGTCCGCGCCGCGACCGGGCTTCCCGTGCGCGACCCCACCGGCGGCTTCAAGTGCTTCCGGCGGCGCGTGCTCGAGGCCATTGACCTCGACGGCATCACGTCCAACGGCTACTCCTTCCAGATCGAGATGAACCACCGCGCCTGGATGCTGGGCTTCCGCATCCGCGAGATCCCGATCGTGTTCGAGGACCGTCGCGCCGGCTACTCCAAGATGAGCCTGGCCATCGCCCGCGAGGCCTTCACGATGGTGCTCAAGCTTGCGGCCCGCCACGGCTTCCGCCGCCACCCTCGAGTGCGGAGCGCGGAGTGCGGAGTGCGGAGTGCAGAGTGAGGAGGGCGGAGACCATTCCAGCGTTTCCGACTGGTGCGCCCTTAACCCCTTAACCCCTTAACCCCTTACCATGCCCCCGCTTCTCCAGGCATTGCGTCCCGGCCAGTGGGTCAAGAACCTGGTCGTGCTGGCGGCCTACTTCTTCGCCCGCTGGGATCCCGGCCAGCACCCGCGCGTGGCCGGCCCCGAGGCGCCGCTGGAGGCCCTGCTCGCCGCGGCCTGCTTCTGCGCCCTCTCCAGCGCCGTCTACCTGGTCAACGACGTCCGCGACCGCGAGGCCGACCGCCGCCACCCGGTCAAGCGTCTGCGCCCCATCGCCTCCGGCGCGGTCGCGCCTGCCGCGGCCTGGGGCACGGCCGTCGTGCTGCTGGCCGGCGGATTCGCCGGTGCGTGGCTGCTCGCGCCCGCCTTCGGCCTTGTCGCCGGCGGCTACGTGCTGCTGCAGGCCGCCTATACCTTCGGCCTCAAGCGCGTGGCGCTGCTCGACGTCTTCGTGATCGCCGTCGGCTTCGTCCTGCGCGCCCTCGCCGGCGCCGTCGTGATTGACGTGCGCATCTCGCCCTGGCTGCTGCTCTGCACGTTCCTGCTGGCGCTTTTTCTCGGCCTGTGCAAGCGCCGGCACGAGAAGCGCCTGCTGGAGGAGAGCGACGCCCGGCAGCACCGCGCCGCGCTCTCCGCCTACGACGAACGGCTGCTCGACATCCTGATCGGCATCGCCGGCGCCGCCACCGTGGTCGGCTACGCCATCTACACCCTCGATCCCGAGACCGTCAGCCGCTTCCACACCTCCCGCCTCGGCCTCACCATTCCCTTCGTCGTCTTCGGCGTCTTCCGCTACCTCGACCTCGTCTATCGCCAGGACCAAGGCGGCCGCCCGGAAAGGACGCTGCTCGGCGACCGCATCCTTCTCGGCACCGTCGCCCTCTACGTCCTCACCGCACTGACGGTCTTCCTGACCACCTGAGGAAACCATGCCGTCGCCCGCACCCACGTCCGCCGATCGAGACACCTTGCGCCGCCTTGCCGGCCGCAAGATGGAGATCGCCGCGTCAGCCGTCAACGCCGAGCGGCGCGCGGCCTGGCTGCGCCACGACGACGGTTCCGGCGGCCGGCCGATGATCCTGGCCGAGTGGGGCGGCATCCGGGACCGCAACCTGCCGTTCGACGGCAACCGGCTCGCCTGCACCGGCGAGGCCGGCCGCGGCCTCGAACGCAGCCTGCGCGCCGAGATCGCGCGCTTCGAGGAGTTGCGCGACGACCACGTGGTCGAGCCGTTCGTGGATGTCGCCTGGAAGATCTCCGCCTCCGACTACGGCGTGCAGCCCGTCGTGCACACGACCGACAACGCCGGACACCTCGCGGCGCGCAACTGGGAGGCGCCGATCAAGGATCTGGACCGCGACTTCGCCCGCCTGCGGCCGCGCACGTTCACGGTCGACCGCGCCGCCACCGAGGACTGGCGCGCGTTCGTCGAGTCCGCGATCGGCGACCTCTGCCCCGTGCGTCTGCGCGCCAGCCCGTACTGGACCCTGGGCCTGACCATCGTCGCCATCGATCTCATCGGCCTCGAGGGGCTGATGCTGGCGATGTACGACAACCCCGCCGGCCTCCACCGTCTGATGGCGTTTCTGCGCGACGACCACCTCGCCTACAACCGCTGGCTGGAGGCGGAGAACCTTTTCACCCTCAACAACGCCAACGACTACATCGGCTCCGGCTCCGAGGGGCACACGCGCCGCCTGCCGCGGCCGGGCTGGAAGCCCGGCGACCCCGTGCGCATGGCCGACCGCTGGGTGCTGCTCGAGTCGCAGGAGACCGTCGGCGTCGGCCCGGAACTGTTCGCGGAGTTCATCTTTCCCTACCAGCGCGACCTCGCCCGGCACTTCGGCCGCGTCTACTACGGCTGCTGCGAGCCGGTCCACACCCGCTGGCACGTGCTCGCGGGGCTGCCCAACCTGGCGCGCGTCTCGGTCTCGCCCTGGTGCGACGAGGAGCGCATGGCCGCCGCCTGCGGCGCGGCGATCGTCTACTCGCGCAAGCCGAACCCCACGCTGATCAGCACCGCCGTCTTCGACGAGGCGGCCATCCGCAGGGATCTGCGCCGCACGCTCGACACCGCCCGCGGCTGCCGGATCGAGCTGATCATGAAGGATGTCCACACGCTGCACGAGGAGCCGGGCCGCCTGGCGCGCTGGGTGGCGCTGGCACGGGAGGAGGCGGCACGATGAGCGTGGTGAGCATGACCGGTTTCGGGCGCGGCGAGGCGCGCGGCCGCGGCCTCAAGGTCGTGGTCGAACTCGGCGCCGTCAACCGGCGGCAGTTCGACTGTCACGTGACCCTGCCGCGCGACCTGGCCGCGATCGAGGCGCGCATCCACGCGCTCGTCCACGCCGCCGTGCGGCGCGGCCACGTCAAGGGCTCGCTCGAGGCCGTGCGCGTCGGCCGCGGCGCGGTGGCGGTCGATCTGGCGCTCGCGCGCGCCCGGCTCGGCGCCCTGCGGCGGGCCGCCCGCCGGCTCGGGCTGGCGGACGACCTCACGGCCGCCACGCTGCTCGACTGGCCCGACGTCGTCCGCGGCGCGGGCGACGCGACGTTGTGCCCCGATGCCGTCTGGCCGCTGGCCGAGCGCGCCACGCGCGCCGCCATCCGCGGCCTGACCGCGATGCGCCGCCGCGAAGGCCGGGCCCTGGCCGGCGACCTCGTCTCGCGCCTCGCGCGCCTGCGGCGCATCGCCGCCGCCATCGGGCGCCGCGCGCCGGGCGTGATCGTGGACGCCCGCGCCGCGCTCGAACGGCGCATCGCCGCCGCCAACGGCGGCCTGAAGCTGGACGACTCCACGCTGGCGCGCGAAGTCGCCGCCTTCGCCGACCGCAGCGACATCCGCGAGGAACTCACGCGCCTCGACAGCCACTTCGCGCAGGCCCGCGCCCTGTTCGCCGGCGCCGAGTCGTGCGGGCGCTCGCTGGACTTCCTCTGCCAGGAGATCTTCCGCGAGATCAACACCATCGGCTCCAAGGCCGGCGACGCCGCCATCTCGCGCCACGTCGTGGCCTTCAAAGCCGAACTCGAGGCCGTCCGCGAACAGGCGCAGAACGTGGAGTAGGCGAATTGAGACCGCTGCTGATCGTGATATCCGCCCCCTCCGGCGCCGGCAAGACCACGCTGTGCGACCGGCTGCTGCAGGACTTTCCCGAGATCTCGTACTCCATCTCCTGCACCACGCGCCCGCCGCGCGGGGAGGAGGAGGACGGCGAGGATTACCACTTCCTGACGTCCGAGTCCTTCGAGGCGCACGTGCAGGCCGGCGACTTCCTGGAGCACGCCGCCGTGCACGGCGCGCGTTACGGCACGCTGAAGGAGCCGGTCCGGGCGGCCTTCGCCGAGGGCCTGTCGGTGCTGATGGACATTGACGTGGCCGGCGCCGCGCAGGTGCGGCGCCACGTGGCCGGCCTGCCGCCAGACGACCCGATGCGCCGGGGTTTCGTGGACGTGTTCGTCCGACCGCCCTCGCTGGAGGCGCTGCGCGAGCGGCTCGAGGCGCGCGGCGAGGACGACGCGCCCGCCATCGAACGCCGGCTGCGCAATGCCGCCGGCGAACTGGCCCGCGCCGGCGAGTTCCGCTACCAGATCGTGAACGACAACCTCGACTTCGCCTACCGCGAACTGTGCGCCATCGTGGAGATGGCGGGAGGGACAGCATGAGTGCCAGGACGGCTCCCGAGATCGTGCTGGGCGTCACCGGTTCCATCGCGGCCTACAAGGCCGCCGAACTGGTGCGCCTGCTGTTCAAGGCCGGGTGGGGCGTGACGGTCGTGATGACCGCCGACGCGACGAAGTTCGTCGGACCGCTCACGTTCCAGACGCTCTCCCGGCGCCCGGTCACCGTCGACATGTTCGCGCAGCCGGAGGAGTGGATTCCCGGCCACATCTCGCTGGCCGACCGCGCTTCGGCTCTGGTGGTGGCCCCGTGCACGGCCAACGTCATCGCCAAACTGGCGCTGGGACTGGCTGACGACGCGCTGTCCGCCACGGCGCTGGCGTGCCCGGCGCCGCTCGTCGTCGCGCCGGCCATGAACGTCCACATGTGGGACCACCCGGCCACGCAGGCCAACGTCGCCACGCTCCGCAAGCGCGGCGCCACCGTGCTCGACGTGGGCGCGGGCGACCTCGCCTGCGGCTACGAGGCGCGCGGCCGCATGGCCGAGCCGGCGGCAATCATGAAGACGCTGACCGGCCTCCTGGCCCGCCGTCGCTGACCGGCAGGCTCGCCGGGGCACGCCCGGCGGCGTCCGCGGGACAGCCCGGGACACGTGCGGACACCCCCGCTGGCGGCCTCAGGCACTCCGGTGCTGCGCGCCACCGAGCGCCCCTTTTCGGCTTTCCACACGCCGGGAGGTGTGCTAACTACCCGCACGGACTACGTCGGGCCGCAGGCGTCCGGATGGCATCCGGCCTGCTGTCTGGGCAAGCGAGGAGCGGAATCATGAGACGGACGAAGGGTTTGGCAGTTCTGCTGGCGTGCGGCGCCCTGGGGTCGGCCTGTCAGGCGGCGCCTGCGGGCAAAGGCGGCTGGACGGAGGATTTCGCCGCTGCGCAGGTGCGGGCAAAGGAAGCGGGCCGTCCCATCCTGGCCGATTTCACCGGCTCCGACTGGTGCGGCTGGTGCATGAAGCTGGACCGCGAGGTGTTCAGCCAGGGGGAGTTCCGGAAGTACGCGGCGGAGAACCTGGTGCTCTTCATGGCGGACTTTCCGCAGGCCAGGCAGCAGTCCGCGAAGGTCGCCAGGCAGAATGCCGGGTTGCAGAAGAAGTACGACATCCAGGGCTATCCGACCGTGTTGCTGCTCGACGCCGACGGCAAGGTTCTCGGCCAGACCGGCTACAAGCCGGGCGGCCCCGCGGCGTACGTCCGGCACCTGGGCGAGCTGCTGACCCAGTCCGGCTGGCAGGCGCCCAAGACGGCGGCGCCGGCGGCTGCGGCCAGCAACGCGCCCGCGTTCAAGCCGGCCCCGGTGTACAACGGCAGGCAGAAATGACCGGGCTGTCATGAACGTCACACTCTCCGATGCCGTGCGATGGGTGGGATACGTGGACTGGTCGGTGCGCGACTTCCACGGCTACCGCACCGAACGCGGCTCGACCTACAACGCCTACCTCGTCCGCGGCCGGCGCACGGCCCTGATTGACACGGTCAAGGAAGCCTACGCCGACCGCCTGCTGGCGAACGTGGCGGCCGTGCTGCCGCCGGAGAAGGTGGACGTCATCGTCTGCAACCACGCCGAACCCGACCACGCCGGCGGCCTGGCGCGCGTCGCAGCCGCCTGCCGGAATGCCACCGTCGTCTGCAACCGCAAGTGCGCCGAGGCGCTGGCACTGCATTTCGACACCTCCGGCTGGCGCCTGAAGATCGTGGCCGACGGCGAGACGCTCGATCTCGACGGCCGCACGCTGCAGTTCTTCGACACGCCCATGGTGCACTGGCCCGAGTCCATGGCGACCTGGGTCCCCGAAGACCGGATCCTGTTCTGCATGGACGCCTTCGGGCAGCACTACGCGGGGCCGTGGCGGTTCGACGACGAAGCGCCGATGGATGTGGTCTTGCAGGAGGCCAAGACCTACTACGCCAACATCGTCATGCCGTACGGCAAGCAGGTTGCGGCGACCCTGGCCCGGTTCGGTCCGCTGGCACCCGCTATGCTGGCCACCAGCCACGGCGTCATCTGGCGGACCCACCGCGAACGGATCATGGCGGCCTACCGGGACTGGGCGGCCTGCCGCGCCGCCCCCAAGGTCCTGATCGTGTATGCCAGCATGTGGAACAGCACGCGCGCCATGGCGCAGGCGATCGCCGCCGGCGTGCTGGAGACGGAAGCGGCCGCCATGCTGGTGGACGCGGACACCGTGCACGACACGGAGATCGTCACCGAGGCGCTCGACTGCGCCTGCCTGGCTGTCGGCTCGCCGACCCTGAACCAGGGGATCATGCCGCGCATGGCCTCGGCGCTCACCTACCTGCGCGGCCTGAAGCCCTCGGGCAAGACGTCCTTTGCTTTCGGCTCCTACGGGTGGGGACCGCGGGGGATGGACGAGCTGCAGCAGTACCTGCAGGCCATGCAGATGCCGGCTGCATCCGAGCCGCTCTCCTGCCGCTACCGGCCCGATGCCGCCATGCTCGCGAAATGCCGCGAAACCGGTCGCCTTCTCGGCCGCCTGGCGCGGGAGAAGGCCACGGCTGTTGGAACAACGAGAAAAGGGGAATGGCCATGATCAGCGACAAGATGACGAAGGAGATCAACGCCCAGATCAACCGCGAGCTGTACTCCGCCTACCTGTACTTGGCGATGTCGGCCGACGCCATGCACAAGGGCTTCAGGGGCGCCGCGAGCTGGTTCGCCGTGCAGTTCAAGGAGGAACAGGGGCACGCGGAACGTTTCATGAAGTACCTGCATGACCAGAACGCGCGCGTGGACCTCGACGATATCGAGGCGCCGCCGAAGGTCTGGAAGGACCTGCTGACGGCGTTCCAGGAGACGCTGGCCCACGAGAAGACCGTGACCGCGAGCATCAACCGGCTCGCCGCGCTGGCCGTGGCCGAGAAGGACTTCGCCACGCAGAACGCGCTGCAGTGGTTCGTGAACGAGCAGATCGAGGAGGAAGCCAGCGCCATGGACGTCATCTGGATGCTCGAGATGGCGGCCGGTTCCAAGGGCGCGCTCTTCATGGCCGACAAGAAGCTCGGCGACCGGAAGTAGCGCCGGGACGGCGACCGGCATGGGATCGGCGATGCGCCGGCACGTTGTGGTCCTGCTTCTGCTGGCGGCCGGCGCGGCCCTGCGGGGCCACGCCGACCCTTTCACGGTCACCGCGCGCCTGGAGCGGACCGAGTCGGCGTGGCAGGTGGAGGTCGAGGTCGCGGTGCCGCCGCGGCATCTGCTCTATGCCGCCGATTTGCGCATCGCGATCGACGGCCGCGACATGGCGGGCGGCGTGCGCAGCGCGGCCGTGACGGAGACCGACCCGGCCGGCGCGCGCGTGCCGGTCTACACGGCGACGGTCGCCGCCGTCTATGCGCTGCCCGCGGCGCCGACCGCCCCCGTGCGCGTGGCTGTCGGCCTGCGCGGCTGCTCGGACAGCGTCTGCTTCCTTCCGCGGACGCAGGAGTTCGTGCTGGCCGGAGGTTCCTCCCCGCCGCCTCTGCCGTCCCTGCCGTCTCTTCCCGTCTCTCCTTCCTGGCTCGCGGGCCTGACCGTCAGCCGCCAGGCCGCCGGCTATGTCGGTCCGCGGGAGTTCGTGGCGTTCCTGCGCGGGGGCGCCGCACCGGCGGGCCGGCGCGGAGGCCTGGGCGAGTTCGCGCGCGATCCGGTGCGCTTCCTGGCTTCCCACGGCACGCTCTGGACGCTGCTGCTGGTGCTGGTCGGCGGGCTGCTGCTGAACCTCACGCCCTGCGTGCTGCCGCTGATTCCCGTGAACCTGGCGATCGTCGGCGCCGGCAGCCGCGCCGGGTCGCGCCGGCGCGGGTTCGTGCTGGGGGCGGCGTACGGCGCCGGCATTGCCGCCGTGTACGGCGCGCTGGGGCTGGTCGTGCTGCTCACCGGGAGCGTGTTCGGCGCCATCCAGTCCTCGCCGTTCTTCAACGCCGGCGTCGCCGCGCTCTTTGTCGTGCTGGTGCTGGCCCTGTTCGACGTGATCCCCATGGACCTGACCCGGTTCCAGCGCGCCGGCGGGACGCGCGCCGGACTGCTGGCCGCGGCAGCGGCCGGCGGCGTTTCGGCGCTGCTGGCCGGCGCCTGCGTGGCACCGGTCGTTGCCGCCGTGCTGCTGCTGGCGGGCAACCTGTACCAGGAGGGTGCGCGGACCGCCGTGCTGCTTCCGTTCGTGCTCGGCGCGGGCATGGCGCTGCCGTGGCCGCTGGCCGGCGCCGGACTGTCGGTGCTGCCGAAGCCGGGCGCGTGGATGGTGTGGGTCCGGCGCGGGTTCGCCCTGCTGATCGCGCTCTTCGCCCTCTACTACGGCCGGCTGGCCTGGCAGGGGTTTGCGGGGGCGCGGGCGGCGCGTGCCGGGGAGGGCATCGCGGCCGGCGACCGCGAGGGCTGGCAGCGGGCGGTCGCGGAGGCCCGCCGGTTGCAGCGGCCGCTGCTGCTGGACTTCTGGGCGACGTGGTGCAAGACCTGCGAGATCATGGACCGCACGACGTTCCGCGATCCGGCGGTGACGGCGGCCCTGCGGGAGTTCGTGGTCGTGCGCGTGCAGACCGAGCGCCCCGGGGAGGATCCGGCGCGCGGCATGGTCCGCGCCTTCGGCATCGGCGGCCTGCCGACGTACGTCGTCCTGCAGCCGGGTTCCGTCACCCCCGCACTGCCAGTCCCGGAATGAAGAGGCACACGCCGATCGCCAGCAGCACCGCGTAGGCGATCGCGCGCAGGCGGGCGCGCGGCAGGCGGTTGCCCACGGGCATCCCGAGCGCGGTTCCCAGCAGCACGGCCGGGAGCAGGCACAGCAGCAGCGGCGTCGGCGGCAGGCTCACCCGGAAGACGACCAGCATCAGCGCGATCTGCAGGGGGATGGCGCAGGCGAAACAGGCGAAGAGAAAGCCGCGGATCCGCGCGGCGGACCAGTCGTGCGACATGGACCACAGCACGAGCGGCGGGCCGCCCATGCCCACCACGCCGGCCAGCAGGCCGCTGAACAGGCACGCCGTCACGCCCCACGCGGGATGAATGGAAGGCGCCGGCTTCGGCCGCCAGACGAGTTGGACCACGACGATCGTGGTCAGCAGCGCGCCCACGCCGAGGCGGAGGCGGTCGAGCGACACGGCGGCCAGTCCGGCGAGAACGAACAGTCCGGCGAGCAGGCCCGCGATCCGCAGCACGGTGGCATACGCCACCAGGCGCCAGGGGACGTCGGCGCGCAGGTGGCGCGCGCCGAGCAGGGACTGCGCGAGCGAGCCGAACGAGACCAGCAGGACCGTCTGGGGCAGCGGCATCCCCATGAGCACGAGCAGCGGCGTGGCAAAGAGCGCGAAGCCGAAGCCGGTCGTGCTCTGGAAGAATCCGCCGCCGCAGAGGATGGCGGCGGCGATGGCGGCATGCAGGACCGGTGACATGCTTCGGCGCCTCCGGACTTCCGGGGGCGCCGCGAGAGTAGGGGATGCGGGGATTCCTGTCAAAGCGCATCGGGCGTCGGGCGTCGGGACGGCACGCGGCTTGACGCCGGGGGGCCGGCCTGCGAAAGTGCCGGCATCGAACTCGCAATGAAGGCGGATGGCGTCAGACGGCTCGCAGGGCTTTGCGGCGCGCTGCTGCTGGCCGCGGCCGGCGCCGCGCGGGCTGCCGCCGTCGGCGTTTCCGTCGTCTACGGCGAGGAGTCGGTGGCGCCGTCCGAGCGCGCCTTCGCCCAGTCGCTTGCGCACCACGCCGTGCGCTGGTATCGCGATGCCGGCGTAACGGTCTGCGCGGGCGCGGACACGAACCTCGACCTGCTGCTGTCGCCGGTGCGGGTGGCGGTGTTGATTCATGTCGCCGGCCCGTCGGCGCAGCGGATGGCCACGCTGCGGCGCTTCGTGCAGCGGGGCGGGCGACTGATCGTCTGCTACTCCTCGTCGCCGGCACTGGCCGAGTTGATGGGCGTCGCTCCCGTCGGCTACGTCAAGGGCGACACCAGCGGCCGGTGGTCGGCCATGCGCTTCGACGCCAGCCGGCCGCAGGGGGTGCCCGAGCGCGTGGTGCAGTCCTCGCCCAACCTCTTCCTGGTCCGCCCCGTCGCCGGCGCCTCGCAGAATCTGGCGTGGTGGGAGGACCGTCTCGGGCGCCGCACTCCCGAGCCGGCATGGCTGGCGACTCGTCACGGCTACTGGATGACGCACGTGCTGCTCGCCGACGGCGACGAGGAGGCCAAGAGCCAGTTGCTTCTGGCGCTGGCCGCCTCGTGCGATCCGTCGCTCTGGCAGCCGGCGGCTGCCGGCCGTCTGGCCGCCGCCGAAAGGGTAGGCCCGTTCCGCGGCGCGGCCTCGGCCGCGCGGCCGGTGCGGCGCGTGGCCGACACGGCGCGGCGCGCGGCGGCCCAGGCGGCGGCGCGCGCCGCCGCCGAGGCCGAGGCCGGCGCGCGGAACGCGCTGTCGGCCGGCCGCGGATTCGCCGCCTGGACGCTGGCCGGGGACCTGCGGCGCCACCTGGAGTTCGTCTACGGCTGGATGCAGGCGCCGCGCGTCGGCGAGGTCCGCGGCGTCTGGGACCACTCGGGCATGGGCCTCTATCCGGGGGACTGGCCGCGCACGTGCGACCTGCTCCGCAGTGCCGGCTTCTCGGACCTGTACGTCTGCGCGGGCGGGCCCGGCTTCTCGCACTACCGCAGCGGCGTGCTGCCGCCCTCGCGCATCTACCTCGAACAGGGAGACCAGCTCGCCGCCTGCCTCGCCGCCGCCAGGCCGCGCGGGCTGCGCGTGCATGCCTGGCTCTTCTGCTTCAATCCCGACCAGGCGACCGAGGACCGCCAGGCCGTCTTCCGCCGCCGGGGATGGGTCCTGGCCGGCGAGGACGGCCGCGAGCGGCGCTGGCTCGATCCGTCCGCCGCCGACCTGCGCGCGATGCTTGTGCAGGCCGGCCGCGAGCTGGCGACCCGCTACGCCGTGGACGGCGTGCACCTGGACTACGTGCGCTACGCCGATTTCAGCGGCAGCCTGGGACCGGCCGTGCGCCGGAGTTTCGAGGCCGCCTCGGGCCGGAACGTTGCGGACTGGCCGGCCGGGGTCAAGCCCGGCGGCGCCCGGTACGAGGAATTCGCGCAGTGGCGGTGCGACCAGGTGACGGCACTGGTCGCCGACCTGCGGACCCTGCTGCGCCGCGAGGCGCCCGGCCGCCTGCTCACAGCCGCGGTCTACGGCAAGTACCCCTCGTGCGTCGGCGCCGTGGGGCAGGACTGGACCGCCTGGTTGCGGCAGGGCTACGTGGACTACCTGATGCCCATGAACTACACGACCGACCTGGAACGGTTCCGCGAACTGGTCGGCCGGCAGACGTCCAGCCGCTGGATGCGGCGGCGCATGCTGCCGGGCATCGGCGTCACCGCGGCCGAGAGCCGGCTCGGCGCCGCCGCCGTGATCGACCAGATCCTCGCCGTGCGCGAGGCCGACGCGCCCGGTTTTGTGCTCTACGACCTCGACAACACGCTGCAGCAGGAGATACTACCGGTACTCAAGGTCGGAATCACGGCGGAGTGAGGCGAGACGGTAGAAGGTGTCGGGTGACGGGTGAGGGGTGGAGACGACGTTGGCAGCGAAGACATGAAACCATAGGATGGAACCGGCGGTTTGCTGTCGCCTCACCAGTGACGACAGGACGCCTTTCCCCCTAGATCTCGCCGTGCGACGAAACGAACCCGCCTGGGCCGCGGACGCGAAACGGGCCCGGAATCGCTAGTCTTGTCACCATGCTGCGATCTACGCTAGGATCAAGACATGACCAAGAGCGAAGTTATGCAGCGTCGGATGGACATCGTACGTCTGGCCGCGGGCCGGGGTGCGCGGCGCATCGCCTTGTTCGGGTCCACCGCGCGCGGCGAGTCTACTGCGGCAAGCGACGTTGATTTTCTCGTGGAGTTTGGGGCGGGTCGCAGTCTTCTGGATCACGGCGGGCTGTTGATGGATCTCCAGGATCTTCTCGGTTGTCGTGTGGATGTGGTCAGCGAACGCGCGCTGCGACCGCGCTTTCGCGAACGCGTGCTTCGCGAGGCGTTGCCGCTATGAGAAGCGATTTCGACCGTCTGCAGGATGTCTTGGAGGCCATGGACGCCATCCAACGGCATGTCGCGGCCGGGCGCGCCGTTTTCGATCGTGACGAACTCATTCGCGTTTGGTGCCTGCGCCATATCGAAATCATCGGCGAGGCAAGTTCGCGCGTGACCGAGAAGATGCGCTCCGCACATCCGGAGATACCGTGGCGCGAAATCGTCGGCATGCGGAACACCTTGGTGCATGGGTACTTCGATGTGGATTGGGATGAGGTATGGAACGCGGTGGAACGAGATTTGCCGCCGCTGCGGAGAGCAGTGGAAGCCATCCTGAGCCAAACGGGCGAACGGCCTGTATGAATGGCGCCCACGCCCACACCGCCCACCCGCCACCCGGTACTCTCGAATTGCTGGCGTCCGACCCCTCCTCCCGCGCCCGCCTGGGCCGGCTCTGGACGGCGCACGGGCCGGTGGACACGCCGGCCTTCATGCCGGTCGGCACGCAGGGCACGGTCAAGGCGCTCGAACCGCGCGACCTGGTCGAGAACGGCGCGCAGATGATCCTGGCCAACACCTACCACCTGATGCTGCGGCCCGGCATGGCGGTGGTCGAGGCGTGCGGCGGCCTGCACCGCTTCATGGGCTGGGACCGGCCGATTCTGACCGACAGCGGCGGCTTCCAGGTCTTCAGCCTGGCGGCGCTGCGCAAGGTGCGGGAGGCGGGGGTCGAGTTCCAGTCGCACATTGACGGCGCCCGCCACTTCCTCGGGCCGGCCGAGGCCATGGCCGTTCAGCGCGTCCTGGCCTCGGATATCGCCATGTGTCTCGACGAGTGCCCGCCCTGGCCGTGCGACCCACAAACGGCTTGTCAGGCCGTGGACAAGACCCTATCATGGGCCGCCTTGTGCAGGGAACAGGCCCGGGCGCCGGGCCAGCTCGTGTTCGGCATCGTCCAGGGCGGCGAGTACGCGCCGCTGCGGGAGCGTTGCGGCCGCGAACTGGCGGCCATGGCGTTCGACGGCTATGCGGTCGGCGGCGTGAGCGTCGGCGAGCCCGAGCCCGTGCTCCTGCGCGAGGTGGAGGATGGCATCCGCCATCTGCCGCCGGAGCGTCCGCGCTACGTGATGGGGCTGGGCGATTTCGGCCAGATGGCCGCCTCCGTGGCGTGCGGCGCGGACCTGTTCGACTGCGTGATGCCCACCCGGCACGCGCGCAACGGCACCGCCTTCACGCGCGGCGGCGCCTACCCGGTCAAGGCGGGCGCGTACAGGCTCGACCTGCGGCCGGTGGAGGAGGGGTGCGCGTGCTATGCCTGCCGGCATTTCACGCGCGCCTACATCCGGCACCTGTTGAACGTGGGCGAGATCCTGGGTGTGCGGCTGCTGACGATCCACAACGTCCGCCGCTACCAGGAGTTCGTCGCCGAAATGCGCGCCGCGCTGGCGGCGGGCGCATTCGGGGAGTGGCGCGCCGCCACCGCGGCGCGGTTGGCGGAACAGCGGAGCCGAGGCTCCGGGGAAGAGTGACATGCAGGCATCCTTTCTGATTCTGGCGCAGGCGGCTCCGGCGGGCGGCGGGGGCGGCGGGCTTCTCGGCATGCTGGTGCCGATGCTGCTGATCTTCGCGCTCTTCTACTTCATGATGATCCGGCCCCAGCAGCGCAAGGAGAAGGAGCGCCAGAAGATGATCGCCGAACTGCGCGCCGGCCAGCGCGTGATTTTCGCCGGCGGCCTGATCGGCACGATCTACGAGGCCCGGCCGCAGACCTTCCTGATCGAGGTCGCCAGCGGCACGCGCATCGAGGTCGCGCGCGGCGCCGTCAGCCGCACGCTCAAGGAGGGCGAGGCGCCGGTGGTAGACCCGCGTGCCTGACCCCGCGGGCGTCCGGCGTGCCGGCCCGCCCCGCGGCCGCAACCCCGCAAGGAGCGCAGTTCCATGGACCGCAAGCAACTCTGGCAGTGGCTGATCTTCGCGACGGCCATCCTCTTCTCCCTCTACGTCCTGTGGCCCCCGTGGGAGAAGATCCGGCTGGGCCTCGACCTGCAGGGCGGCTCCAGCTTCACCGTGCAGATCGACAAGGAGAAGCTGCACGAGCAGGTGCGCGAGCGGCTGGTGGAGGCGAACAAGGGCGCCGAGGTCGCGAGCAACGACGTCGACAACGCCGTCCAGAACGCCCTCAACAACTCCGACACGCGCATCCTCGAGATCCTGCGCAACCGCGTGGACCAGCTCGGCGTCAACGAGCCGGTGATCGCCGCCGGCAGCAACCACCGCATCCTGATCCAGCTTCCGGGCGCCAACGAGAAGACGCACCGCGAGGCCGAGGAGCGCATCCAGAGCGCCGCCTTCCTGCAGTTCCGCCTCGTGCACAAGGCCAGCGAGGAACTGGTGCGCGATCTGTTCGACAAGGGCAAGGCGCCCGAGGGCTACCGCATCGCGCGCGTCGGCACCGGCAACTTCTACGAGCCCGCCCGCGACAAGAAAGGCATGGACGAACTGCGCGGCGACCCGACCTACCTGCGCCGCCTGGGCATGTTCGAGGTGCCCGATCCCAGCTACGAGTTCATGCTGGAGCGCGAGTTCGCCCCGGGCGAGAACGGCCGCCGCAGCGCCACCCGGATCGTCTACAAGCCCCACTTCGTGCGCCGCAAGGCCGAGATGGCCGGCGACGCCCTCAAGCGCGCCGCCGACGAGCCGAACACGATGACCGGCGGCCAGGAGATCAACCTGGAGCTCACGCGCGCCGGCGGCGAGCGCATGGCGAAGCTCTTCAATGAGCAGGCCGGCCGCCCGCTGGCGATCGTGCTCGACGGCACGCTCTACAGCGCGCCGGTGCTCAACGAGAAGCGCGAGCACATCACCGGCATCATGCGCGGCGCGGTGATCACCGGCGCCTTCAGCCTCGAGGAGGCGCGGCGCCTGCGCGACGTGCTCAACTCCGGCTCGCTGCCGGCGCCCGTGCGCATCATCGAGAAGCATGTCGTCGGCTCCACCCTCGGCCAGGACGCCATTGACAGCGGCGTGCGCGCCGCCGTGGTCGGCAGCCTGCTGGTGGGCCTCTTCATGCTGGTCTACTACGCCTACTGCGGCCTGCTCGCCGACCTCGCCCTGGTGCTCAACGTCGTGCTGCTGCCGGCCGGCATGCTGCTGGTGGCCGGCTTCCTGCGCGTCTTCATCAGCCAGGGCGGCGCCGGCGCCGCCCTGCTGCAACTGCCCGTGCTGACCATGCCCGGCATCGCCGGCATCGTGCTCACCGTCGGCATGGCCGTGGACGCCAACGTGCTGATCTTCGAGCGCATGCGGGAGGAGTTCCTGGCCGGCAAGTCGGTGCGCGCCGCCGTGGCCGCCGGCTACGACCGCGCCTTCTACGCGATCTTCGACTCCAACATCACCACGGTGATTTCGGGCGTCATCATGTTCATCTTCGGCTCCGGGCCCGTGCGCGGCTATGCCATCACCCTCTGCGCCGGCCTGCTGGTCAGCATGTACACCTCGCTCGTGGTCACGCGCATGATCTTCGACGCCACGCTCTCCGACTCGCGCAGCCAGGCCTACCGCATGATGCGCTGGATCAAGGAGACGGCCATCGACTTCCTCGCGGCGCGCAAGGTCGCCATCGCCTTCTCGGTCGGCGTGATCGCCGTCACCCTGGCCATCTTCGCCTGGCGCCTCCAGACCGACCGGCGCCACGTGCTGGCCGTGGACTTCACCGGCGGCTCGACGCTGACCTTCGACTACCGCGCGCGCGCCCCGCTGGAGGCCGTCAGCGCCGCCGCCGCCGAGGCCGGCGTGGCCGACGCCCTGTCGCAGTACCAGACCGCCATGGACGGTTCCGGCGGCGTGCTGCAGATCAAGACCTCGCAGGACACCGGCAAGGACAAGGCCCCGATCGCCCAGGCCCTGACCGCGGCCCTGCAGCAGCGCCTGCCAGACAGCGGCTTCCGCCTCGTGGCCGAGGAGCAGATCGGCGCCCAGGTGAGCGCCGAACTGGCCAGGGACGGCCTGATCGCCATCCTGCTCTCCCTCGTCGGCATCATCGTCTACCTCACGATCCGCTTCGAGTTCGGCTTCGCCCTCGGCGCCATCGTGGCCGTGTTCCACGACGCCCTCTTCACCCTCGGCGTTTACTGCCTGTGCGGCCGCCAGGTGAGCCTGACGATCGTCGCCGCGCTGCTGACCATCATCGGCTACTCGGTCAACGACACGATCGTGATCTTCGACCGCATCCGCGAGAACCTGAAGCTCGACCAGCGCCGCAGCTTCGCCGAGATTGCCAACTGGAGCATCAACCAGACCCTCGGCCGCACGCTGCTGACCAACCTGACCGTGTTCCTGGTCGTGCTTTCGCTCTTCTTCCTCGGCGGCGGCGCGATCAACGACTTTGCGGCCTGCATGCTGATCGGCGTGGTCGTCGGCACCTACTCGACCGTCTACATCGCCACGCCGGTCACCATCGCCTGGCACCGCGGCCGCCGGCCCTCCATGGGCGGACCGGCGAAGAAGTGATCGGCGGTCATTGGTTTCTTGACCCATGCCCAGTGACTTCCGCCTCCCCCGTTTCCGCTGGCAGACGGCGGCGGCGGATCCCGACGCCGCTGCGGCACTCGCCGCCCGCCACGGCCTGCCCCCGGCCGCCGCCACGCTGCTCGCCGGCCGCGGCTTCGACCCCGACAGCGCCGGCGCTTTCTTCTCGCCGGCGCTCTCCACGCTCGGCGATCCCGGCGCCTTTCCGGGCGTGGAGGCCGCGGGACGGAGGCTGTGGCAGGCAATCGAGGCGCAGGACCTGGTGGTTGTCTTCGGCGACTACGACGCTGACGGCGTCACTGCCGCCGCCATCCTCACGGCCGTCATCCGCCAGCTCGGCGGACGCGCCGAGGCGTTTCTTCCCGACCGCGCTGCCGAGGGCTACGGCCTCACGCGCGCCGCGCTCGAGCGCTGCCTCGCGGACCACCCCGGCGCGCGGGTGCTGGTGACGGTGGACTGCGGCATTGGCGCCGCCGCCGAGGTGGCCGCCGCGGCCGCGGCGGGCCTGACGGTCATCGTCACCGACCACCACGAGCCGCCGGCTGCACTTCCGGCCGCCGCCTTCGCCGTGCTCAACCCCAAGCTGCCCGGGACGCCGCCCGGCGGCGAACACCTGTGCGGCGCCGGCGTGGCGTTCAAGCTGGCCCACGGCCTCGTGCGGCAGGGCCGCGAGGCCGGCCGGCCGGCCGCCGCGGCGCTGGACGCCCGCGCGTGGCTGGACGCCGTGGCCGTGGCGACCGTTGCCGACGTCGTGCCCCTGGTGGGCGAAAACCGCGTGCTGGTCTCCGCCGGCCTCGACCGGCTGCGGCGCCGACCCTCCGTGGGACTGCAGGCGCTGCTGCAGCGGGCCGGCGTTGACGGGGGCAGCCTCACCAGCTACCACCTGGCCTTCCATCTCGGGCCGCGCCTGAACGCCGCCGGCCGCATGCGCGACGCCTGGCCCGCGTTCCGGCTGCTGCACGCCGCGGACCGCGACGCCGCCAATGCGCTGGCCATCGAACTCGAACACCTCAACGGCGAACGGCGCCACGTCGAGGCGCGCATCCTGGAACAGGCCGCCGGGCAACTCGGCACGCCGCGGCCGGACGCGGATGTCGGCGGCGTGGTCGCCGCCGGCCCGGGCTGGCATCCGGGCGCCATCGGCATCGTGGCCGCGCGGCTGGCCGAGGCCTGGGGCCGTCCCGCCGCCGTCGTGGCGCTGGACGCCGCCGGCGCCGGCCGCGGCTCCGCGCGCGGCGTGCGCGGCTACAACGCCCTCGCCGCGCTGCAGGCGGCCGGCGACACGCTGGCCGGCTGCGGCGGCCACCGCCAGGCCGCCGGCTTCCACCTGAAGGCCGGTGCGCTGGAGGAGTTCCGCCGGCGCTTCGGCGCGGCGTGCGCGCGGCAGCGGCCGGACGGCGACCCGCGTCCCGAACTGCGCGTGGACGCCTGGATCGCCGGCGAGGAGGTCACGCCCGACCTCTGGCAGGCGATCCAGCGGCTCGAACCCTTCGGCGAAGGCAACGAACGGCCGCGGTGGGGCCTGCGCAACCTGCCGCTGGCCGCGCCGCCGGCGACCATGGGGTCGGACGGCAGCCACCTGCAGATGGCCTTCGGGCTCGGCGCGCGGCGCCTGCGCGCCGTGTGGTGGAAGATGGGCGGGCTGGCCGAGGCCGTGCGCTGCGCCGGGCCGCGCTGCGACGTGGTCGCGGAGCTTTCGCAGAACGACTGGCAGGGCCGCTCCTCCCTGGAGTTCCAGATCGTAGATTTGCGGCCCGCCTCCGCCCCCTGAAGCCGCCGAATCCGCCTGTCGCGATTACAAGATGCGGCCAAATCTGCACCGCTCCGTCCGGCGTCAGCGGGCGAGCCGCAGGAAGCCGTCGAGGAGCTGGCGCATCCCGGGCGTGGCGCGGCGGGTGGCGGCCAGAACCTCCTCGTGCGCGAGATGCGGGCCGCTGATGCCGGCGGCCATGTTGCTGATGCAGCTCACGGCCGCCACGCGCAGGCCGGCGGCGTTGGCGATCATCGCCTCGGGCACGGTGGACATGCCCACGGCGTCGGCGCCGATCGCCGCATAGGCGCGGATCTCGGCCGGCGTCTCGTAGGTCGGGCCGGCGGTGAAGGCATAGATGCCCTCGGTCAGCGGCAGGCCCGCCCCGGCCGCGGCTTCCTGCAGCCGGGCGCGCAGGCCGGCGTCGTAGATGGCGGACTGGTCCGGAAAGCGGTCGCCCCAGCCCGGCACGACCGGCCCCTGCAGCGGGTTGAGGCCGACGGTGTTGATGTGGTCGCGCAGCAGCAGGAACGCGCCCGGCCGCAGCGCCGGGTTGACCGCGCCCGCGGCGTTGGTGAGCAGCACGTTGCGCACGCCGCAGCGGCGCAGGATCTCGATCGGGATCGCCACCGGCGTCCAGCCCTCGCCCTCGTACCAGTGGCGGCGGCCGCAGAACGCCAGCACGGCGGCGCCGTGCCGGCGCACCAGCCGCAGCTCGCCGGCGTGGCCGGGCACCGTGCTCGCGCCCAGGCCCGGAATCTTGCCGTAGCCGAAGCGCACGCCGTCGTCGTCCGCGGGCAGCGCGTCGCTCCAGCCGGAACCCAGGATCATGCCGCAGGCCGGCCGCGCCTCCGCGAAGGGCGGCGGAATCGCCGCGCACGCCTTGTTGAGGATCGCGAGGTCAACGCCGTTGGCCATGTCACTGCATCTCCACGAGCACCGTCCGCATCTGCGGATGCGTGAGCCGGCGGTTGATCTCCAGCAGCGCGGGATAGAGGTCGGCGTCGAGCAGCGCCGGCTCGAGCGTCGTCGTGCGCAGGAAGTCCACGGTCAGGCGCCCGTCCGCCTGCCGGCCGCACTCGACCTCCAGGCGCACCCGTCCCAGGCCTTCCGGCAGCGGCCAGTCGAACGCCTGCGGCCGCACGGGCAGACCGGTCGCGCCCGGCGGCAGGATCACGCGGCAGCGCCATGCGGAAGCCTGCGCCTCGGCCACCTGCAGCGGGCCGGTGCGGCGGTCGGCCCGCAGCGGCAGCAGCGGCTCCGCGGCGCCCGGCAGCAGCACGGTCAGCGTGCGGGCATCGGCCACGGCGTAGCGCTCGGCCTCGACGGCGAACGCGCGCCAGGGCGGGTAGGCGTCGGTCTGCGTGACCAGCCCGCCCACCGGCTTCGCGGACTGCGAGACCTGCGCCACCAGGGCCTGGAAGAAGCGGTCGCGCTCCTCCGGCGGCATCTCCAGCGTCTGCTGGCGGAACTCGCCGCACGCCATGCCGAAGTAGCGGTTGGTCACGGCGATGGCGGCGCGGCCGTCGGCCGCGAGATCGAGCGTCCACTCCGCCACGCGGCGGTCGCGCCGTCCGGGCTCGACCGCGATCCGTCCGGTCCCGCCGTCCAGTGCGAGGAACGGGTGGCGGTCGTGGCCGGTGGCGCCGGGCTCGTCGTACTGGCCGGTGTCGTTGAGGTAGAGCGTGCGGCCGCCGATCTCCACCTCGACGAGCACGTCGCCGAACAGCCCCGGCTGCGGCGCGGCGAACAGCGGATCGAAGAGCGCGGCCGGCAGGCGCGGCGCGGCGGAGACGAGCACGGGATCGGCGTCCAGGCCGGCGGCGCGCAGCATGGCCGTCAGCAGGATCGCGCGGTCGGCGCCGTGGCCGTACCCCTCGGCCAGCGTGCGGTCGGCGCCGCCCAGGCAGGTCAGCGGCAGATCGGTGAAGCCGGGTCCGGCCTCGCGCACCGCCGTGGCGAGGTCGTTGCGGACGGCCGCCAGCCGCGCCAGCGGATCGCGCAGGCCGCGCGCGAGTTCGCGGCCGCGGCGGCGCGCGGCGCGGTCGTCGTCGAGCGCCCGCTCGAACGCGCGGCGCACGTCGCGGCTGTAGCGCGCCCAGTCGCCGGCCGACAGCAGCACCGCCGGCCGCCAGGCAAACCACGGCGGCAGGTGTTCCTCGGCCTGGGCGGCGGGCAGCGGCCCGGCCTCCCAGCGCCGCACGACCGCGGCGCCGTTGGTGCGGCAGGTGGCGCGCAGGAGCTCTCCGTGGCGGGTGTCGGCGGCGAGCGCCAGGCCGCGCGGCGCGATCACCTCCAGCGAAGCGCGGGCGACCGGATCGAAGCCGCCGAAGTTCTGTTCGAGGCTGAAGAACGGCGCGTCGCGCTGCGTGCGGCGCACGACGAAGCGGATCACGCTGCCGGTCTCGACGCCGGGCAGGGTGACGGCGCGGACGCGGCCGGCGGGATAGCGGCCGGCGGCGCCGACCCACTCCTGGTCCATCAGGTTGATCGCCTCCGGCGCGACCGTGCGCACGCGGCCGTCGAGGTTGGAGACCGTGGCCTCGACCAGTTCGGCCGTCTGCCAGGCGGGGTTGAACGGCATCTTGATCTCGGCGTTGCGCTTGCGGCCGTTGTAGGTCAGCACCTGCCGCACGACCGTGCGCGTGGCGGTCCACTCGCGGGCGGAGGCGAGTTCGACCACCAGGTCGTCGGCGAGCACGCGGGCGTCGGCCTGGGGCGCGGCCGGAGGGCCGGCGAAGACCACGCGCTGGCGGCCGGCATACTCGATGTCGCGCAGGCACTGCTTGAGGTCGGCGTACTCGGCGGGGCTGTATTCGGGCTGCAGGAGCAGGTGGCGGTAGCGGGCGTGGAGCGTGTTGTTGCTGACCGCGGCCTGCAGCTCGAACTCGGTGCCCGAGCGCGCGAAGCGCGCGGCGGCCGGGAGCTGGCGCGGGGCGCCGCGGCCGGGACCGAGGCCGATGGCGATCGTCTCCTCCACGCCGCAGGCCAGTTCGCTCACGTAGGGATAGCGGCGCTGGCGGAGCGTGGCGCCGTCGAGCAGCGTGTTGACGAGGCCCACGCCCGGCCCGAGCCAGGGGAGGGCCAGCAGCGAGGCGCCGTCGCCGGCGACGGGCGCGTCCGGGACGCGCGCCGACAGCGCGGCGGCGAGCGGCTGCGTGGTGTCGAGCAGGTCGTCCGGCGTCAGGCGGAAGGCGCCGATCTCGGCGCCGGGCAGCCGCGCCTTGAGGAGTCCCTCGAAGAAGCGGCGGCGCTCCTCGGGTTTCTGGCGCAGGAAACGGCCGCGGTAGGCGGTGTCGTTGATGCCGTCGAAGGCCAAGGTCGCGTCGAGGGACAGCGCGCCGTCGTCGCCGAGAATGCCGCGGCTGGCAATGCGCACGAGGTTCCGGGCGGCGGGCGCGACGTCGGAGACGCGCAGCGGGTCGCCGGCCGGGCTGGCCACGAGGTAGCTGCGGTTGCCGAGGTAGGAGGGGAAGGGGTCGCGCGTGCTTTCGTTGGTGGGGTCCATCAGGTCGTAGCCGCCGTCCGGGCGGGCCACGCCGACGATGGCGTGGTTGAACCAGGGCAGCGGCGCCTCGGCGTCGAGTTTGCCGCCGACGTTGATCAGCACCGGGAAGGCGTCGAGTCCGGCCAGGCGCAGCATGGCCACCAGCAGGGCGGCCTTGTCGCGGCAGACGCCGGAGCGGCTGTCGAAGGTCAGGCAGACGTCGTGCGGCTCGTAACCCGGCGCGACGGCCTCGACGGTGATGCCGGCGTAGCGCACCTGCTGCGAGACGAAGGTGAAGAGGCGCCGCAGGCGCTCGGCGCGGCCGGCGGCGCCGGCGACGAGGTTGGAGACCGTGGCGTGCATGGCCGGCGTGACGGCGTCCAGGCGCGGCCGGCACAGCTCCCAGTACCAGCGGGAGATCGTCGGCCAGTCGGCGGCCGTGCTCAGGACCACGCGCTGCACGACCGTGTCCAGCGGCGGCATGCCGGGCTCGGGGAAGACCTGCGGCACGTCGCGCGCCACCCAGCGGCGCAGCGTGCGGCCGTCCGGCAGCGTGGCCGTCGTGGCGGTGACGCGGTTCGAGACCGGCGCGCGGAGCAGCACGTGGCGCAGGGGGCGGGCGGCGGGCGACAGCACCTCGTAGGTGAAGCGGCGCACGGGCATGTCGCCCTCGAGGGGCGTGCCGTCGGCCCAGGTGTCGGGCACGTGGGACTTGTGGCGCGTGCGAATCGCCGTGAGGTGCAGGAGGTCGCCGACCTCCAGTCCGGGCACGGAGAGCTGGAGGAACTTCATGTTGGGGTCGAAGATGTTGGCGCCCATCTGGCCGGCATCAATGGCCACGCGGCTGTTGGCCGCCGGATCCACGGCGACGCGGCGGCCGTCGGGCTTCACGATCTCGACGCGGCTGACCGTGACCGTGCCGTAGGCGGCCAGGAAGAAGAAGGAGCGCACGGCGTTCTCGCGGCGCCCCTTCTCGGTCAGGATTTTCGTGTACTCGTCGTCGAGCGATTCCGCCGTGCCGTCCGGCCGGTAGGCCTCGCGCACGAGGTCGTCCACCAGCACGGTGTCGGCGTCGGGATATCCTTCCGCCGTGACGCCGGCCGCGTCCGCGGCCACGGCCGCCGGATCGGGCAGGGGACCGGTGGCCAGAAGGGGCGGCAGCGCGAGGTCGTCCGCCGCGGCCGCGGCCGCCGCCAACAGGAGCAGCAGCGGGAGTGCGAAACGGTGCATGTGCTCTCCTCTCCGCACCACGCGCGGAATGGGGATATTGTAGGGGCGCCGGCGGCGGTTGTCGATGGGCGCCCGCGATTTCACATGGGGAGCTTGACGCCGTGAAGGCGCGGGGCTAGACTGCCACCCCTTCAGCCGGCACATGCGTGCCGTGCGCGGAACGGAGCGCCGGGCGGACCCGGCGCCCGGCCGCGGCGGACCGTTCGGCCGGCCGAGGTCGCTATGGAAACGAAAGCCGCCGCCCCGTATTGCGACGACGACCTGCGGGCCTGCATGGAGAAAATCCGCGCCAACGGCACGATCGATCCGGCGCTGTACGAGAAGTTCAACGTCAAGCGCGGGCTGCGCAACGCCGACGGCACCGGCGTGCTCGTGGGCCTGACCTGCATCGGGAACGTGCACGGGTACATCATCTCGGAAAGCGAGAAGGTGGCGGTGCCCGGGCAGCTCTACTACCGCGGCATCAACGTCAACGACCTCGTCAAGGGTTTCCAGTCCGAGGGCCGCTTCGGCTTCGAGGAGTGCGCCTACCTGCTGCTCTTCGGCGAGCTGCCGAAGGCCGCCGACCTGGCCAAGTGGCAGGAGCAGCTCGAGATCCACCGCCGGCTGCCGGACGGCTTCAAGGAGGAGGCCATCATCCATTCGCCCGGCCGGGACATCATGAACGGCATCGCACGCGCGGTGCTGAACGCCTACCGCTACGACCCGAAGCCGGATGACCTTGCCCTGACCAACCAGCTCCGGCAGTGCATCGAGATGATCGCGCGCTTTCCGGTCATCGCCGCCTACGCCTACCAGGCCAAGGCCCACTACTACCTCGGCGCGAGCCTGCTGCTGCGCCACCCCGAGCCCGGCCGCAGCACCGCCGAAAACTTCCTGCTGCTCACGCGCGAGAACGGCCAGTACTCGCGGCTCGAGGCGGAACTGCTCGACCTCTGCCTCGTGCTGCACGCCGAGCACGGCGGCGGCAACAACTCGGCCTTCACCACCCACGTCGTCACCTCGGCCTTCACCGACACCTTCTCCGCCATCGCCGCCGCCACGCTGTCGCTCAAGGGGCCGCGCCACGGCGGCGCCAACCTGCGCGTGCGGCAGCAGATGGACGAGATCAAGGCCAACGTGAAGCACTGGGACCAGGAGGGCGAGGTGGCCGACTACCTGCAGCGCATCCTGCAGAAGAAGGCCGGCGACGGCACCGGCCTGATCTACGGCCTCGGACACGCCGTCTACACGCTCTCCGACCCGCGCACGGAGACGCTGCGCGCGCGCGCCCGCGAACTGGCGCGCACCAAGGGGCGCGAGGACGAACTGCGCCTCTACGAGATGGTCGAGCGCATCGGCCCGGCGATCTTCAACAAGGGACGCGCCAAGCCCCGCGACCTCTGCGCCAACGTGGACTTCTACTCCGGGTTTGTCTACGACATGATGGGCATCCCGGTGGACCTGTTCACGCCGATTTTCGCCGTCTCGCGCGTGGTCGGCTGGTGCGCGCACCGCATCGAGGAGATCGTCAACGGCGGACCCATCATCCGGCCGGCCTACAAGGCCGTCGGCGCCGAGCGGGCCTACGTGCCGCTCGAAAGGCGCGCCGGCTGATCGCCTTCCGTCTCGGCCGCCCTGCCGCCCCGGTGCCGGGACGGCGCGCGCACCGCGCTCACAGGGCCAGATCCATCTGGCCGCTGACCACGATCTTGCGCCCCTTCTCGATCGTGCGGTCGGAGGTGTCGTAGACGCAGAACTTCACGCCGGGAAAGTGGCGCGCCAGCTCGTCGCGGATGAACTGCTCCGCGGCGGCGATGTTGCCGGGGTCGTCGTCGGAGAAGCCCACGCTGATCGGACGGCGCAGCGCCGCGGCCCGCGAGCGCGCGAGCACGCGGACGACGTGTTCGACGAAGGCGCGGATCGCGAACTGCTTGCGGCTCTCGGACGACTCGGCGCCCGGGGCTTCGCGCGCCAGGCGCTCGGCAAAGCCCGGCGACGTCACGGCGTGGTAGTGGTTCAGGCCGAGGTAGTAGGCCAGCTCCCGCTCGTCGTCCGCCGGGGCCGTCTCGCCGTCGAAACAGGCGCGGTAGCCGCGCAGGTTGGCCAGCATCTCCTCGCGCTCCGCCGGCGAGAGCGCCAGGTCGACGAACAGCCTCACCCCCTTGCGCAGCGTCGCCGCCTCGTGGCCGCGGGCGGTGACGATCGCGAAGAGCCGCCCCTCGACCAGCGTCTTGCGGAAGGTGCGGAAACTGGGCGCCGGCTTCTGCCCGCCGCGCAGCGTGCGCTCGATCGCCAGGCGCGTATCGCGCAGGAAGCCGCTCTCCGGCTCGCCGGCGTAGTCCTGGAACTCGCGGAAGGCCGCGGCCCAGTCGCCGCCCGGCGGCCGGTAGTTGGCCGAGTCGCCGCGCACGAGGCTGAAAACCGAGGTCGAGACCGGGTAGGGCGTCCAGGTGCCGTCGGCCTTGCGCCGCTCCAGGTGAATGCGCGTCGGCATGTGCAGGATATTGTCGTCCCAGTCGAAGATGTAATACTTGAAGTCGCGCTCGGCGACCCGCAGATTCACGCGTGGATGCGGCTCGGCCATACGCGCAGAGCCTAGCACGCCGGCGCGGGCGAGGCAACGCGGGGCGGAAAGGCGTTGAAGCACGGGACGATTGCTGGTATCAGGAAGGCAATGGGTTTCTGCGCGTCTACCCCTCGCGACTTGTGCCTCGCGCCGATGCAGGGCATCACCGATGCCCTCTTTCGCGCGGCCTACGTCCGCCATTTCGGCGGGCTCGACCGCGCCGTGGCGCCGTTCGTTTCGACCGTGCATGCCGCGCGCGTGAAACCGTCGCTGCTGGCCGATCTGCTTCCGGCCGCGAACGCCGGGCTGCCCGTGGTTCCGCAGGTGCTCGGGAAGGACCCGGGCGATCTCGCGGTCATGCTGCGCGCGCTGATGGAACTGGGGTATCGCGCCGCGGACCTCAACGCCGGCTGCCCGTGGCCGATGGTGGCGCGCAAGGGCAGGGGCGCGGGCCTGCTGGCCGACCCCGACCGGCTGCGCCGCATGCTGGACGCCGGCTGCGGCCTGCTGCCCGGCGCCTTCTCGATCAAAGTCCGGCTGGGCCTCGCCACGCCCGACCTGCTGCTCCAGCGCATGGACATCCTCAACGCGTACCCGTTGCGCGAGGTGACGATCCATCCGCGCACCGCGCGCCAGATGTACGCGGGCAGCGTCGATCTCGCTGCCTTCGCCGCCTGCCTCGCTGTCTGCCGCCATCCCGTGGCCTACAGCGGCGACCTGCGCACGGTTGCCGACGGCGCGTGCCTGGCGGCGCGCTTTCCGTCCGTCGCGCGCTGGGTGCTCGGCCGCGGCCTGCTGGCCGACCCGTGGCTGCCGGCGCGCCTGCGCGGCGATCGTGCGCCGCGCGACCCGGCGCGCCTGCGGGCGCTGCTCGACGATCTTCTGGCCGGCGCCTGCGGCCGCGGCCACGGCGACAGGCCTGTCCTGGGCCGGCTGAAGGAGTACTGGGCCTACCTGGGGCCGTCGTTCGCCGGTGGCGACCGGTTGTTGCGCCGCATCCGTCTCTGCCAGCGCGTGGAGGAGTACCGGCGCGTGGTGGACGAGCAGTTTGTGCAGCGGCCGGAGTGGGTCGAGGCGGCGGACGGGCTGCAAGAGTGACGGGTGACGCATGAACGACGACGTTGTATTCCCTCCGCCGCAGTTCGCGCGGTACGCGCCGCGGCAGGTGGCGCTCGACCGTTTCCGCATCGTCGGCCGCACGGACGGGCCGCGCGGCGACGCGGCGGCGCTGCTCCAGGAGTGGCTGGCGGACTACCGGCGCGGGCGCGCGTGAAGCGCAGGTTGTTCTTGCGCGTAGAAACGCCTTTCTGTCATACTGCCCCCGTCGCGATGGGGATCGCGGCTGCAACCACAGGGGAAAGGGACCATCATGAAGCGCATCACGATCGCGCTGGCCGTCGCGCTGGCGCTGGGCATGGCGGGAGTGGCGTCGGCTGCCGAGGGCGGCGGCAGCGCCTACAAGGACGGCGCGGAGGGCCTGATGACCGGCGCCCTGCCGCCGCCGGGGCAGTACCTGCTGAACTACACGCTGTACTACCAGGCCGACGACCTGATCGACGGGAGCGGCGACAAGGTTCCGGTGGACTTCAAGCTGCGGGTGCTGGCCGACGTCGTGCGCTTCGTCAATGTGACGAAGGTCGATGTGCTGGGCGGCAACTGGGCGCAGCACATCTTCGTGCCGGTCGTGTGGCAGAACGTGCTCGTGAATCCCACGCCGGGCGGCAAGTTGCGCGACGACCAGGTGAACATCGGCGACATCATCGTCGACCCGTTTATCATCGGGTGGCACAAGCCGCCGTTCCATTGGGTGGTTGGCGTGGACACGTACATTCCGGTGGGGCAATACGACAAGATGGAAGCCGCCAGCATCGGCCGCAACTACTGGACATTCCAGCCGGTCGCGGCCGTCACCTACCGCGACAACGACGGCATCGAGTTGTCGGCCAAACTGATGTACGACTTCAACACCGAGAACCACGATACCGACTACCTGAGCGGCCAGGCGTTCCATACCGACTTTGTGGCAGCCAAGCACTTCGGCGAACAGCAGGCATGGGCTGTGGGCGTGGGCGGGTTCTGGTTCCAGCAGACGACGGACGACGAGCAGTCCGGCGTGAAGGTCAACAACTCGCGGAGCCAGCAGGTGGGGCTGGGCCCGCAGGTCAGCTACCAGGCCGGGCCGGTGAACATCAGCCTGGCATACGACCAGGAGTTCGCCACGAAGATGCGTCCCGAAGGCGGCCGGGCGTGGCTGAAGATCGTGCTGCCGCTGTAGGCAGCGCGCGCGGGCAGTTTCCTCGGACGGCCGGGCGGGCGCCCGGCCGTCCGCATTTTTCATGGGCGGAGCGCCATGGTGCGGCTGGTCCACGCGGAGAAGAACGGCCGGCTGGTCCGCGTGTCGGACGTGCCGGCGGGCCGGGCCTGCGGATGCGCCTGTCCCGTCTGCCGGCAGACCGTGATGGCGCGCAAGGGGCCGGTGTTGCGGCACCACTTCGCGCACGCGGGGAGCGGCGGTTGCCGCGGCGAGACGGTTTTGCACGAAGTGGCGAAACGCCTGCTGGCCCAGCGGATCGGCCGCTGCCTGCGCCAGGCGCGCCCGCTGCCGCTGGCGTGGCGCTGCCGGTTCTGCGGGGACGCGCACGGCGGCGATCTGCTGCGGCGCGCGCGGCGCGTGCTCACCGAGGCGGGGCTGGGCGGGCACCGGCCCGACGTGCTGCTGGCGGAGGCCGGCGGCAGGGCCGTGGCCGCGGTGGAGATCGTCGTGTCGCACGCCCCCACGCGCGCCGCGCGGGACGCCTGCCGCCGGGCCGGCGCGGCGGTCGTCGTCTTCCGCGTGCGCGACGGGCGCGCGGTCGAAAGGCTGGAGCGCGGCCGGGAGCTGTGGGCCGACGACGTCAACGTCTGCCAACGACCACAGTGTGGTACTTGCGGCCGCCGGCTGGCGGCGCGGGACCTGTACGTGGCCGACGGGTTCTGCTGGCGCTGCGAGCGGCCGATGAAGGCGGCGCTGCTTCTGGTTGACCGCACCGGTCTGCTGGGGCCGGAGGGGTTCGGACCGGAAGAGCGGCGGGAGGCGGAGACGGCGGGCGCGAGGATCGAGGAGCGCGTGCACGTCCGGTCCGGCGCACGCCGGAGCGTGAACGTGTGTTCCGCCTGCGGCGCGGCGACAGGCAGCGGCTACCTGGCGGAGTTCGCGCCCGGCCGGCGGCCCTGCACGCGGCTGGGCCGCACGCTCCAGTGCGTCGCGTGCCGGGGCGTGCACCGGAAGGCGGCAGGATGATCGCCCCGCGGCTGACCGCCGGGCAAGCCGCGGGCCCGCGGGGCGCGCAGCGCGAAGGGCGCGAGCAGAGTTGGTGGAGGCTGCGAGAGGAACAGCCATGCTCACCACGAAGTTAGGATGAGAAGGCCGGTTCCCCCTGTTTAGCGGTACGATGACCGCGACGCAGTCTGAGAGCTGCA
>Ga0233425_10002345_pt1 | contig 37689 bp, 30 predicted proteins | sample Watercolumn_Towu_2_FD_181712 | JGI IMG/M metagenome (GOLD analysis project Ga0233425, IMG submission 181712) | Freshwater microbial communities from Lake Towuti, South Sulawesi, Indonesia - Watercolumn_Towuti2014_140_MG | ecosystem: Environmental > Aquatic > Freshwater > Lake | place... | reverse complement strand
CCGGGGTGACCTCGTCGAGCTGCTGCTGGCGCACTCGGTCGTGCACGAGCTCGATGAACCGCTCCCAGTCGCCGTTGACCTCGATGCATCGGAGCTGGATGACGGCCTCGGCTCGTTCGGCGATCCATCGCATCCCGCCCTGGTCACAGCGCTTGGCCACGATGTACTTGACGGCTCCCTCGACGGCGCCGCTGCCGATCTCCAGGTCCTGGTCGATCAGCTCGTCGTAGTTCATCATCTCCACGCGCTTGGCCAGGTACCCGATGATCTCGGCGAGGCGCTTGCGGCTCTTCTCGTTCTTCTTGCTCCGGCACAACGCCCGCCGCCTGTGGCGCAAGTCGCGGATGACCTCCTCGACCCGGCCACCATAGAGCAGGTCCTTCAGATGCTCGACCCACTCGGCCAGCTCCTCGGAGCCCTCGGTGTAGAGGCAGGCACCGGCCTCCCAGAGCTTCTCCACCGCGTGCATCACGTCCAGGGTATGGATGGCCTTGGGGAAGAACATCTTGGCGTCGCGGGCCAGGTCCTCGTCGCCGTCGGTCACGATCTGGATGAGTTTGTCGTCGCTCGCGGGATCGAAGCCGCGCTTGTGGGCCTCGCGCCAGGCGATGGCGAAGGCGTGCTTCTTGGGTGCGAACGAGACGTAGAACCAGGGGTTGATGGGTCCATGCAGCTTGGTGCCCACCGAGCACAGCGTGTACATCACCACCACCGTGGCCATCTTGGCGTTCTTGCTCTTGTCGCCCTTCTTGCGCCGTTTCTTCGAGCCGTGGCGACCTCGCTTCGCGCGGTGCCGGTGGCGGGGCGAGGGGGGACGAGGACGGTTCTTCCACGGCTGTCGCCGCCGCTTCATCTCCGTGTCGGTGACCTGGGGAGCCCCCTTGCCATCGAACATGATGACCAGCACGTCGCCATCGCCCTCGGGCGGCGGCGCCTGCTCGAACCACTGGTCCGTGAACCGTCCGAGACCCAGCGTGGCCTTCTCGATGACCTCGGTCGCCGGCACGTCCGGCAGGAACAGCTCGGCGGTCGTCTTCGCCGTGGCGAAGGACAGGGTCGTGGCCAGGCGCACCACGACCGAGAACACACCGAGGCTGAAGCGGTCCGAGGTCAGCCCGAGCGTCAGGTCGAGCGGATAGAACCCGTGGCCTTCCCCTTCCTCCACACCCCGCTCGAGCATGTAGCTCCGCCAGTACATCACCCGACCGAACCAGGTGGTCAGTGTCCGCGCCCGGGCCTTGGTCCGCTGGAAACTGCGCCCCCCGTGCACGAGCCACGTCGGCGTCTGCTGATGAACCCGCTCCTCGGCGCAGGTCAGGAAGAGCATCACGGCGGTCCGGGCGATCGCGAAGACCAGGGGGATGAGCGCCTCCTCGAACCACTTGAAGGTCACCTCGTTCTTGCTGTCTCGGGGATCACGAGCGAACGTCGCCAGCTCCCGTGCCTCCTCCATGAGGCGTTGATGGAGCTCCTCGACCGTCGCGGGCTCGTCGTCGAAGGTGTTCTGGCTGGGCTCGGTGTGGTGTATCCTGACCATGCGCGGACCTCTCGTGGCGCCACCTCGACGGTCTGGCAACCCGAGGATCGCCTGAAGTCCGCGTTTTTCCTACCACCTCATTCCAAGGCCGTTTGATCTGGGCGGGGCTGTACCCCTGGAATTACGGGAAGATCGGCGAACGTCGTTTACCTGTGGAACCACGTGAACGGATACGCTTCGCGAGATCTATTTCGATATATTAAGTCACCGGAAAAAAGCAGCCTTTCGACACAACCTGCAGCTCCCTATCCTGTTCGCGTTTGATAAAAAAACTAGTTGTGAGATTCTTCCTCATACAATTTCTCATGTATATAACGCTTGAACTTTCTCATTAGGTCACTTATCGACCATATTTGCGCGCCACCGTAGGCACTATGGGAATTCACAAGGCCAGTGTTTTCTATATCCTTCATCCAGGCTAGTATGAATGGGGAGGACTCACTAGAAACAATATAAGATATCGAGTCCGCAGGAAAGGTAACTAGGTACTTCCCACTCCCTTCTTCTCGCACGGTAACAAATGCCTTATCACCATTACTCGATGTGAAAACAAACTTGTAACTCGATACAGGAAGGTCCATTTGGTTCTTTACTGCTTCTGATAGGGCCGCACGTTCTACGCTAAGCATATTTCGAAGAATATACAGGTGTATTTCTGCTAAACTCTCATATGCTTTCAATAGAGTCTGTTGTTCAGAAATGAACACATCGGGCTTGATCGAATCAAAGAAGAACCTAGCATACCCTTGTGCTTTACTAGGTTCACATTCCTGCTTTAAAGCCTTTACAATGGCGAGAATGTGTCTTCTTGTTTCTGAATCATTACAGCTATTAAGTAATTGTTGAAAAAAGACTGAAGTCTCTCCATTTGTCAGTTTCACTAGTTCTTCACCAAGCATGTGATATTTGATATCAAGCTCATCTACCATTGACATTAGAACTCGAATTTGCCCCTCATTTACCGCAAACCTCTTATCGGCCCTGTAAGAGCGGTAGACGTTTCCTAGAATTGACAGAATCGGCGTTCCGGAAGGAAAAATGGTGAGAAAGTCTAAGAACCTCATGAGATTCTCTTCACGAAGCATTATGGCAAGTGGCACAAGTAAGTACTTCGACGCAAGGAAGGACAGTTCTGGCATTTGGTCGATAATCAGAGATTTACTACGCTTTTGATCTGTTGCTGGTTCTATCAGAAGTTTGTCGCCTCTTTGTTCAGGCAAGTGATCCTTACCATTCTCGCTCATTTGTTCGCCTCGTTGGTGAATGTGCGCGGTGTGTTCCCCTGGCAACCCGTCGACCTGCGGACAGGCTCACCCCATCCCTGTCCTGGACGACCCACCCCGCACGCTCCAACCCGGCGTCGATCTTCCTCCGGGCCTCCTGCTCCGGGCCGGTCATCGGGCGACCTCGTGGTGGATCGTGAGCGGTGCCATAGTTTCTGTGATCGTGATGGTGCACGAGGATCGGGGAGTTGGCCAGGGGCGCCCTCGCCCTCGTGATCGCGGACACCATCATGCACTTCTCGGCACACGGCGACGAGGGACGCGTGTCCTGCTCTTGATCGCCGGGCACCCCAGGCACTGCATGCACCTGGAACCGCCCAAGAGGCGCGGAGACGCTTCCGGGTCGCTCGCCTGGGCTTCCTTTTTGTGCCAGCTCCTTTCTCGCTTCCCTGGCGTCCCTGGACGAAGGTACGATGGTCCTACGGAGCACCAGCTCCAGCCCGAGGTGGCCCCGCGAGGGGCTTGAGGGCTCGTCATCCTGACGCTTCGGGACGGGGACGGAGGCTCCGACAAATTGCGGTTCCTTTCCGCTACCTGAGCAGCGGAGGGGTGACTGATTAAGCCCCATGAGATGAACCGGAAGGTCACTACTGGACGTCGCGACTAGTGGCTTCCAGAATAAATCTGAGAACGTAACTACCGATCACATCCGATGTGCTCCTGGCCGCTGGGGAAACTACTCTTGCCCTCTGCTCGGCGGTAATGCGGGACACCACGATGGCGACTAGTGGCCGGGCAAACTGATCTCCTATCTCCCTATTCCATGGTCCGCTCGACAATACCTCGACCGCATCCGTGAGAACAGCCTCCGACCAGAGGTACTGCACCGCCTCTACGACGGTGGACGTTGCGGCAGGGTTCGTCAGCAACACTCGCATTGCATCTCGAAGTAAAGAGCGCCGTACCGCTGATAGACCACGGCGACTGGCGATCGTCAGCAATCTCCATTGCATAAAGAGAGGTGCGGCGGACAGGCAGGAATCCAGCTCATCATCAGTGAGCCGGTCGGCCAGTTTATCGATGCACAGGGATATGGTGTCGCCATATGAAGCGAGATCCATGGTCAGCACTCGACGGACTTCCTCTATCGTAATCTGGTCCACAACGCTGGCAAGCAAGGATGCCCACCAGCAAAACCTCATTTCGATCTCTACCCTTTTTTTCCCTAGGGAGGTTCCACATCCCGACGGAGCAGAATGCCACGCCGACGCCAAACAGCCAACGCGTTGGCGCACAACCTCCACAGTCACCTCGGTCTTCCCCCACGCCCACAGCAACTCAGCTTGGCAAGCATCCGTCCAATCGTCTTGAAGATGCAGAGGTTCTACCGACCGTAACCTGTCCGCGACTACGCGGGCGATCACGTCCCGCAAACCCGGATCAGACCACGACCGCGTCGCCGCGAACCGCGCTGCAAACCCCAGATCCTGACCGCCAGCGAGGAGAAGCCGCTTTGCCAGGTCATCTAGGGGTGCCAGACCATGTTTCGTACCTATGCCCCATATTGCAGCGGCTAACTCTCCTCCGCAGTCGTCGAGAGCCCGAAGAAGGCGGTCGCACAGATCATGCTCCAGTGGAATCCGTTCAAGGATCTTCGCTGCACGATGGTGATCTATCGACCATTGTTGAAACTCTTCCTGAGAAATCGCCGGGTCGGTGGAATTCACGAACGGCGCGAGCAAGAAGTCGACTAACCAGCGTGCGTCAACATCCCAGCCGAAGGCCGCCGCCAATTCGAAAAGGTAGATACGACTTGGCGACCTATCTTCTGCGATCGCGGCGTCGAGCACGCGCCGAGCGAGCGCAGTATCTAAGGCGTATAGCGCCTGGACACCCCTTCGGAACGACTCAAGAGTTTGCCCCCCCCCGAGCAAGGCGTTTGCGGCAGTGTTGGCATCCTCTGCGCACCCCCACCTAGCAAGCGTTTCGACGCTTGCCGCCACCGGTCCCATCCCCCGCCTCAGCCGTTCTCGGGCCAGCGACACCGCTACCGCCGGAGGGCACCTGGCCCACAAATCGACCTCTCCCCCCGTGACTGTCACGGGTTGTGCTCGCCATCGTTCGACACTTTCGAGAACACCTGCCAAGAAAGCAGGGTCTCCGTGCTTGGCCAGTGCGAATCCGGCCCAGGAGTTCCACAGCGACCCCTTGGGCGACGTGTTGTACTTCTTCCGAAGGTAATCCAAGCAGGCTGACGTTCCCAATAGTCCCAAGGCTTGTGCTGTCTGAGCGACCTGGTACGGCGTGTCGGCTGATGCTGCCCGGTTCAGCAGATCCCTTTCCACCTCCAACGGCTGCCCCATCTCGACTGCGCAGGCCGACGCCAGCCGAAGATCTGCTGTGAGGACGGTCTCAAGGTACGCACGCCTGTCTTCTTGAGCGACGAGAGAAGACGCCAGCACCCATGCGTCATCACCGTGGTGGGTTCGAAGCAGATACGCCAGTCGCTGCCAGTCGCGTGCGACCTCGGCGGAGACGAACAGTCCGGCCAGCGCGTCATGTTCGAAAGCGCATGTGCCGTCGCTAAAGTAGACCAGAACACCCGCATGCACGAGCAGGCGGAGGGCGTCCACATCACCTAGCCGGTCGGCCCCGAATACGCCATCTGCCATCGCCACCCGCACCGCTGACTGCACGGCGGCATGTACTTCAGTCCTTGAGAAGCGTGAAGCGCCGCCAACCAGCCAGAGGTCCTTGGCGATCGATGCCCCCAGCGCCCGCGTGGTTTCGGGAGGGATGTCCCCCAGGTCCGTCGGAAGAGGCCGGGAACGCGAGTATTCCAGCTTCTCCCGATAGCTTAGTAGTGTCTCAAGAAGTACCCGGCGACTAATTGGCAACTGTCCGGCATCAGCGAACGCGCGGACACATGCCGTCAGACCCTGAGCCAACGCGACGAATGGATCAGTCGCCGCCCGTCGTAGCCACGCATCCAGGAAGTCGACCGCTTGGTGTGCCGCCAGATGCCACTTGGCCATCTGCTCGCCATGTCCTGGACCGCACGGAAGCAATGCCCACGACTCGCCGAGTCTGGGCAAGGAGAGTCGTGCACATGGGCCTGTCGTGCGACATCCAATAAGGAAGGTGACACGCTTCGTCGCTAGTGCTGCTTCAACTTCTTCCGAGAACGCGGGAAGGAAGTCCCGTGGTACGAGGTCTAGGCTGTCCAGCAACGCAACCACACGCCCGGGTAGGCCGGACCACGATCCGCAAGCAATGCCGAATCCACGGTCGATCTGGTAGGACAGCGATCCGCGATAGGCGGCAAGATCCACCAGCACCGGTAGCGGCGCGTCCTCGTCCTCTGAACGATCATCGGCCAGCCGAGATACAAGCCACCCCAAGCTCGTCGACTTGCCGGAGCCGCCATCACCGACAAGTAGGTGCACAGCCCCGGACGGAAGCCGCCTCGCGATGTCTGAGAGAGTGGTCGCATCGCCATGCGGCGAAACAACGGTGACCGGAGCCCGGATCAGAGGATCCCCACTTCGCGCGTATTCGATGTTGAACGGTGGGTTGGCTGGCGAAGCGTACAGGCTAAGGGTTAGGGCCTGCGCGGTGGTGCGACATCGGGCGAGGTATTCCTCCTCATTGAAGTCCGGCCGAGGATGCTCCCATACAAGACTGTGGACGACGAACGTCCTCTCAAGGAGGTCATGAAGCTCTCCGAAGGACAGGCCGAGTTGTGTGTCAAAATCGTGGCCGGACCAGATCATCAGCTCAACAGATGCGACGTACTGCTCCACGACCGAGGTGACGTCGAGGTTCGCGACGGTTGCCCGTGCTCGCAAGTTCTTCAGTGACTCTTTTTGGCAGGCAACTCGGACCGCTTCATCCATCAACTTCTTTCGTGACTGCTCACGCTGAGCGGATCGGAGGTTCTGACGGACTTTCCCGGAAGTGACGATAAGATGGGCACCGACACGCGATCCTTCAAGTCGCGATGTCAGGGCGACCTTTGCCAGTTCGGTGGCGGCGTTTTCGAGTGACAGATTGGCGGTTCTCTTGCTCTGCATGCATACAGTGTCACCCTCAGTAGGCCGCCGAGCAATGCCATCGAACCCACCGTCAACTCCAACATCAGTCTGTGCGAACTCCGTCCATCCGAAGCGCATACCAACAACCTGAAGCACCGCGAAGACGAACGTCGAGAAGGGTTCTGGCTCAAGTTCTGCGAATGGCACTCGGTGTCCGACGTAGAGTGTCGGCTTCAGCTTGGCGTCAGGCATTCATCCGTCCCTCATCGCGCTGGGCGGCCGGGTGCTTCGACTGCCACTCAACGCCTCGCGTCCCGTCTAGTTCACAGGGTGAGCTTCGTGCTTCGGCTAAAGACAAGATTCCCCCACGTGATTTCAATAGGTTGCGCGACGCCGTGACCGGGTTATCGATCATACCCAGCTCGCCCCGTAATTCTGCGGCTCCGACTCCCCGTGCTAGTGAGCGTACTCCCCCAGAGTCTTGGTTTCCAGCTCCCACGTAGCGTCAACGTCCTGAGGGAAGAATCTGCTGACGTAGAGCTTCAGCGCCGGCCAGGTTGTGATCCACCCCGCGGCGGGATCGTGATCCACCTGATCCACCAGGTCGCCGCCGGTCGAGATGGTATCGCGAGGTCCGCCGCACGAAAGTGCTTGCGTTGGCAATGCGCTCTCACGCACCATCTCCCAAGGCCGGTAGACGGCCGAGGGAGTGGAGGGGCGCGTTGCCGTGCGGCAACGCGAGAGGCAGCCGGGCTGGCGGCGGCCGTGATGTCGACGGGCTTCGTGCCCTACAGCGTGTATAGTGCGCCGCCGACTGCACGGCGGGTTCTACTATCGTCTACCTCGCTATTCCACCAGGACATCCGCGCCAGGCGAATCGAGCGCTCGGTTGGAGTGCCGGGGTCCCGTCGATCCGAGAGACAGTCAGGCTCGTGAACAGCACCAGCGTGCCGGTGGCCGGCCGGCAAGAAGACGAGGAAGATGAAGCAGAGGTCGGAAGGAGATCTCTTCTTGGTCGTCCCGATCAGGAAATAGAAGTGGATCACGATCCCGCCGCGGAGTGGATCACTGAAAAGCCGCCGCCGAAGGACGTCGAGCAGACTCTGCGGGCAGTGCATGTGCAACTCGAAGTTTCGATACCATCCCCTGACCGGGCGCGCGTGCCGTGCCCGTGAAACTGTGACGCACCTGAAGAGGGCCGCCAAATGGTGAGTTCGTGGAGATCCCTCCTTTCCGTACGAACCCATGCGACGACGTCGTCTGCCTGGAGCTGAAGCTATGACCTCGAAACTGCCGGCCTTCGTGGGCAGAGCCACCGGCCTCCGGGATCGCTGCATTCGCACAGTAGCCCACGTCCGTCCCGACTCGCCGCAGCTCCCGCGCCAGCGCCCCCCAGGATCGACGAGCACGTCTTCCACGTCCTGGCGCCCAGCGAGAGGCGTCGCTGGTCCTGCTCGTGATCGCCGGGTACCCCAGGGGCTCGGTGCTCCAGTAGCCGATCCTCGTCCCCATGATCGGGGCGGCATCGCTGCGCGGGACCTGGGCAGCGACGACCGGCCCCCTGGACTCCGCTCCCTGGACCCGACGCCGCGATCAAGGTGACGGGCGACATGGGGTGTGATCGCGGACTCGTGGTCGGCGCTGCGGTCCTCCTCGACGCGCCCTGGCGCGAACGTCCCCCGCTCTCCGCTGGCCTGCCTGAACCTCCGCGCCGCCGTTTGACACCCTGTTGTACAAGCGCTAGTACAATATCGTGTACACTGTCAGGTACAGCAACGTGGCCAGGAAGCAGCTACGAAGCCTTCGTGCCTTCGACGCGCGCCGCATCGTTGACGCTGTCAACATCCTCGCGTCTCAGCCCGATCCCAAGGCCCACCCGAGGGTGAAGATGATCCGGGGCATCAAGCCTCCCTGGGGCGGCGTGGAGCCGTTCTTTCAATTTCGCGTGGGAGACTTCAGAGTTTTCTTCGATCTGACTTCCGGCGATCTCTTGGTCAACGCTGTCCGCTACAAGGGTCGCAAGACGACCGAGGAGGCACTATGAAGTACGTGCGTACCAGCGAAGCGCGTAACAACTTCGCGCAGGTCGTGGAGATGGCGCAGCAGGACTATGTGATGCTGACGCGACAAGGGCAGCCAGTAGCGGTGATCATGGGAGTCGAGGGGCTGGACCCAGAGCAGATCGCCCTCGGGCTCGACGACGACTTGTGGGAGGAGATCGAGCGGGCGCGTAACAGCGGGTACATCTCGTCCAGGCAGATGGAGCGAGAACTCGGCATCAAGCGCTAATCCTCCCAGAACCCGTTGAACCTGTCGGCCGCCAGCTCCGTGTACCTCACCGTGTGCTGGATGTTCCGATGCCCGAGGTATGCCTGGATGGCCCTGGTGTCCGTCCCGCGGTTGGCGAGGGTGTACCCGCAGGCGTGCCTGAGCATGTGCGGGTGGACTGGCATCTCGATCCCCGCCGCTTCGCCCGCGCGAGCCACGAGCTTGCGGATCGCGCTGTCGGTCATCGGCCCGCCGCGCTCGCTCACGAACAGGTGCGGCCCGTCGGGGTAGTCGCGCCGTAGCCGCCGCAGAGCGCGCAGCTCCCGACCCGTCAACGGGTGCGTCGCGGGCGTGCCCTGCTTCAACCGTCGGACGTGGAGCACGGCCTGGTCGAGGTCCACCTGGCTCCACTGGAGCGCGACGAGCTCGCCGACGCGGAGCCCGTGCCGGTAGGCGAGCAGGAGCATGGTCGCGTCCCGTTGACCGTGGCGACCGAGCTTGCCCGCTGCGACAATGAGCCGCTCGACCTCGGCATCGACCAGGTGCTCGCGTGATCGACGCGACGCATAGGGTGTCGGGATGGGCGGCGCGACTCTCCCTGTTACGGTGCGCGAGGGCTTCCGCCCGGGCATGGCGCGGCCCCGTCTTTTGGCTGGCTTCATGCTGGGGAGCTTACCACAGATTCCCTGAAAGGGACATTTTAGGGAGAGTTATGGTCAAATCGCCAAAGGATCCACTCACGGTCCGCCACGAACACACCGCACGAAGGGCAGGCCCGTCTCGTCGCCGGAGTAGACGTCGCCGTCGTAGAAGTTGACGTTCCACACGTCGGCCGACCAGCCAGCGGAGGACGACGACCAGTACAAATGCACCGGACCACTGACCACCGCTGGCCAGTAGGCCCCATCCGTACCGGGTCCCTCTCGGTATGAACATCCCCTACAGGGTTCGTTCCAGCACCCCCAGCCGATGCAAGAGTCGGTGACGCCGCACCCCCCTCCTGTCTCGGTCGCAGGGCAGCCCCGAATGAGAGACCGTAACTCGCTGATCGTGGGCAGATGCCACGAGCCTGGGCCATGCCCGCCCAAATCCAGGGCGTCGCAGGCGACTACAGCCGAATACCAGTCGCGGCCCACAAACGACGACGGCGGGTCCTGCCAGCATAGCCCGCTCGTTCCGTCGCACCACTCGGCGTCGGCGTCTCCCTCCTGGTCCGCTTCGCTGTCACTGTCGGTGCCCACGTCGCTGTCTGTATCGGCGTCGCCGTCCGCGTCTCCCCCCACCTGTTCGCGGATGGACCGGCTCTTTGGGCACCCCACCAGAACCAGCAGCCCGACGACGACCACTATGCGTCTCACCGTCGTCACCCCAGCCCCGATGATATCACCGCGCACTCTGGCTTGCTCGCCGCTCCGCACCCGCGCGTCGGTCGCCAACCGGCCCGCGCCGATCACGAGGTCCTCGACGATCGCCACGCCGTCGCCGATCTCCGTGGCGCCGGTTCCCGTGCCGCCGCCGATCTCCCGTATGACCGACGAACTGCACGAAGTCCACGACCTGCTCGTGCACGAGGTGGCGCACGGGTCCCCTGATGACCAGTGACATCGATCCCGGTGTCCATGGCGTGGGGTGACCCAAGGCGCAGCGGATCGCGTCGTCGTGGCAGGCGGCGGAGGGATCGACGAGCCGGCCTCGACCAAGGGGCTCGCGGCGATCATGGCCCTGTTGTCGGGCCTGACGGGCTCTCCACGGTTCAGGTAGCGACCCCAAGGGGCAAGGCGGGGGGAGGCTGTAGGAGCGCGCCAGGGGGCCGCCAGAACATCACGAGGGGCGAGGATGACTCGGCTTCTACTGCGCCGATCATCACACAGAAGGTTCGATACTTCGCTCCCTGGCTGCATGTGGTCAGATGGCAGGTTACTTCCCCTGGGCTACGTGGTGTGGTTCAACGAGCTTCAAGCCCCGTGTTCACCAGCGGATACTTGGGTGTGCCGAAACGACATTGCACATTGGAAAAGAACCACCGTGACAGGAGTTACTGGAAAGTCCATTTACTATCAATATGATACGCTAGTTGTTCGTGGTTGGCATCGGGGATAAAACATGCGAGTGACGGCCACAGCGACAGAGGGATATCCTCCATCGAGTTATGCTCTGAGCATAACTCGAACAACGACACTGGACCGAGATACTCTCTGAAACCAAGCAGTCGACCGGGCATCCTTGCGGTGTCGTTTTATCTGGACGATAAGCACCTGTTATTCTTAGCGTGTAAAAACCAGAAAACGACTAATCCCTACTGCATCGAAGCAACTCATCCATCCGGTACCGTGTGTCACATGACGACACACGACAGCAGGCCAGAGCCAATACTGACCATCCCCGAGGTAGCTGCCCATCTCCGCAGACACCCACGCACGATCTGGCGCTGGATACACGATGGCACCTTACGTTCGGCGAGGATCGGCGGATCTCGGTATGTCCGCGTCGCAGACGTCGACTGTCTGCTACGCGGCGACGCCGAGGTGTCCGGTCCCGTCGGCCAGGATGTGCGCCGATGATGCCAATCGACCGGAGCAACGGCCAGACGATCATCCACCCCATAACCGGGTTGCCCATCGCTGACTCGACCACCCGAGGCTCCTCGCTCACATCCGCGGTCAATACCGCATCACCCCCAGGTGGCTACACAATCGGAGAGGATCAGTTTTCCGGCTTCACACTCGCATCGCTAGGCATCTCTTTACCTGGCGGGGTGCTGCCAGGACCCGCACCAGAGAGGACAGAGGACTCCCCGTTCAAGAAGCTCGGCGCGGCCATGTACGACATGCGGGAGCCGGAGTGGCTGGTCGAGGGGCTGCTCGCCAAGTCGACCCTGGTCATCCTCGCTGGGCTTCCGAAAATGGGACGGAAGACGACCCTGGCACAGTACATCTCCCTTTGCCTGGCTCGCGGGGAGCCGCTCTTTGGCCTGCCGACGAAGCAGTGTCGAGTCGCCGTACTAAACCTGGAGGACGGCTACCAGCGCATCCTGCGTCGCTACCGCGCCTTCGGCATACTGCCCGATGACCCAGCAGAGATCTACGTGCTAGCCGAGGACGGGGAATTCTACCGCGCGATCGAGCGCGTGAAGGTGTTCCGTCCCGACGTCCTGATCATCGACCCCTTAATGGAGGTCGAACTCGCCATGGGCGTCAAAAATGAGAACGACGCCACCCAGATGGGCGGGGTCATGCGGGCTCTCCGCAGCCTGACCAGGAACTGCGACATGCTCTCAATCCTCTTGCATCATTTCGGAACGAAGAATGATCGCGCTCGGGGATCGTCCACGTTGCAGGGAAGCACCGACGGCTGGTTCGACATCCGGTTTTTAGCGAAGAAGGGGTGCCACCGGCTCTCGTGGTGGCTCAGGGACGCGATGGAGGGACACGTCGATCTGAATATCAAGTTCGGGGGGAGAGGAGACTCCGGTGGCGGTGTGAGCGTGAGCGTGGACATCGAGTCGGCTCCCGTGTTCGGAGACACCGGAGAATCCAGCGGAAAGGATGACGAGGAGAAGTCGAGCGTGGACCTCCAGAAGTACCTTGCGGTAGTAAAGGTCTTCCAGTCTGCGAAGGAGCCACTGTCCCGCGACATGGTCCAACGGGAATCTGGCATCAAGACCGCCACAGTATCTGAAATTATGAACCAGCTCAAAGCGGACAATTGTATTAAAAAATCCGGCCAGCGCTGGGTATGGGCAGGTCCGGACCCGTCGACAGCAGCCGGAGTGGATTTTGTCGAGCTATCTGCCACGGAGCGTGCCTTTGAAGCCCGCGAGGCAGCAGAGGAGGACGTCGCTGGAGACGACGATGGAGTCGATGTTGACTGATGCTTCTTCTGGGTCTGGTTTGTGCCAAAAGAGACACATGACACATGATTCGGCGAGACAGACCATGACCAGGCACAACCTTTGTCACATCTATTGTGGAAAAGGCCGTCCCTGCCTCGTTCCCAATCCCCGGAACGAATGGGAACAGAGAGTTTAGAGTGTCGCTAACATGCAGCAAACACAGCAGTATCTTCCTATCAGGGAAGGGAACGACCAGGGAACGGAAGTTGAGAAAATACATCATGTGCCGCGCCCGGTGTGCTCTGCCGTTCCCGTTCCCGTTCCCGCCCCTTTTAAGGGCGGGAACGGGAACGGGAACAGGCACACCCCTGGGGCGCCGGGTGCGGCACGTGGAGTAGTGAAGTGCCGCAGCAGTCACGAGAAGAAATGAGACACCCATGGCTGACGAGAAGATAGTGCCGCCCGGGAATGAGCCTGTACCAACAACAGCGGCTGGCGAGGGGATCGTAGGAAGAGCACTTGTCGAGCCACCGGCGGCAGGTCTCCAGCCAGCGGCGAAGGGCGAGCCGCCCAGATACCCCCAATGGAGCACGGCCAAGCTGATCGAGTTCACGCATGGCATCCCAACGTCTACAACAAGGCGATGGGCTAGCCGCCGCCGACACCCGGTGCCAAGCCGACCGGGGCCGCTCGGAACCGAGTACTTGGTAGACGAAGTGCTCCGCTGCGACCGGGAGCGCAGAGAGGCAGGAGTCGCTACCGGGTTCAATCCCGGTGGTGCTCCCGGCGGTGGTGCCCGGCGGTCCCCGGTGGCAGGAAGCGGCGCAGTCGGCAGCGATCCCGGTGGAGGCGATGGTCGGGACGGTGGTGCTCTCGGTGATGGCGCCGGCAAAGGGGAGGACTACCGGGTGCGGCTGCGCCGCGAGATCGAGCTGGAGAAACTCCTTGATGAGCGCGATCGGTCGCGCAGTAAGCGCCGTCGGAATGCACTGGCTGAGGAACGGGAGTGGGCTCAGCTCCGAAGGGATCTGGAGAAGGAACTGGCACGCCATCGACCCAAGGAGGATGTGATGCACGAGGACAACCCGGAGTCGCCGCAGGACCGCCTTGCAGCCGCGATTGCAAGCCTCAACCGGCGGGGAGCCGTGCTCGCCGAGACCATCCTCGATGAGGCGCTGGCCCAGCTCGACGGTCTGATCCAGGACTCCACGATCTCCCCGGCCGTTGCCGCTGCTGCCCGTCATGAGCTGCCTGCGGAGGTCCGCCTTATGGTCTCGATCTCATCGGACTGTACGGACGCCGACGATGCGGCGGAGCTGCTCGATACGATCTCAGCCTCAATAGAAGAGCACGCCACTTTCTCCGTGGAGAAGGTGCTTGACGAGATCGAAGTGAGACCACACCGAAGCGGAGGCGGGGCATGAGCACCAAGCATCGGGGTCTCGATGTAGTCTGGGTCAACAGAGTCCGAACCCGGTCAGAGGAACGCTATCGACGCGGCCTTGCGCGTGGCAACAGGATCGCCGTGCGCGATCATGCTGTAGTCGAGACCTTGCTGGGGGCCGGACCTCGGGCCGCTGCGGTCGGCTCGATCCGAGTCGGCGATGCCCATCTGACCGCTCGCCCCCCCCGACTCACCTTCAAACGCAAGGGCGGAGGGAACTACGATGTCGTGATCTCGCGCGAGCTGGCCAAGCTCCTAAACGAGTACATCGACTTTAGGCGTCAGGGCGGGGAGGCAGTGCAGGTCGAGACGCCGCTGTTCCCCTCATCCAGGGGAGGCCCCCTCGGTCGCCAGGCCGTCTGGCGCATCTGGCGTGCAGGGCTGGCGCGTGCAGGCGTACCGAGGGATGAACAGGTGGGAACGCACGGCGCCCGGCACCTCTACGCCACGAGCTACTACGGGGCGTGTCGAGACTTGCGGCGAACACAAGTCCAGCTTGGCCACCGTCGTAGCACGACAACGGAAATCTACACGCGCGTGCTGGATTCGGACAGATTCGAGACCGCCGAAAAGCTCTACTCGAAGGAGGAGAAAGACCATGTCGCAACAGAATAGTCATTATGTCGCCAATTCTGCGGCAGAAACGCAGGAAGTGGTGCAAACAGATCTGGAAGTGTCGCCAGTCTCATCCGAGAAGAAACACATGGTCGAGCCGCACAACGAGCGGTACCAGAGTCCCATTGTCGAGACCGCCCTCGACCAGCACGATCACGAGGCACTGCGCCGCATCCAGAGCACCCTGGACCTACGTTCCGTACCCGAGACCGTGCGCTACCTTCTCGGACTCGCGGTCGCTTTCGAGCTACACGAGGACGTCGAAGCTCTCGGTCGACACGTCGGATGGGTGAGCGGACATCGGCGGGCGATCCACGCGGTTCTAGAAGCCTTCGAGAAGCGGGCCAGTGACAACAAGGACACCATACCATCTGGGACAGGCCGAGTTGTGGTCAGAGCCAAGCTCGACCGGGAGCTTTTCGACTTGGTCACCGGTTACCAACACCAGTCGGAGTGCCCATCCCGCGCCGGAGCCGTGCGACGCCTTATCGCTGTAGCGTTGGACAGCATGCAGGTGGGGCGGGAGGTCAGCACGCTGTACCAGCAAGCACACAACCACGGGCTGCGGCAGGCCCAGGGCGTCGCTCTCGGACGGCTCCGCCGAGGGGGCGTGAGATGACCACTCAGCTCATCTCCCTCTCCTCGATCACAATCCCCGCCCTCAAGTGGCGTCGCTGGGTCGCCCCCGAGCACATCGCCGAGCTGGCCCGGTCCATCTCGGAGTTCGGTCTCTTCCAGCCCGTGGTGGTGCGAGCGAAGAGTGACGGAGACCTCGCTGCCTCTCAGGTCGACGAACTGGTCAAGCTCCCCGTCGAGGTCCAGATCGAGGTGCTGCCTCGGGTACAGGACGCGCCTCGGGGAGAGACCAGGGCCATCGTGGCGGCGGCGAAGCGGACTGCTGACGGGGGGAACGGCACCGACGAGAAAGCGGTCAAGCGCCTCGCCCGGTTGCTCGGGGAGCCTGGGCCGCTGCTCGAAAAAACGAACAAGCTCATGTTCAACATCCTGACGACCGCAGAGCGAGCCGGGGTCACCGGGATCGGCTGGCTGGGCTCGCTGCGGACCGAGATGGAGCTGAACGACTTGCGGAGCAACCAGAAGAAGTTCGACGAGACGTTCGACAAGGGTAGAGGTGTGTGATGACCATCGAAGAGTTGCTCGCCCCGCCGCCGGGCTCCCGGCTGCTCACCCACGGGCTCGACATGCTCCAGGCGATGCACGCGGAAGCGCTGGTCGGGATCGAGGTGATGTCATGACCGCCGCGGAAACATGGTTGTCGGTCTTCGAGGCGAGACGCAAGCGCTTCGCTACCCTGCCGAAGTGCGAGCCACGCAAGTACCACGAGCAGATGAAGGCCACCGTCCAGGCAGTGCGGGAAGGTAGGGTCAAGCTCCGGCCGCCCAGGCTCCGCATGCGGCCACAGCCCCGTCCCACGTCATGGCGCCTGACTCGCGCCCGGACGCCCCGGTGGCAGGGTGGGCATGGGCGCGGACGAGGGGCGTCGGCGGCACGGGCGGGACCGACAGACGGCGGGGGTGATGGGGATGGGGAGGGTGATCCACCAGCGGCCACCGCAGCCGCGCGAAAGGGACACAGGGATCAGAGACTCGCCGCGATCGAGAAGCAGTCCGGGTCGGGCGAGAGCCTGAGCACCGGCAAGCGCTATCCCGTCATCTACGCCGATCCCCCATGGCAGTACCAGGCGGGTACGACCGATTCAACCAGACGGATTGAGAACCAGTATCCGACCATGTGCCTCGACGAGATCCGCGGCCTGCGTGTCTGCGGACGGTCAATCGCCGAGCTGGCCACCGACACCGCGATCCTCTACATGTGGGCACCCAGCCCCAAGCTCGCCGAGGCCATGACCGTGGTCGAGTCGTGGGGCTTCGTCTACCGGACCTGTCTCGTGTGGGTGAAGCCCACCATCGGCCCGGGATACTGGGCTCGCCAGAGACACGAGATGCTCCTCGTCGCTACCCGCGGGAGCATGCCCACCCCGCTTCCACCGACCCGACCTGACTCGGTGATCGAGGCCCCGCGAGGCAGGCACAGCCAGAAGCCGGCAGTGGTCTACGAGCTGATCGAGCGGTGCTGGCCGTCGCTGGCCAAGGTGGAGCTGTTCGCCCGAATGGCTCGGGACGGGTGGGACAGGTGGGGTCTGGAGGCGCCTGGATCGGGGGTCGTGCCATGACGGCCGCCGAGCAGATCGTCGCGCTCGTGCGGACCCTGGGACTGGAGGCCGAGGTCGTGCGCCTGCTGACCTCCGATGACATCGCGTCCAGGATGGTCGCTGACGTGCGGGCCGTTGTCCGGGAGGAGCTGAGAGCCTTCTCAGGGGAGAGGTCATCCGAGCTGATACCGGGTGGTACAGGAGATCGGCGGACGTATTATACAGTGACCGACGTGGCCACGATGTTCGGCGTGAAGGCACCCACAGTCAGGCAGTGGATCAAGCGGGGGGAGCTGGGGGTGATACAGCTCCCGGGAAGCCGGAAGTACCGGGTCTCGGTCGCGGAGGTACAGGCATTTGGGCGGCGGAGGGCCTCACAGCGAGGTGGGGCAGCACCAGACCTCGAAGCGATGGCGGACAAGATCGTGGACATGACTCAGCGGCGTGCTGAGCGCATTTCCCGGTAGAGATGGGAGACGTGTCGATGGGATCGGTATACCCACGTGGACGGAAACTCTGGATCAAGTTCAAGGGGCCGGATGGTACCTGGACACCTGTCCCGACCGAGTTCTTCGTCGGGCAGGAGGATGAGGCCCGTGAGCTTCTTGAGGAGGTCGAGGCACGGATCGCTGCCAGGGAAGAACTCGCCTTGGGAGGTGGAGGACCACTGACCACCGAGCGCTACGTGCTGAGTCGTTGGCTCACGGAGCGCCGCAAGCAGGTCGCGGACTGGAAGAACGACGAGCTATGGCTCAGGCGGTACATCCTCCCCATCATCGGAGACATGCCGCTTGACGCTGTCCGTGTGCGGCACATCAAGGCCATCGTGAAGAAGGCGCAGGACAGCGGGAAGGCGCAACGGACCGTCCGCAATGTGTACTCCGTATGCTGTGCGCTCTTTCGTGACGCGGTTGAGGAAGAGTTGATCCGCAGCTCTCCGTGCGCTCTCAGCCAGAAGACCCTTGGACAGGTCGTGGACAAGGACCCGGAGTGGCGAGCGACAGCGATCTTCTCCCGCGAGGAGCTGGTGACGCTGATATCCGATCCTGCGGTGCCGGAGGATCGTCGAGTCGTCTATGCGCTAGCGGGGCTCGGCGCGCTTCGACACGGGTGCATTGCGGGCCTGCGGTGGAGGCACTACCAGCCGGACCACGAACCGCTAGGTCGATTGATTGTGGTGAAGTCATACGATGGTCGAACGAAGACCCGCACGCCGCGCCACATGCCCGTTCACCCGACTCTCGCGGCAATGCTGGCGGAATGGAAGTTGGTAGGCTGGCCCCAGATGATGGGACGTACCCCTGGCGCTGATGACCTCGTGGTGCCTCTTCCTTCGGATGATGCTCAGCGAAGGACCAACAACCCCGGGTCGGAGAGGATGCGGTCGAGGCAGTACTCATGGGACCGGTTGACGCAAGTTGACCTCCGGGCACTGGGGTTGCGCAACCGCCGCTTCCATGACCTCCGACGTACCATGATCTCCCTTGCCATTACAGACGGGGCGCGGAAGGACTTGCTGAAGCTCTGCACCCATGGGCCGCCGAAGAAGGAGGGGATCGACGCCTACATCACCATCGGTTGGGAGCCGCTCTGCAAGGAGATCTCCATGCTGAAGGTTGAGCGGCGGTTTGACCGCGAGGTGGTCTCTGTCGCGGTCGCGGGTGGCGGAGGAGCGTGGCCCGGAGAGGGAGGGCTTTCCTGCGACTCCCCCGAAAGGTTTCCCCGGCTTGGTACAGTGCTTGGTACAGTCGGGATCGAAAGCGAAAGATCTCAACAGGTTCCTTGGTGCCGGGACCGGGACTCGAACCCGGACGGGATTTCTCCCCGGGAGTTTTAAGCTCCCTGTGTCTACCGTTTCACCATCCCGGCGTACGATGCGCTCAGCCAGGGAGTCGAGTGGGCAGGGTCCCGCGAGCTCAGCGCATCGTGACCTCGGGGTACACCGTCCGGCGCCCCTCGTAGACCTGGATGTCCCGGATCGTGATCTTGGTGCGACCGATGAGGACCTCCGCGTCATAGCGGCCGGCCGAGAGGACGACTTCCTGTCCGGCTTGCGATACCTGCTCGAACCAATCCGTGCCGCCCATGTACCGCCATCGGATGTCGGTGCCCACCTTGCTCCGGCCTCGGACGGGCTGGAGGGTGATCTGACCGATGACGAAATCGACCTCGCGCTCGGTCAAGCCTCCCGCCTTGACCGGCACGTCGGTCAATCGTTTCTCCGGGCGATCGAGCGAATCGTGCAGGATCACATCGACGTCGTACCGCCCCGGGGGGACCTCGTAGGTCTTGCTCGCCGGTCCCTCGTCCACCACACGTGGGTCTGCCTCGGCGGTCAGTATCCTCACCGAGCCGGTCGCGTCCTCCCCGGATGCCTTGACGAGGACCTTGAGCCGTCCTGCACCGCCGCCGGACTCTCCAGGCTCTTCCTCCTCCTCAGCTTCGGACGACTCGCCTTCTTCATCGAGCCCCCCGAGCTCTCCGTCGTCGTTGCCAGAAGGACTTTCTTCGTCAACGCCACCTCCCGCCCCGGGCTCCTCGGCATCCACGGATTGGCTGGCGCCCGAGCACCCGGCGAGGGCCAGGCTGCACAGGAGCACGATACACAGGGGTTGGATCACTCGCATCATTCTCTGCATGACGTGGCTCATGTTTCTTCCCCCTCTTCGTGAACACCCCGACATGGTATCGCGGTAGCGGTTTGAGAGCAACGCATCGTGGCCCACGCTACCCCCCCGCCATGAGGTGGATGACCTTGACGACGTCGCCGTCGCGCAGGACCGTGGTGCTCCACTGGCTCTTGGGGATGCGGGCGCCGGAAACGTAGACCGTGATGAGCGGCCAGGAGTACTTCTTCTCCGCGAGCAGCTCGGCCACGGTCATTCCCTCACGGAAGGGGTGCTCGTCGCCGTTGACGGTCAGAGACATTACGGCTCCGGTCTGAAATCGCTCACGCTCACGCTCACGCTCACGCTCACGCCTTTCAGACGGGCGACGCACGCGTCGCCCCTACTCCGTCACACCGTGGCGGGCGAGCAGGTCGACCACGCCCTCGACCTGGTCGATGCCGAGCTCGCGGACCTTCGCGAGCGTCGGTATCCCGTTCGAGGTCCAGCCGCGGCGCTTGTACACCGCGTCGAGGAGCTTCTGATACTGGTCCTCGCGGTGCTTTCGCAGCGCCGCCATCTTCTCGTCGAGGGTCATCGCCGCCGGGTCGAGGCCGAGCAGGTCGCGGAGCTGGCCATCGTACCGATCCTGCCGCGACAGGTACTCCTCGCGCGTCACCGGCCCCTGCGAGCGGAACGGGATCGCGTCGTGCTCGCGCCGGCCGAAGCCCATCTTGAGGTTGAAGACGCGCTGGAAGGTGTACACGCGCTCGCTCATGCGGATCAGGTCGTCGGGCCCGACCTCTTTGCCCGTCATGCCCGCGAAGAAGTTGCAGTACCCGCGCACATGCTTGGGCACCTTCTGCGGCTCTCGCTCCTCGGCGTTGTCCTCGGGCTCCACGTCGTTCCAGGGCAGCTTGCATAGCCCGTTCAGCCCGAACCAGGTGCGCCACATGGGGAAGTAGTGCAGCGCCTCGGCCTTGGCCTCGAACGTCGGGAGCTGCTTGTTCACCATGTCCATGAAGATGAGCCAGGCCTCGTCGTGCTGCGCGCCCTTGAGCGCGATGCCGTAGCCGCCCTGCTGCGCGAGCGACTCCTTGGTCACATACTCGGAGTACTCGAGCCCCTTGGCCTCCATGCCGATGTCCTGGAGGAACGCCGGGTCGGCGCCGTACTCGTCCGCGAAGATCTGCTTCATGCGGCGGATGCCCTGACCCGCGATCCGGCCGAAACCCTCGCCGCGCGCCATCTGGTGGAGCAGCTCGAGCGCCGCGTCGCCGTTGCCGAAGCGCAGCTCGAGGCCGCCGGTCTTCTCCGTGTCGAGCACGCCCGCCTCGAAGCACTCCATCACGAACGCGGTCAGCGTGGCGAAGCTGATCGTGTCGATGCCGTAGTCGTCGCAGTAGTAGTTCATCTCGAGGACCCACGCGGGGTCGAAGCAGCCCACGTTCGCGCCGCACCCGCCGAGGGTCTCGTACTCCGGCCCCTCCACGATCACGGTTGTGCCCGCGTTCGGCCCCGTCCTGAGCACGAAGCCCGGCACGGTCTTGGCGCAGCTCATGTCGCAGCCGAGGGCGCAGCCGTCGAACACGTGCTGCTCCCAGTAGCTCTTCTCGAGCACGGGCGAGTAGATCTTCTTCGCGTCCGGGTGCGAGCCGAACCGGAAGTTGTGCACGGGCAGCAGGTCGTAGTCGTCCATGATCTCGACGAGGTGCCCGGTGCCGGTCGGCCTCATGCGGGCCTGGTGCGAGTCGAGCAGGATCATCTCGCGCGTGATGACCATGCCGGCCTTGCGGATGCGCTTCGGGTCGGCCGGGCCGTTCGGGTCGTCCTGCATGGTGATGGCGCCCGTCGGACAGACCGCGGCGCAGGCGCCGCAACCGTTGCACAGCTTCGAGGTGTCCGAAGCAGGCATGACGACGCGCCGGCTCGTGCCGCGTCCCTCGAAGGCCAGGACCTCGTGCCAGATGCCCTCGCGGCAGAGGCGCACGCACTTGCCGCAGAGCACGCACGCGTGCGGGTCCTCGTTGCGCTGCGGGTGGGTGAAGCGCGGCTCGCCCACGCCCGCGAAGCGGGCCATGTCCTGCACGACCTTCACGTTGGGCCAGCGCGCGAGCATCATCTCGAGCACGACTCTGCGGACGGCGAGGGTCCGCTCGCTCTTCGTGTACACCGCGAGGGGTTTCCGCACGGGGTAGTTGCAGGCCGTGACGATCCGGCTCCGCGAGCCCTCCATGACCTCGACGCTGCAGATCCGGCAGGCGCCGTACGGCTCGAGCAGCTCGTCGTTGCAGAGTGTGGGGATGCTCACGGCGACCTGCTTCGCCGCGGCGAGCACGGTGGTGCCGGGAGCGACCTCGGTCTTCTTGCCGTCGATGATGACCTCGATCATCACTGCCTCCTACTCCACACAGACCGCGTCGTCCTTGCACGCGTCCAGGCAGGTCCCGCACTGGATGCACTTTTCCTGGTCGATGACGTGGGGCTTCTTGCGCTCGCCCGTGATGGCCGCCGTCGGGCAGGGCTTCACGCAGAGCATGCAACCGGTGCAGGCCGCCGAGTCGATGGTGTACGTGATCAACGCCTTGCACACGCCCGCCGGGCAACGCTTCCGCTCGATGTGGGCCTCGTACTCGTCGCGGAAGTAGCGCAGCGTGGACAGGACGGGGTTGGCCGCGGTCTGGCCCAGGCCGCAGAGCGAGCCGTCCTTCATCGCGCTGCCGATGTCCTCGAGGAGCGCGAGGTCGCCGGGTACGCCCCCGCCCGCGGCGATGCGAGTGAGGACCTCATGGAGTGTGGCGAGCCCCTCGCGGCATGGCGTGCACTTGCCGCACGACTCGTCCTTCAGGAAATCGACGAAGTAGCGGGCCACGTCGACCATGCACGTCCGGTCGTCCATGACGATGAGCCCGCCTGAGCCCATCATCGACCCGGCCGCGGTCAGGCTGTCGAAGTCCACCGACAGGTCGAGCTGCGACTCGGGCAGGCAGCCTCCGCTCGGGCCGCCGGTCTGGACCGCCTTGAACCTCCGGCCGCCCGGCACTCCGCCGCCGATGTCGAACACGACCTCGCGGAGCGAGATGCCCATGGGCACCTCGACGAGGCCGGTGTTCCGGACGTTGCCCACGAGCGAGAAGACCTTCGTGCCGGTGCTCCCGCCCCAGGGCGACTCCGACACGTCGCCGGTGCCGATGCCCGCGAACCATGCGGCGCCCTTGCCGACGATCTGCGGGATCGTGGCCCAGGTCTCGACGTTGTTGAGCACCGTGGGCTTGTCGCGGAACCCGTGCTCCACGGTGTGGACGTACTTGGCGCGCGGCTCGCCCGGCAGGCCGGCCATGGACGCCATGAGAGCCGTCGACTCGCCGCACACGAACGCGCCCGCGCCCTGGTGGATGGTGATGTCGAAGCAGAAGTCGGTCCCGAGGATGTCCTGGCCGAGCAGCCCCCACTCCCGCGCCTGCGCAATGGCCGTGCGCAGCCGCTTCAGGGCGAGCGGGTACTCGAGCCTGATGTACACGAAGCCCTCGACCGCTCCGAGCGCGTACGCGCCGATGCACATGCCCTCGATGACGGCGTGCGGGTCGGCCTCGACGATGCTCCGGTCCATGAACGCGCCGGGGTCGCCCTCGTCGCCGTTGCAGACGACGTACGGCTTCTCGCCGCGCTCGCGTACGGCCTTCGCGCAGCTCTGCCACTTGACGCCCGTGGGGAACCCGCCGCCGCCGCGGCCGCGGATCCCGGACCGGATGACCTCGGAGATGACCTCGTCGCGGCCGACCTTCTCGCGGAACAGCTTCGCCAGGGTCTGGTACGCGCCGTGGCGCAGCGCGTCGGCGATGTCCTCGGGGTCGATGCGCCCGCGGTTGCGCAGCGCGATCACCTGCTGCTTGGCGAAGAACTGGATGTCCTTCTCGAGCGGTACCGGGCGGCCCGATGCCTCGTCGTGGTACAGCAGCCGCTCCACGGGCTGGCCGCCCACGATGTGGGCGTCGATGACCTCCTCGACGTCCGAAGCCTTCAACCGCTCGTAGAACACGCCCTGGGGCTGCACCACGCAGATCGGGCCGTGCGCGCAGAACCCGTTGCATCCGGTCGCCACGACCCGGACTCTGCGGCTCAGCCCTCTCGCGTCGAGCGCCGCCGCGAAGGCGTCCCGGATGGGGAGCGAGTCAGCCGACACGCAGCCCGTGCCGGCGCACACCATGAGCATGGACTCGAAGCCCGACCGCGCCCGATCCGCCTCGCGCGCGAGCTGGTCGAGGTTCTCGAGGGTCGCTCTAGGCATCACGCTCCTCCTGTGTCGCGTCCGATCGCGTGCGGACCTTGCGCAGCGCCTTGCCGACCTTCGACGAGTCGAGCTGGCCGTGCACGTCGCCGCCGATGGTGACGACCGGCGCGAGGGTGCAGCAGCCGAGGCACCGCACGCCCTCGAGCGTGAAGCGCATGTCGGCAGTGGTCCCGCCCGGCGCCACGTCGAGCTCCCGCGAGAACGCCTCGAGCACGCGGGCCGCGCCGCGCACGTGGCACGCCGTGCCCGTGCACACCTGGACGGCGACCTCGCCGCGCGGCTCCAGCGAGAACGCCTTGTAGAACGTGGCGACGTGGTGCAGCCGCGCCAGGTCCGCGCCCGTGACCTCGGCCATGCGCTCGAGCGCGGGGCGCGGCACGTGGCGGAAGGTCTTCTGGAGGTCCTGCATCATCTCGATCACGAACTCCGGGTCCCTGCCCCAACGCTCGATGACCTCGTCGATCCTGTCCATCTCGACCCTCACGTCATGTGTGGTGCTCATGGCGCGGCCACCGTCATGACCCAGCGCGGCCGGTCGTGGGTCCGCTTGACGACGATCGCCTTGAGCTTCTTGTTACGCAGCACGGTCCCGAGCCCGCCGCGGCCGGCCTGCTTGAGCCTCGGCACGCCGCGCTTGAAGTCGAAGAACGACACGTTGAGGCAGCCGATGAGCGTGTGCTCGGCGCCGACGCCCGCCGACACCACGGAGATGGACTGCCGCTGGTCCGGCGTGTCGGCGAGCATCTCGTGGAGCTGCTCGGCCAGCTCGTAGGAGTTGACCGCCTCGTGAGGCGCCGTCTCGACCGTGACCCGGCACGCGTCGCCGTCGATGACGACGATCGCGTCCTCGGGCGCCTTGCCCCGGACCTCGAGCGCGTCCCAGCCGGCGAACTTGAGCAGCGGGCCGAAGTGGCCGCCGACGTTCGAGTCCATGACCGAGCCCGTGGTCGGCGAGATCCCCGTGACGAGGCACTTGCCCGAGCCCGAGAACGCCGGCGTGCCGCCCAGCGGACCGGCGGAGAAGCACAGCTCGTTCCGCGGGTCGTCCCAGGCGACGCCCCCGTCCGGGATCGCGTGCCAGAGCAGGTAGAGGTCGAAGCCCTTGCCGCCCGTGAACACGTCCTTCATGTACGGCGTGACGGGTTTCGCCTCGATCCGGCTCTCCGTGAGGTCCACGAACAGCGTCCGATCCGCATAGCCCCGGTGCAGGTCCTTGCGCTCGTAGTCGAACGACGCCAGGACACGGTGCGCCGCGCGCATCTCGCCGAGCTCCATCCGAGGTCCCTCCTCAAAGGCCGTTTATATAAATCATGCGGGCTCGAGTGAACCGTTTTCCGCAGGAGCACGGCACGGTGGACAGGGTGGACGGTGTGGACTCGGTGGACGGGGTGGACCTGGTGGGCCTGTTCCGCTGAAACCTTTTCACGATCTGGGGCGTCTAAAACTCGGAAAAGCAGCCCGGCGGCGCGAAGGAGGGCGAGATGCTCCAGCGGCATGGTTTCCTGGTGGTCCTGGTCGTGACCGTGGCATGCGGCGGAGAGCCGTCCGAGCCGGCGATTTCCGCGCCCCCCGGTGAGGAGATCTCGATCGACCTGGCGGCGTTGCTCCCCGAGGCGTCGCGCCCCGAGGTCGGAGACATGCCGGGCGGCGCCGAGGTCATGGACGACCAGGCCCCGTCCGCCGCGCCGTCCGAGGAGCTCGGCACCAGGGTCCAGGTGCGGCCGCTGCCAGTCCCCGGCGTGCGCCGCGGGTCCAGCGCGAGCTTCGAGATGCCGGAGGGCGACCGGGGATGGGTCGCTTCCCTACCCGAGCGCCAGATCCTCCTGACCCCGGCCTACGGCCACGACCGCGTGTTCGTGGGCGGCGGCTTCTCGAGCACGACCATGTATGCGCTCGACGCCGAGACCGGGGCCGTGGAGTGGACGATGATGGCGCCGGACGGCGGTCCGACCGCGGCCGTCGTGTACGAGGACAAGGTCGTCTTCAACACCGAGAGCTGCACGATCTTCGCGGTGGACGCCGAGACGGGGCGGCTCATCTGGAGCCGGTGGCTGGGTGACCCGCTCATGAGCATGCCCGCGGTTGCCGACGGCCGCGTGTTCTCGGGCCACCTGTGGGACGAGTCGCCGACGCGCTACGGCTTCACCGCGATGGACGTCGGCAACGGCCGCGTGCTCTGGCAGCGCATCGCGCCGCACGACGTCATCACGGCGCCGACCACCCACGGCGACTCGGTCTTCTTCAGCACGATGGACGGGTCGGTGTTCCGGTACGGCCAGCGCGACGGGCGCCGGGCGTGGCACCGGCGCGTCGGCGCGACCACGGCGCCGTGGGTGGACGGAGACCGCGTGCTCCTCGCCCGGAGGGTGCCGCCGCCCGCCGGCGCACGCGGCCCCCACGAGCAGCAGGTGATCCTCGACGCGGGGAGCGGCGAGCTGGTCTGGCAGGGCGATGTCGTGCCCGCGGGCCACTTGTCCGGCGGCGGCCGGGCGCGGGCGCTGCTCGTGGGCCAGGCCGGGGCATGGGGCGGCGGCGGCGACCACGCGCAACGGCACCTCGGCGTGCGCAACGTGGCCGAGGGGTGGGCGTACCAGGGACCGCGGCCCACCGTCATCGACGGCCGGGTGTACCAGACCGTCGGCGACCGCATCGAGTGCCGCCGCCTCGATGATGGCGCCGTGCTCTGGACCCGGCGCTACGCCCAGGACGGCGGCGCGCTGTCCATGAGCCCTCCGGCGGTCGCCGGCTCGCAGATGGTCGTCGCCACGGTGGACGGGCAGGTCTACGGCCTCGACATCGACACGGGCATGGCGGTCTGGGCGTACGATGTGGGCGAGCCCGTGGTGTACCAGCCATCGGTGGCTCGCGGCACGGTGTACGTGTCTACTGCGCGGGGACGTGTCATCGCGTTCCCGGTGGCCGACGAATCCCTGGATGGGTGGCACATGTGGGGCGGCAACCCGGCCCACTCGGGGCAGGCCGTCGACCCGTCTGCCGCGACCTTCGACGACGACGTGCTCGACGGCGACAGCGGTTCGCGGGCGCAGGGCGACGCGGACGGCGGCGACGGCCCCGGAGAGGGCGAGATGCGCGTGGTCTTCCCCGACGACAACCGCGTCGAGGCCCTGCCGCTCGAGCACACCTCGGTCGATATCGACGTCAGCGGCTTCGTGGCGTCGGTCACGGTGGAGCAGGTCTTCGGCAACCCGCACGAGGAGCCGCTCGAGGCCGCGTACCACTTCCCGCTGCCCACCGGCGCCGCGGTGGACAGCATGCTGGTCCGGACCGGCGGACGCGTGATCCTGGGCCGGATCGAGGAGCGCGAGGTCGCCCGGATCATCTACCGTCAGGCCCGAGACGCGGGCGCGCTCGCGGCGTTGCTCGAGCAGCAGCGGCCCAACCTCTTCACGCAGCGCGTGGCCAACATCCCGCCCGGTGAGTCGGTGCGGGTCGAGATCCACTACGTCCAGCTCCTGCCCTACGACCAGGGCGAGTACGAGCTCATGTTCCCGATGGTCGCGGGAGCCCGTGCGCAGGACCCCACGGCCGGCGCGGGCGACGACACCCTGGAGCAGCACACCCCGGGGCTCCGGCCATCCGAGGCGATCGACGTGGTGATCGACATCGACGCCGGCGTGCCGCTCGAGGACCTCGACTCGCCGAGCCATATCCTGGACGTCGAGTCGCTGTCCGACAGCAGCGCGCGGGTGACCCTCGCGGCCGACGACCGCATCCCCAACCGCGACCTCGTCGTGCGCTACCGCGTCGCGGGCGACCTGCCACGGGCCGCGGTGCTCTCGCACCAGGACGAGCGCGGTGGGTTCTTCACCCTCATGGTCCAGCCCGGCCTGGCCGTGCCCGAGGACCTGGCCACCCGCCGGCGGCTCACCTTCGCGGTCGACACATCGTCGTCCATGCTGGGCCGGCCCCTGGTCCAGGCCCAGGCCGTGATCAACGAGGCCCTCGCCACCCTCGGTCCGGATGACGAGCTCCAGGTGGTGGGCTTCTCCGACCTGGTCAGCTCGTTCGCCGAGGCGCCGGTGAGCGGCTCGGACGAGAACGTCATCGCCGCCGAGACCTGGGTGGACTCCCTGCGGGCCCTCGGGACCACGAGCATGACCGCGGGCATCGAGCGGGTCCTGGCCCAGGGCGCGGCCGACGACGACGTGCTCGACGTCATCGTGCTCGTGACCGACGGATACGTGGCCTCCGAGACCGAGCTGATGCGCCTCGCCCACGAGCGCCTCGGCGGGCGGCGCCTCTTCACCATCGGCGTCGGGCCCGCGCCCAACAGGTTCCTGCTCGAGCAGCTCGCCGAGATGGGCCGCGGCCAGACGCTCGTCATCTCCCCGTCCGACCACCCCGAGGTCGCGGCCCAGCGGTTCCTCGAGCGCATCGAGAAGCCGCAGCTCACGGACCTCGAGATCGACTGGGGCGAGCTGACGGCCCACTCCGTCTACCCCCGCCGGCTCCCGGACCTGTTCGAGGGCCAGCCGCTGCTCGTCCGCGGGCGATACGACATGCCCGGCGAGGGATACGTGACGGTCCGCGGCCGCATGGCGGGCCGACAGTGGGAGGAGCGGGTGCCCGTCGTGCTCGCCTCGGCCGACCGCACCGGGAACGAGGCCATGGCGCCCATCTGGGCCCGCGCCGCGGTCCACGACCTGATGAATGGTCTGTACCTGCGCGACGACCCGGACCGCGAGGACGCGATCACGGACCTCGGCCTGCGCTTCGGCCTCGTCACGCGGTTCACGTCGTTCGTGGCCGTGGAAGAAGCGTTCCTGCGGAGCATCGGCGACGCGACGGGGAACGCTTACGGATACGGCGGTCTCGGCCTCTCGGGCACTGGCGCCGGTGGCGGCGGTGTGGGCTACGGCACCATCGGGCTGGGCGATATGGGCACGATCGGCCACGGCTCTGGCGTCGTTGGCGGCGCGGACTCCGAGTCCGCGTATGGCGTCCTCGCGGCGCGGTCGCCGATGATGATGATGATGGACCGCGCCGACGGGCTCGCCGCACGGCCCGCGGTCGAGCCCTCCGCGGCTCCCCAGATCGAGGCGGCGGCCGCCGAGGTCCGCGGCTCGCTCTCAGCGGACACGATCCGCCGGACCATCGAGCTCCACCGCGCCGAGATCCGCGGCGTGTACGAGCGCCAGCTTCAGACGCGCCCGGACATCACGGGACGCGTCACGGTGCGCATCGTCATCGGCGCCGACGGACACGTGTCCGCCGCCGAGGTCACCTCGAGCGACATCGACTGCCCCGAGCTCGAGGCGGCGCTGCTCGCGGTGTTCCGTCGTATGACGTTCCCGCCCGTGGAGGGCGGGGGCACCAACGTCGTGACGTACCCGGTCGTGTTCGTGCCAACCGAAGACGAGTGACTTCCTCCGACAGTTGACACGACCTCGCCTGCCAGGCGGTATGATCCTCCCAGTTCATGCGGAGGGAACTCGATGAGCACGAGACCGGTCGACCGGACCGAGCGCAGTGGTCTTGCCGGGTGCTGGATGCTGATCCGGGCGGCCGTCGTGGGAGGTCTGGCTCTCGGGTCCGCCTGCGTCCTCTGGCCGACGATCGGTCCGGTGCCCGAGCCGCTCGAGCGCCTCGTCCCGGGCCGGATCGCGCTGGGGCTCGACTTCGTCGGAGGCGTTCACCTCGGCTATTCGCTCGAGGGAGTCCCGCCCGAGGAGACCGACCAGGCCCTCGAGCAGGCCATCGACATCGTCCGGCGCCGCGTGGATGCCCTCGATCTCGGTGATGTGGTCGTGGTCCGCAGAGGCGATCAGATCCTCGTGGAGATGCAGGGGACGTCAGTCGAGACCATGCAGCGGGCGCGGTCGCTGATCGGCGCACAGCACTCGCTCGTGTTCGCGCGCGTCGATGAGGAAACGGAGATCGTTCCGGCCCCGACGGCTCTCCCGGCCGGGATCGAGGTCCGGCGAGACGGCCCGACCGGCGATCCGGGCGCACCGGAACGACCGGCAGGTTACCTCGTCGCTCGTGGCCCCGATGCCCGGCGTCGTCTGGAGGGGCTGGCGCTGGTCTTGCCGGCGGGTCGAGCGATCGTGGTGGGCGAGGTCCCGGAGCACGAACGGCAGGACGGGGGCGGGGGCGAGGTTCCATGGCGCACGTACCTCGTCGTCCGTGAGGGCTCGGTCGGCGGTGAGCACATCGATGACGCATCCGCGACGGTCGACCAGATGGGCAGTCCGTCGGTCATGGTCCAGCTCGATCGCGAAGGCGCGGCTGCGTTCGAGCAACTCACCAGGGAGTCCGTGCACCGGCGCCTTGCGATCGTGCTCGACGGTGTGGTCCTTTCCGCCCCCATGGTCCAGATGCCGATCGGCGGAGGCCGCGCACAGATCACACTGGGTGCCTCGACGTCGTCCGCCGAGCAGTACAGGGAAGCAGAGGACCTCGCGATCGCGCTGCGCTCGGGGTCGCTCCCGCACCCGCTCCGGCTTGACGAGGAGTGGGTCATCGAGCCGGTGTACGACGCGAGCGTGGTCGCCGCGACCCTCGCGGCGGTGGCGCTGCTGCTCCTGGCCTTCGTGGTGGTGATGACGGTGCGTCACGGGATCGCCGGGATCGTGGTTGGTGCGGGTCCCATCCTCTGCATCCTCCTCGCCTTCGCGCTCCTCGCCTGGCTCGACGCGGTGCTCTCGTCATTCTCGGCGGCGGGCCTGGCAGCCGCGCTCGTGCTCACTGCGCTATCGGCCGCGGTCCCGCTCGAGGTCTCGCGTCTCCGGAGCCGATCCGGCGCCGATCACGGGTCGGCCCGGCGCGCGGGAGCCCGTGTGCTCCTCCTCGCTGGCGCGCCGGTCCACCTGGCGATGCTCGTCGCGGCGTCGATGCTCTTCGCGCTCGGCCACGGCCTGCTGCGCGGCTTCGCCGCGGGCCTGCTCCTCGGCTCCGTCGCCGCCGGCACCGTGGCCCTGCTCTGGACGAGCATCGCGATCGGGCTCACCAGCAGGGCCGCGCCACCCGCGGCTCCGACCTGAGGAATCGCGCGACCAGCCCCGGGTGCGGCCGAGGCGTGCTATCGTGGAGCGATGACCGACAGGCAGCGTGATACATCCGAGGCGGACGAGTACGAGATCAAGTACATGGGCGGTCGCCGCGCGATCGCGCGGAGCCGGAAGCGCTTCCCCTGGTGGTTTCACATCACCATGAACACCCCGGCGGCGATCTGCGGGATCACCGCCGCGGTGGCGGCGGCGACCGGGGCGACGCCCGATGTGCCCGCGCTGCTCGCCGGGCTCGGCATCGGCGCGGGTCTCCTGTGCTCCGCGCTCTGGCTCCTCTTCACCCACGTCCGCATCACCGTCACGATGGATCACCTGCACGTCCAGTACGGAGTGCTCGGGCCCAAGATCGCCATCCGCGACGTCGTGTCGATCCAGGCCGAGCAATACGACTGGAAGGAGTTCGGTGGGTGGGGCCTGAAGGTATCGAAGCGCGACGGAGCGCAAGCGTACAGCGTCGCGGGCGGCGCCGATCGCGGCGTGCGGATCGAATACCGTGCGGAAGACGGCTCGATCCGCAAGTTGTTCGTGTCCACGGAGGAGCCGGAGGAGATCGTGCGCGCGGTCCGGCAGGTCCAGCGTGCCGCGTCCGGCGTGGCCGAGGATCAGGAGACGGAGCCGGCCGCCGAGGCGGCACGCGAGGCCGAGCCCGACGACCTCTCGACTCCGATCGAGGACAAGGTCGCGCAGATGATCGAAGCCGAGAAAGATGCATGCGACGCGCTGCGTCCGCAACCCGTCTCGAGCACCGTTCAGCCGCCCGAAGAAGAAGAGGAGGAGGTCGAGGTGGAGCTCGAGGAGGCGCCCTTCGCGGCTCGCCGCGGTCGGTGAGACGCACGCGGCCTCGGGATGGGTGGTGGCGTGCCACGCTCCGTCCCACAACTGAGCCAGCCTGAGCCGCGCGGAGCGGCGATGTGCTGGGCCGAGAGCTTTTTCCCGGAAAAAACCGCTGGCCTTGTTCGTGCAGCCTCACTCCTCGGAGGAGGTTCGACTCTCGATGGACAAGGCACAACACACCGTGAAGCGAGCAGTGCTCTGGGCGCTGGCCGTGGGCGTCATGATCGCCGGCTGCAACGGCCAGGAGCCGCAGCCAGGCGGGACCATCATCGTGCCGGATCAGGGGGGGCCGCCGATCGATGACAGCATCTTCCCCCCCATCGGGAGCACCTCGTTCATCACGGCAAACGAGAACGAGCTCCTGTCATACGGCACCAACAACTACTACGATAACGGGCGCAACTCATACGACGAGCTCGCCGACGACGCCGAGGGCGGGGCCGAGGAGCCCAGCGATCCCACACCGGAGCCCATGCCCGAGCCGGACCCGACCCGCGAGATCGTGGAGGCCGACCTGTTCTATGTCGAAGGCGACCTCGTCTACGTCCTGAACCGCTACCGCGGCCTGGTCATCATCGATCTCGAGGAGCCGGATCACCCCGCCGTCCTGGGCCGAATGCCCTTCCAGGCCGTGCCGGTCGAGATGTACGTGCGCGAGGGCCGAGCCTACATCGTGATGAGCGACTACTTCGAGTACTGGATGTTCGATCGAGATGCCGACCCGCTTGGCTTCCACGGGAGCCAGATCCTCATCGTCGACGTCAGCGACCCCACCAGCCCCCACGAGCTCGGCGGCCAGCAGGTCGATGGCGAGATCACCGATACCCGCATGGTCGGCGACGTCATCTACACGGTGTCGAAGCGCAACGCCAACTACTGGCGCTACAACACGGCCGACTGGGAGGACACCACATGGGTCGCGTCCCTGAACATCCGCGACCCGGGGCACATCCGAGAGGTGGATCGCATCACGTTCCAGGGCACGTCGACCCTGATCCACGTGGCCCCGCACGCCATCTTCGTCGCGGCCACCGACCCCAACTACTCCCTCTACGACCCCGGGCACGAGCGGGAGACGCTGGTGACCTATGTGGACATCTCCGACGCCGGGGGCGACATCGAGCAGCGAGGACACTTCTACGTCCCCGGCTCGATCGGCGACAAGTTCAAGATGGACTACTACGACCACACCTTCCGGGTCTTCACGCAGGGGTGGTGGAGCTCGGACAGCGGCGAGACGGTCTTCCTCGTCGATGTGTCGTACCCCGATGAGATGGAGATCGTCGGTGAGCTCTCGCTCGATCCGGACGACCACGGCTGGATGCAGGCCACCCGGTTCTCCGAGGGACGGGCTTATGCCATGACCCACCACCGGGTCGGCAGATCTTTGTATCAGGAGCTCCACGTGCTGGAGCTCTCCGACCCCGCCGCTCCGGTGCACGCGAGCACCATCCGCATCAACGGCGAGGTGTCCCACTTCGAGGTGCGAGAGAGCAACACCCGGCTCCTCGCGCTCGGACAATCGTACGAAGAGCGAAACAGCCGCATCCAGCTCACCCTGTTCGACGTCGCCGACGCGGCCGAGCCTCGCGAGCTGAGCCGGGTCCCGCTCGGCGAGCGCTACTCCTCCAGCAGCGCCGACAGCGACTACAAGGCCCTCCGCGTCCTCGACTCCATGAACCTCATCCTGCTGCCGCTCACGTACTGGAACGTGCCGCTCTCCCGCTCCTTCAACGGGACGCAACTCGTCGACTGGATCGGCGACACCCTGACCGAACGGGGCCGGGTGACCAACGTCGACACGGTCCAGCGGGCGTTCCCGGTCGGCGAGCGGATCGTGGCCATGTCCACCATGCAGGTCCAGGTCATCGACGCGTCCGACCGGGACAACCCGGTCGAGACCGCGGCGCTGGACCTGATCCGCAACGTGTACGACCTCTACGACATCGGCGGGTACGAGGTGCAGCTCGTCGGCGACCTCTACGAAGGCGGAGTCAGCTTCCAGGTCCTGCCCTTCGGCCCCGACGACGACGCGGCGTCGCTGGCCGAGCTCGAGCTGCCCTACAGCGGCGCTCCCGTGAGCCTGCGCGAGGGCGACATGCTCCACATGATCGGCTGGGAGGCCGACCGGGGGCAGGTGATCCACACCGCCGATTTCACCGACCCCCTGCACCCGCGCCTCCGGGGCGACCTGCTGCTCACCGACGAGCTCGAGCGGATCTACAGTTACGGCTACAGCTACTACTACCGCTACTGGAGCCCCGACGCCGGCCTCGCGCTGGAGAACCGGCTACTCCCAGTCACCGTCCGTAGGATCATCGAGGACGGCAGCGGCCGGCGCGACTTCGAGAGCGAGCTGCGACTGATCGACATGTCAGACCCGGACGACCCTCGCGTCGCCGAGACGTCCATCCCGATGAACGACTTCCCCTTCATCAACAAGGTCACCCACGGCGAGATGCTCTACTCGACCCACGTGGAGCAAGCCCTGTCGCCGGAGGACGTCCCGCTGCTCTACCACGTCCGCTCGTACCTGGACCGGATCGACGTCTCCGACGTTGATCACCCGGTGATGCTGCCCTCGGTCAACATCCCCGGCTGGCTGGTCGACGTGAGCGACGACGGCGAGGTGCTCTACACGATCGACTACCAGTGGGACCAGTTCGGCCGCCGCCGCAACTCCCTCAACACCCTACGGCTGGAGGGCGACGAGGCCGTGCTGGTGGAGGTCATCCCGGTCTCGGACCAGGTCAACCGCGCCGTGTTCCGCGACCGGACGGTGTGGCTCACCACTCATAAGTACCCGTGGTGGGGAGTGCACTCGGATACCGCCGACTCCCGCCAGCCCTACACCGTGATGAACCGCGTCCAGATCGGAGACGGCGGGGCCGTCGCATCCTTCACGTCCGCGCGGATTCCCGGGTACCACTTCGACCTCCTGGATGTCGACGAGGACCTGGCCTACCTGGCCTCGAGCTACCCCTACGGCATGCTGGTCCTCGACGTCGACGACCCGGCCGATCCCACCATCGTGAGCAGCGCGCGGACCGTGGGGTACATCTCCCAGATCGTGCTGCACGAAGACTACATCTACAGCCCGCTGGGAATGTTCGGCGTGCATCGCATGTCGCGCCATCCGTAGGCTGGACCGCCAGTTCCCGCTCCGGGGGCACTCCGCCATCGGCCTGCGGGGATCGTTATCGAGACGGCGGGTCCGAAGAGCAAGCATGGAGCGCGTCCGCCGTGACCGCCTCAAGCTCGGCCAGGTTCACCCACTCGTCGGCGACCTCGCGGAGGTCAGTTCCGAGGCTTTCCATGCCGGACCTCGCGAGGTCGGGGGAACCGGCCAGATCTCGAGCCCGCGCGATCGCGGTCCGCAGCTCTGGCATTACACCCGCTCCCTCGGCGACGCTGGTGGCGAAGCCATCACGGCCTCCGGCGATGGCTGCGGCAAGAGCTTCGAGAGCGTCGATAGCGGAACTGATCGTTCCCTGCACCAGATCGATTTCCCCCCTGAGCCTGGTGGCGAGGGTTGCCAGATCGCGCAGGTTCGCCACCGCACGCCCCATGTCCCCGTCGTCCACCGCCTCGGCGAAGGCACCCCTCCTATCGTCCAGGAGCAACTCGAGCTCACGAGCTCCTGCGGTGGGTACGAGGTCCGTATCGAGGTCGAGCTCGTCGACCGGGGACGGTCCCCGTGGCAACGCAGCCTGGCCTCTGAGGACCAGATCACTCTCCAGATCCCGGGCGACTGCGATTGCGTTCTCGAGATTCCCCGACACGGATGCCAGCTCACTGGAAGTGGACGCGCTGCCGTCGTAGATCCAGCCCACGCCACGAGCCATCTCGAGCGCCTGTCGATCCCAGTCAGCGAACGCCTGGACGCGGGCTCGAGCACATGCGGCGGCACGATCTCGCTCGCCGGGGCCATCGAGCTCCCGAGAGAGGATCTCGAGCAGCCCGTCACGCGAGGCCCCTGCCACCTGGTCGAGGCACTGTGCTCGCGACCGCGCATGGAAAAGGCGCTCCTCCGCCGCGAGCTGCGCCGACTCCGCCTCGACCTCGACCCGATCGGCCTCGCACTGCTGCCTCTCCTCGGGCTCCTCCAGCTCCTCGCACCCGAAGTCTTCCTCGCTCTCCGCACCCGCGGGCGCTGGCTCGAAGGCCGCTGCCTGGGCCAGACAGCTTTCCCACGTCTCGTCCACCATCTCGGCGACCGTGGTGGCACCGAGCTCCCGGGCTGACCGCAGAAAGACGAGCCGCTGCTCATCGACGGCGGCGATCCGCTGGGCGAGCTGCTGCTCCTCCGCTGTATCGAATACCGGTGGGCGCCCCAGCTCGTCGTCTTCCAACATAACCCATGCCTCGCGTTCCAAACCCACCATTCTCAGGTACGCGGTCACGGCCTGGTCGAGCGGACCCGTGATCGGGGCTGTCGGCTGCGAGCTCTCCGGCTCCGGACGCACCTGGACCTGACCGGCGCCGCATTGACTCAACCAGACCGTCACGAGTCCCGATACGACGAGACAGTCCCTTGTCCGTGCATCCACCGTGAACAATGCTCGCCTGTTCCTGCGCATGATCACACCTCGCCACTCGAGGATCTCGGAGGGAGCTCAGGGCACGGGTGGCGAGCAGGTGCCGGGCCCGTCGTGGCAACGGCCGAACACGCACGCTCCGCAGTCGCACGCGCCGTCCTCAGTGCAGGCACGGCGCACGCAACCGCGATCGTCGGCGTTCGGAGCGCCGGGGCTGCACTCGGCGCTCGCCGGACAGCTCACACCGAACATCGTGCAGTCGATCGGGACGCAGAGCCCGTCGTCGCCGCACGGCTGCTCGTCACCGCAGTACGTCCGGTCGAAGCGACAGTCCGGGACGCACCGGCTGCTGGGGCCATCGCCACAGCTACAGCGCGGCTCGTACTCCTCGCAGACGGTGTCCTCGGGGCAGGTATCGCGTTCGCACTCGCGTTCGGTGGGCATGCACGCTCCGCACATCACGGCGCCGGGTTCCCAGCACGTCTCGGACGGCTCGGTGCAGTCGTCGCTCGACCTGCAGAGCGCGGCGCCCTCGGGCTCGACATACCCCGGACACCAGCCTCCGGCGTCTTCGTCCGCGTCGGCATCACCATCGATGTCGGCATCACCATCGCCGTCTTCGTCGGCGTCACCATCTCCGTCGCCATCACCATCGCCGTCTTCGTCGGCGTCACCGTCCACATCGACGTCCACATCGACGTCGGTGTCGGCATCCGAATCGACGTCCGTGTCCGAGTCGCTGTCCGCATCGACGTCGGCGTCGGCATCGCCGTCGGTTCCAGACCCGCAGCCCATCGCCAGGGTGAGCACCACCCCGGACAGGAGGCGCACCACGTTCATGATCGATGTCCTGTTCATCATCTGTGTCTACGCTGGCAGCTCACAGATCGTCAACTGCACACCGGGCCATGAGCCCGGGCCAACCGCGATCGCATCACGACGGGGTGCGGTTCCCGTCAATGGGGGCAGCTTCCCCAGAAGCCCCAACGGGGCTTCGTCCTCCAGCCCAGGGTTGCACCGCGCAAGCGGTGCTACCCTGGGGAAGGGAGGTCGGATGACCTTCAACCCCAACGGGGTTGCGTCGTGGCCCCCGTTCCGCAACCCCTTCGGGGTAGGTCGTTGTCGCGGTCCGATGACCCAGGGTGGCGCCTGCGGCGCGACCCTGGGCTGGAGGACGCGGCCCCTTCAGGGCCGGGCTCCCCCGTGCTTCACCGACTGCACCCATTTCCGGGAACCGCGCCCATCACGACGTGCCTTCGTTGT